>Ga0208303_1000712_pt1 | contig 13655 bp, 5 predicted proteins | sample CB_VirMetaG_2_FD_184537 | JGI IMG/M metagenome (GOLD analysis project Ga0208303, IMG submission 184537) | Freshwater to marine saline gradient viral communities from Chesapeake Bay - CB_1504_2 Viral MetaG (SPAdes) (version 4) | ecosystem: Environmental > Aquatic > Marine > Coastal | place: USA... | reverse complement strand
AATAAGGTGAGAAATGTTTAGTAAAATCACCACTAACCTTAAAGAGACCCTGAGCCGTTGCAGTCACAGTTCCTAAATTTATAGTTGTTTCGTCTGATGGATTAGGAGCATCAACCGTTATTACAAAGTCTCCCTCATTTGAACTGTCAATGTCAAGAAAGTTTGCGGTTAAGTTTAAATCTAAAACATTTTCAACAGCCGTGGTTGCTCCTGAGTTTATACGTAATGAACTGCCTATTTGTGAATAGGTAGTTGTTAAAGAACCAAGAGGAAGCGTGCTATTATAACCACGTCTTTGAAAACGCTGTCTAACTGTGCGCTCTAAACCATCTAACTTAGTACCATCTGTAGCTACGTCTCTACCGTCTACTGTACCACCTACTGCGATGTTTCCTGTAACGTCTACTGTACCGCTTACTGCGATGTTACCAACAACGTCTGTGTCACCTTTTACAGTTAAAAGAGAAGAAGCATCCTTGTCTATAATTACACCATCGTTATTATAATCTCCGTCTATAACATCTTGTACAAAAGTACTGGTGATGTTGGCAGGATTACTAACAAGACTCTGAAAAGTATTAAATTGATCAGATGTGTAGTTATCAAACACAAACTGCGTAACTGAAAGGGTATCAACTGCACTAAATTGGTTATCTTGGTTAACATCAAAAGAACCCCTAAAGTTTGCAGGAGTAGAGGCATAGTTTGTAATATGGTACACATAGTCATACCAAGCGGCTAAGTCTTGGATGCTACGGTTAGTTGTTAAAAGCTCACTCGCAACGGGGTATTTGTCTACTCTTAGTTTACTCTTAGCCCTAATATCGCCTGTAGCTGTTATACCGCCTGTAGCTGTTATACCGCCTGTAGCTGTTATACCGCCTGTGAAAGTTGCCCCTGTAGCGGATATATCACCTGTGAAAGTAGCATCGCCATCTGTGCTATCTGTGCCAGTTACTGTAAGGTCTCCTAATACAGACGCCCCGCTTGCCGTTGTCCTAAATCTAAGACCACCGTTGTGATATAAATAGTTTCCAGAACCGTTAAGAGCCAAAAACATAGGCTGACCGCTGTCTTCCTCAACAGAAAGACCGTTGCCGTTTGTTACCAGTTTAAGACCATTCTCACCCGCATCTTCAATAACGGAACTTTCGCCATTATTATGGTAAATCAGTAAATCACTGTCTGTACCAAACTTAGCTTTCACGCCATCGTTAAATGTAATATCCCCTGTGAACGTAGAGCCTGTAAAGCTACCGCCACCACCTGATTGGTCTGCAAAAGATAAGTTACCGCTACCATCAGTAACGATTACCTGATTTTCTGTTCCGTCAGCAGTTGGATATGTGATACTGCTTGATACTAACCCTGTAGTAGTTATATCACCAGTAAACGTAGCACCTGATAAGTCTGCTTTTCCCGCTACTGTAGTGCTTAATCCTGCAACATCAACACCATCTACTGTACCTGTAACTGTAATATCACCAGCTACACTCACATCGCCTGTAAAGTCAGCACCTGATAAGTCTGCTTTACCTGAAACGTCTACTGTAACGTCACCAAAAGAAACATTACCGCTACCATCAGTTACCAATGCTTGACCGTTTGTACCATCGGTGCTTGAGAGTGTGTAGCCTCCTGTAGCTAGTGTTCCAGTGGTTGTTACATTTCCTGTAAAGTCAGCACCTGATAAGTCTGCTTTGCCTGTGATGTCTTGATGGGTAGTTAGATAAGTACCAAAGTTATTAATCTGTGATTCTGTAATACTTATACCTGAATTTATAGCTGTCTGATGTTGTGTGACACTACTTTCTGTAATGTTTGCGTTTGGTACATTAGCCCATGTAACAGAAGTTGATAAGTCGTTTGCTTCTGTGTATGACGTTAGGTAGCCCGCATATGCGTGATTACCCCACCCTTCCGCTGTATCTGCTTTAGTACCTTGTGCGAATGTAGCATAGTCACTAGAAGCAAAAGCCTTAACCTGTGCTAGGTTAGTTACTTCTGAATCCATTAACGCACCTGCGGCTTCTACAGTGGCAGTTGTCACAGTTGCGTCAGTGCCGTTAGTGCCTCTTAAATCGTTAGTTGTAAAACCACCACTGCCTGTACTAGATACAAAGGAAACTTGACCTGTAGATGGAATGTAACTACCGACATAAGCATTGCCGTTAGAACCTCGTAAATCAGATGTGCTAAATCCTAATCCATCATCTGAGGTAAATGTCGCAATACCTGTAGATGAGTCATAAGACCCGCCTGTGAAACCATTACCGTCTGTACCATCTGTACCGTTAGTGCCGTCTGTACCATCTGTACCGTTAGTGCCGTCTGTACCGTTAGTGCCGTTAGTGCCTCGTAAATCAGTTGTGCTGAACCCTAACCCATCATTAGACGTAAATGCAATAACTCCAGTATTAGAGTCGTATGAGCCACCAGTGAACCCAGTGCCGTCTGTGCCATCATCTCCGTCAGCACCATTATCCCCACGGGGTATTGTTAAGATACCTGTGCTTGAGGAATAAGAAGCGTCAGTTCCTGCTGCGCCTGTCTGAACACCTAGCAAAGGAGACGTACCGTAAGTTATTACCTCTATGGTATCTCCAGCAGCGGCTGGGGTTGTTAAAGTAAATGACGAACCATCGTCAGCCGTATAGTCGTTAGGTGTGTTTGCGTCCAGTCTACCAACTAGTCTAACACCGTTAAGATATATATCTAGGTTGCCAACATCATAATTACCCCCACTAAAGGTGGACTGTGGTGAAGTAAGTGTAATTGATGCTCTTCTAACAGCATTGGATTCGCTAGAAGTTGTTGGTTGCCATCCACTGTCTGTTCGATACACTTTCATGGTGTTAACGCTAGTGTCAAACCATAAGTCACCCGCTTCGGGCGTAGGTAATGTAGGCGCAGTGGTAGTAGCACCATAATACCTAGCGTTGTAATCCCCACCAATCATCCCAGCTTTATCAAGAGCTTCCTGAGCCATGAAAAAGATTTGGTTAGAGTCTTTATCTAATGTATCTGCCTTAAGCATTGAACCAGACGCAAAGTCTACTGCCCTAGCTGCCGATGCTGTCTCACGCCTTATACTTATCTTATCTCCGTTTGAAGGAGTGAAGCCTGTGAAAGCTACAAGACTACCTGTTAGGGTATAATCAGTACCTTGTGTTTTGACAACATCGTTTACCAGAACAACAATGTCACTGGCTTGTTGGTGACTGGGGGCAACAAAGTTGCTTTGCCCCGTGTAGTCGTACTCATTTATAGAGTGTAAAGTGTTTGTCATTTGATTTTCCTATTATTCGCCTGTTAATGAGATGTTTCCACGATTAGTAGAACCACCAGATTGTAGTAATAATTCAAAGTAGTTCTTATCTTGAACTTGACTATTAAGTTTGTCGTTCTGAAGAATTACAGTATCAAGCGCACGGTTACGTGCATCATTAATTGCTTTTTTCGTTTCAGTTACACGCATACCGTGTGTCTTAGTATTTAAAGGAGAACCCATAGGTAAGTTGTTTGCTTTAGAATAGAACAGTACGTTCTCAATCAACACCTTATCTTGTGAAAGTTCCTGCATCATTGCATCAAACAATGACATATTTTTACCGTTATAAGCGATCTCGATTGTTCGTAAGTCCTTATCAGGGAAACGCTCATCTCTTATCTTTTGACGAGTGAAGTTACCATAACCTAGATTTTCTAACTTAGCTAAGTAATCAAGAGCTGCCATGTGGTCTTTACTTCTACCCTGTGCTAAATCTTCAGGAGTAGCTGCACCAAAACCAGTAACTTGAGCATAAGATATTTCACGCTCCATAGCCCACCCAAACGTATCGTAACGTCTTGGTAGGGTTGTACTGTAAGGGTTAACAGACCTGATTAGTTTATCTTTAATACCTACAGGTTGTGTTAAAGGTGCATTACCTCTTGCTGCTTCTTGAAACTTCTTGATAGAGCTAGGAACAACTTGCAGGGATTTATCTAGGACAAAGTTAGTTAACAAGTCTGCCGCTTTAGCCTTATCTTCACCTTCAGGGCTTTCCATTAGACCAGTAAAGCGCACCGCTGTGCCTACTGTATCAGACACACCTTGTGTTAAGGCAGAATCACGAATTGCAGAGATAGCTGTAGCAAATCCTACACCAAAGGTAGCCATGATTTCATCAGGGATTAACCCATCATCATCAGCAACACCGTCCATGTTCTTCTTCTCTTGATAATCTAAGTAACCTTCAAGAGCGTTCGTTACAATCGTAGCAGGAATACGTAAAGGTTCCCACCTAGCAAACGATACTTCTTTACCACCATCTAGGAAGAACGGGTCTTTAATGGTCAACGGACGCATTGTAGATTTATTCTTTTCCCCCGTCATGGTGTAGTCAACATTAGGACTGCCTGAGATAGAGCCTTCGGCATACTTAGTGATTACGTAAAGCATCCACGAGTACGCAACTGCTGCTTCTGTTTTAGCTCTTGCAGCTCTAGCAGCACCATTAATACCAGCCATGTCATTTCTAAACTGTGGTAGTAGACTGTTCACTGCTGGTGTTAAACGCATAGACTCATGGAACAACCATGCTGGTGTTCTAAAGAATAAGTTACCAATAGCACGAGACCAAGCTTTATCTCTTGTCCAGTCCTCGTAAGCTTTCGCCATACGCTCTGGTAACGCTCCGTCTGCACTAAAGTCTTTCTTATACAATAACGTCTGTACAGAATCTAAAGCAGCTTCGCCTGTCTCTTGTATACTATCAGCTTCTTTTGTGATTGCTTTCGCTAATCGCATCGCCTCTGGTGTACCTTCCGCAAATAACTTTTGTGCTTGCGCTCTAAGGTCAGCCACTGAAGCCGTATCGTTAAGAGTTTTAAATGCGCCTTCGCCCATCTTCTTAACTTCTGCATTAACAAAATCTTCTAGGTCTTTACCTGTCTTACCTTTTCTCGCTCCAAGCTCATAGATAGGTTTTAGCTTCTTCTCTGTAACGTGGAAGTCATAGCCTTTATCAATTTGCTTTTGGATGTTATCATCGATGTACTTCTCAATGTCCTTACCTTTAAGACCTTTCTCTAAAGCCTCATCTAGTAGACGATCAAAGCCATCTGCTGTTAGACTAGCTACTGCTGCAATCTCTTGGTTAAACGCATCCGATGCACCAACAAGGCGCGGGAAGAAGCGTAAGAACTTAGCAGTTTCTGTTGATCCTAAGATAGACTCAATCTTAACACCGCCTTCTAAGAAACGCGAAGGATCAGCGGTAAGCATTGTTTGCTCATACCGTGCAGCAGCTCTTGCAGATACTAATGACGCTTGTAGCGACCCTTGCATCTGTGAGTAGATTTTAAGGCTCTTCTTCCAAGCCATACGGTTCAGTGGATCACTAATAATCGTATCAAGCATTGGGTAGAAGGCTACCTTCATTGCTGGGAACACAGTGTTGTAGATAATAGTAGAAGGACTGAATACGCCTGAGATAGAAGCTTCTAAGAACTTCTCATCTAATCTAGCGTCAGGTTTAACACCTACGGTACGTTCAATGTCTAGCTCTGCCATCTCATCCAGTATTCGTTGGAACTCTGGGTCAGCATCACGCAGTTCGCGTAACTTAGTTGCACCTTCGTAGTCCTTAGCTTTTAACGCTTTGTCTACTTCTACATCATGTTCGTCTATAATCTTTTGTAGCTTTCTGTTGTAAACTTTTTGAGAAGCACTCTTCACTGCCGCTTCGTAATCAAACTCTTTACCTTCCGCATCAGCAATCTTTTTGCGATACGTCATAAAGTCTTGAATCTCTTGTAAGTTTCTACCAGAGTAAGCATTAGCGTGTTTACGCAACATACCAGTTAGTTCCGCTATGTTCTGCGCTGCTTCCTTGTCCATTTTTAATTTGTTGAGCTCTGCATCTGAAATGTTCTTTGTCATCAAACCTTCGATAACATTGATGTCAGCACCAGCTAGTTCATCTGCTGCATTGATCTGACGTAAGATGTCGCTAAACTCTTCAGGTGTGTACTGATGTGTTTCAAAATCATTTATAAAACGCTCTAGTGATCCTTCAGGATTGGTTTTAATTTCCCCAAAGATGTTGTGAGCGTGTGTGAATACTTTAGGACTAATACGAGCCTTCGGTGGACGAGGGTCGATAGTTTCTTTTGGTTTAACCTTAGCCTTGGTTTTAATTACTTTAGGTTTATTATAAGTTACACGTACAGTATTATTACCAGCTTTAGCTTTAGTCTTAACATCAAGTCTTATCTGCGCTGCTTGTGAATCAATGTCCTTAACACCAGCATCCTCTAAAAACTTTCTATATTCTTTATAGAAGCGGCTCTTTGATTTTGAACCCATTTGATAAAGTACACGGGCTACGTCATCATCAAAAAGTAAATCAATAGCTCTGTCACCATAGTTGTATCTAGGCTTAGAACCTTTTAACTCATTTGGTAGTTTAGGGGCTGTCCATACGCCAGCATCTTCTGCTGCGCCTTCATCAACCTGATCCTTAATAACTTTATCAATCTCTGTAGCGGGTACTTCATCATCCACTGCTTTAGTAATAATAGTATCAGCTTCTGCTTTTGCATCCGCTAGTTTCTTCTCAGCTAGTATCTGTTTTGCTACTGCTGCTTCATCATTCTTTTTAGCAGCCGCTGCAATCTTAGGTTCGTAATACTTACTCGCCATTTTACCGACACCGTAGTTTAGTGCAGTACCAATAGCAGCTCCACCAGCAAGACCTATAGTACCCATTAGCATGGTACGTGAAGTGTCATACTCGTCTTGTGACCCTGCATCAATTCTAACGTTCTGCATCATAGCATCAGAAGCCATAGCGTGTGCTGCACCTTCTGTACCCGCTAACGCCCCTACTCTTTTAGCAGAGGTGTTGATACCAACTTTAGCAGCAGCTTCGACAGACTTAGCACTAGCTTTCTTAAGCGATGCTTTTACTGTTTGTCTTAATGACTCTTTCATAGCAAGCTTTGCTGCTTGTCCTGCTACAGCCGATGTACCAAGAGTAGCTAGACCTAACCAGTTAGTTACGTCTGTCATCATCTCCCAGCCAGCTTGACCAGTTGTGTGCCAGCTCATGTTAACAGCGTCATACTGATCTAACATATAGACAAAGGCTTCTTTAGTTTTCTGATCTGCCTTCATCACTCTTGACGAGTCAATCGCCATATCACCAATGTTGTAGTTAAACCCTGCCATCTGTTTCAGACCGTAGTCTGCTAACTTCTCACGGTAAGATTCACCACTGTAACCTTCTAGCTCCTTGTCACCTTTCTGGGGTACATACCCATAGGTCATTTCAAAGAAGTGTTGAGAAGACTTAATCCAATCATCTTTCTTATGGAGGTCAGTCCACTCAACGTCTTGTTCAATAACACCAAAAGGTGTGTAGCCTTGTTCTGGTTCTATGACAGGTTGCTCATTGCTTAATGCTGAAAGCTCCCCAAGATAATCTCTTTCCTTATCTTCGTCTTCCAAAGCGTTAAGCTCTGCTAGATAATCTCTGTCTGCCATGTTTGGCTCCTATTAATCGTAGTATCTTTTGTATTTGTTATCCTCGAACGCTACTTCAGGGTTCTCTCTAATTTGTTGTAAGAACTCTCTAGCGGCTGCTCTCATTGTATAAGGTAAGCTTGGTATTTGAGCTTGCAGCATTTCTATAGCGTTTTCCGCATAATCATTAATTACAGCCGACTTCTCTTCGTCAGACATATCGCTAAGAGTCTCTGCTGCTACTTGGTAGTCTTTTGTGTTTTTATTAGAAGTTAGTGAAGGTTCGTTCTCAGCTTCAAGTACTGTCTCTAAGTTTTGTATTAACTCTTCGTCACTAATCTCTGGCACTTCAAAACCAGCCTTTTGCCAATTCTCTACAGCTTTAGGATCATTCTTGTTTGATTCAAACCAGTCAAGTTGTGACTGAGTTGGTTCTTTAACGACCTTAGTTGTCTCGTTAGGTACTTCAGTTGTAGTTTCTTCTGTAGTAACTGTTTCACCGTCTAGGCTTACTTCTGATGTTTGACTAGTGTCAGGTACTCTGTTACGCAACTGATCGAAGAAATCAAAATTAAGATCATCTATCTCATCTGGTGTAAGGGGATTATCCCAACCTTTATCACGCTGTGCTGCTGAATAAAGCTTCCTATACAAACGTTTAGCATCTGCTGTTTGATCTAGAATGTAACCAGCTACCTGTGCTTCAGGCACTGTAAATTTAGCTGTACCATCTAACAAAGCTTGTACTTCACCAGAAGGGAAGTTAGCTGCGGTATCAACACCAACAAGCAGACCACCTAAGTTATTACTTAAGTAACTTTGTTCGTTATCTAAGAATAGAGGGTTATATAATAAGTATTCATCTAGTGATGCTCTATCTAATGATATCTCATTACCATGCTTATCCTTAACTGGATTACCTTCCATATCAACAAGAACATCAGTGCCGTCTGAAATAGACTTCTGTACTTGTAACATAAAGTTATTCTTGTTCTTAGAAGATGCACCGCCAGTAAGCTTACCACGCTCTTCGTGTGCTGTTAGAGCTTGTGTTTGAGCTAAGGTTAGGTTTGGTGTATCGAAGGTAATAGTGCCGTTAAACGCATCATCGTCTGCTTTGTTACGATCATCAACACGCTTTTGATTACTAGCAGCCACTGCTGAACGTTGGTCTGATTGGAACTTATCCTTTAACGCTACTCTAGCATCAGCAAAGAAATATCTAGTAGCATCATCTTGGTATTCTTTAGGTAAATTCTCAGGAGCTAGTAAGTACGGATTGTTGGTAGCCTTAGCAGCTTCAAGTATGCTTTCACGAACCCACTGCTTTTTGATTTCTGGTGGGACGTTGATTCCTGTTTCGTCTGCGTAGGTTTGGAACTTTGCTTCGATTGCTTCATAAGTTCTCCCTGCTGCATTGTTTCTTAATTCTATTTTATAAGCATCAGTGGCAGTATCTAGATCACCACTCTCCTCAAGTGTTAAAAAGTTCTCGTGCTCTGTTGTAACAATAGAAGACACAACACCTTTGAAGTCTCTCTCAATTTTCTTCTCACCTTCAGCAGCTTTAGCTTTAGATGCAGCAATGTTAATACGGTCTACACCTTCTTGCCAGCCTTTGTTGTAACCAACAAGTTCGTGTGCATCCATACCGCTAGTAAGTTCTAGCTCTTGCATATAAGACTCAACGTGGTTAAGTCTAGCTGCATCGTCTTGCAGAGTGAAAGAATCCATTGATGCTTCTGCTTCAGCTATTAAACGCTGACCTCTCTCGTACCCTACAGCTGATCTAACTCTTGTTTGGAAACGTAAAGGTAAACTAGCAAAGGTCTCTGAAGTATAAGGGGCAGCACCATTACGCTGCTCTTCTATTTCAGCAGCGGTGATGTTTGCTAAATCTTCTTGTATTAATTTTACACGCTGTTCACTTTCTTTTGCTTTATAGTCGAGAGCCGAGCCGCCTAGAGACGCTAGTGCACTAATAGCTTTGGCTGTTTGCATCTTACCGCTACGAGCAAGCTTCTGCTCTGCTGTTTCAGATTTTACAAACGTATCTACTTGCTGTGCTCTCTTCTCGTATTGTTTGGTTTGGACAGAACGAGCAAAGTCAACTGTTTCTGCTAATGATTTACTCATGGTGCTTTAGCCCCCGCTGCTTTATTTGCTTGTATGGTTGAGAGGCTAGACGCGGACGAGATGCCTACCTGAGCACCTTGTACAGCAGACCCTAATACATCTCCAAATCCTACACCAGCACCTCGTGATACTGAGTTGATTCTTGACGTATGTGTAGACGCTTGACCTAGTCTTGATTCGTTCATCTGTGCCAATTCTCTTCCTAGGTTTTGCGTTACCATTGTATTAGCTTCTAAACCTTTTCTCACAATACCTTGTTGATAAGCCAGTGTACTATTACCGTTTGCTCCTGACTCACCGCCAGCGACTACAGCTCTTGCTAGTAGTTCACGGGATTGTAGGTCATTAGCTACTTGTTCTTGAGCAGCAGCCTCTTGTGCTTGAGACTCCTGCAAGTTAATTTGTCTGTCTGCATCAACCTTAGCTTGATTAGATGCTCTTAGGTTTTCTTCATACGCTGCGTCTTGTGCATCACTGGCTTCTTGTGCCGCCATAATACCACCAGCCGCACTCATTATTCCAAGTGTAATTGATACTGGTTCACACATTATTTTTAATCCTCACAAATTGGTAGAAAGGTTCCCTCCCTACACCGTGTTCTTTTATTAAATCAATAAACTGGAATCCCAGTGATTTTAACCATCTCTTCGACACTGTATTATCAGCGTGTACGTAGTTAAGCAGAAGCGGGTAGTCGTTGTTAATCTTCTCTACCCACTCCATTGCTTGTGGTATAAACTCTTTCTTGGTGTCTATTAACTTATCTGTACCTAACAACCAAGGGCTGCCAAAGGCTTTACAATCTGCCACACCAAACATTCCTACAATACTTCCATCTTCGTGTATGATACTGTGACATTCTCTGGAAGCTTTAAAACTTGCTTGAAGTGACCTTAGCGGGTCTACCCCGTTACTAGCCATAACTTCTTTAGCGTCTTGATCTCTCATAAAGGGAGCCATCTCTCGACAGTCTCCCCAGTTTGCGGGTCTGTAGTGGTGTGTCATATTTATAGTCTCTGGTTTCTTAAAACGATGTACCCCTCCCACTCTGCACTTTGGAACGTGCTGGGAAGGTATGAGTCGTTAGTTATTGTTATGGCTGTATCTGTTGCCTGTGCTTGCACCCCAACTTGGAATGCTCCGTCATCGATAATAGCAGACTGATCTAAAAGGTTGTGTTGGTTATCTAATACACGCCCTGTGAAGTGTGAGGTAATTGGAGACCTACCTACGGAGTCTACAGTAACATCAAAGTGTCCCGTGTCATTATAGTTAAACGACATCTTCCTTAACTGGAAGCGGGCAAGCTGTGTTGAGTCACCTTGTGTTGGTTTAAACACTTGCTCTGACATTTGATACTTAAATGTATAAGGCACGCCAATGATTAGGGTTTTGCCATTAGCGGTTGCATCATAAGTAGTTTGTGTAGCCGCATTATGGAAAAAAACTTTAGTAGTAGTATTATAAAGTAGGTCGCGTGCTAGACCTGATTCATCAATAGCTGTATAACTTAAAACATTTCCATTAGAATAACCGCTTGCCTGTGGGGCGGTGAAAGGTATGTCCAAAGGTTCAGCCCAATTATCTCTTTTTACTGTTATCTGTTTGTCTAATAAGACTTCAGTGTGGTCATATTTGACATCAAGTATCTCGTAGCTGCCGTCTTCAAATGTAAAATACATTAAATTGTTGGTAAAGTATATGTGGGCTATGTCTCCTGTAAATATCCACTTAGACCAAGCACTCTGTAGTCGCTGATCTGAGGAGTTATACCACTTATAAATGTAACATTCTTTCTTGTTGCTAGAAGTAAGACAAGCGAGCATATCTTCATTAGCAGACGAAGAGAATTGTCTTATATTCCCTTCAAGGTATGATGGAACGTGTGAAGTAACGGAAGCAGCGTCTCTGACTTCTGTGGTTTCTCTTGTGAAGAACTCACGTACCCCTGCGTAACCGCCTGATTGTGTGGCAAAGAATACACTGTTACCCGCACTCACTGGCGAGGCTGTTAGATCACACTCATACTTAGTCGATTGGTCTACTGTCACTTCCGCTGGTGTTAGTAACTGGCTTGCAGACAAAGTAAACTGGTTCAGCTCGGTGAATAACAAAAGGTTATCCTGAATAGGCACGGCAGCTTTAAGCTCAGACACTTCGTTCTGGCTGACTGATACATCAATAGGATCAGAGTCTAGTAGTGTCCGCACTGTTGTTCGCCAGAAGTTGAAGTAACCACTAGCCTCACTAAAGATTACATTCTCTCCCGAAAGAACACCTAAGCGGTTTCTGTGGAAGAATATGTCTGATATCTTTTGCCCAACAAAGCTAGGAATGGCGTTCGTGTTATCATCTCCAGCTTTGCGCTCATCCCACTCTCCTTGACCAAAGCTAAAACTAAGGTCATCGTTTTGTTTCAACGTATGTGGCATTGTTGTTAGGTCGAAATAGTTTTGCAGATCATAACCCACAGTCTCCTTCCAATAACCAGAACCAGCATTCCCTTTAAATACTACATGGAAATCATCCTCTTTCTTCTGGTTATCGCCTACGACCCCTAATCTAAACTCAGGTTCACATTGGTTAGGGAGATCACTAAAAGATTTAGCCGTCTCTTTAAATGCTTTAAGGTTTACACCTCCGTCATCATCTGAAACAGTAATGTCGAAATCGTTGACATCCCCTTCGTTTGTTGTGTTAATAATAAAGTAAGGTTCTCTGTTAGGGCTGGGAGGAGTTATAAAACCATGTGTAGAACTTCCACCAGTCTCTGTAACGAGAGCATTAGCTCTAGAGAAAGCAACCATGTTCATATTCATAGGTGTGGCTTTGTAGGCATACGAGGGAAGCTCTATTGTAAAGTGATTGATCCTTTTCCACCCGTTGCTGCCAGTGGCATCATAAGGAATATCAGAGCCGCCAACTAAAACGTGTATATCATCGGTAAGCTGTGTTGTGTTAAGTGCCAAAAGGTTTACGTTTGTTAGGGTTAATCGACTTACTATAGACACAGGGGTGGCAACAGTGCCCACAGTGCTTATACTACTAAACGAATCAATATCCGCTATACCTAAATCACTTGCTATTTGTGTTCTAAGGGCTGCTCCAGATGCTGTTGGATACTCAGCAGTATCCTCGCTCACAATGGCAGACACCCGCAACCCTTCAGAGTTGATCTCGTCCCCACTACCCGAAACAGTCGCTGTGATTTGCCTTGGTGTACTCTGACTTGCCTCGAGGTCTAACGTACCTTGTTTTGATTTACAGTCAACAGTGTAGACCCTAGCGTAATTAACAGCCTTCAGATAAACTAAGGCTTGGTTTAATGTTCGTTTGGGGTCTATTACCTCGCTCATCTCTACCGTCTTTTCTTTGTTAACAATAAACGTAGCATCAGCAACAGAGGTAGAGGTAATATCCGAAGCAGCGGTAGGTAAGTATGTGGTTACATCAGTATTACTGGCAATCCAACCACCGTTTGCATTCCAGCTTCCATGACCTGATTGATATCGTAGGTTACCAGCGATGTCGTAAACGTGTACCTTCTTGTCGCTTGAGATAACAACATGATATTGCTCATCATCGCTTCTCTTGTAGGTATGAAAGTACGCAGTATCTAATCCTGTTAAATCTACGTAGTCACCCCTAGAGCTTAGAGAGGTTTCAACAGAGCTTGAACTTCCGCTGATACATTTTAACTTTTTTAAAAACTTTGTAGGTGGGCGTTTCTTAAGACCATCAACCACATCTGAGAAACCGTTTTCCTGTACTTCTCCCTGACTCTCTAATCGCAGAGCTGCGGGTTGTTGACTAACCCCGTTAATGAGGTTGGGTATGCTTTTAGAAACTAAAGCCATTTAGATCACCTTGTGTCCGATTGAACGATCAAGAACACTATACGTGCCTCCATCGTCAAATATGTTATAGTCCCCGTTTTCACTTTCCATTTCCTTCAAAGCGAATAGGGCTTGTTGCTCATCAGCTCTGTTCATGGCTGAGAGGTTATCGC
>Ga0208303_1000706_pt1 | contig 13702 bp, 7 predicted proteins | sample CB_VirMetaG_2_FD_184537 | JGI IMG/M metagenome (GOLD analysis project Ga0208303, IMG submission 184537) | Freshwater to marine saline gradient viral communities from Chesapeake Bay - CB_1504_2 Viral MetaG (SPAdes) (version 4) | ecosystem: Environmental > Aquatic > Marine > Coastal | place: USA... | reverse complement strand
GCTCCATCAAAAATAATTGGTGCTTATGATATTCACAATAAAAACTATTTAATATCTTTACAGCAAACACCACAATACCAAGACACAACGGTAGGTGGTCCACAAAACTACTCTACACTAGCTTTTGATGAAGCTGTAAAAGGATGGGTTAGTTTTTATAGTTATAAGCCAACACAGATTCTAAGCGTTGTAAATGATTTGTGGTCTATACAGTATGCAAATATATGGAAACATTATTCAAGCAATGTAGGAGTTTCTACTTTTTATGGAATATCAACTCCTAGTAATGTTGTGTTTTTGTTTAATGATAATCCTTCAATAAGTAAAGTTTTTCAAACTGTAAACTATGAAGGAGACAGTGGTTGGCAAGTTGATTATTTTGTTTCAGATCCAACCGGCTATGATTTTTCAACAAACGCATGGGAATCATTTAATGATTCAACTCAAAATATTCAAAGTTATTACGAGGGTGAATATATTGACGCGGGTATAACTTATTACTCTGGTTTTAATAGAAAAGAAAACAAGTACTACGCTAACCTTGTTAATAATTCATCTGCTCAACCTGGCGAGGTTGTTTTTGGCAACAGTGTGTCAGGAATAAAAGGAAGATATGCAACAGCTAAATTAAGCGTTGATAGTTCAACAAACCCTGGTGGAATAAAAGAACTATGGTCTGTAGGAACAAAAGTAAACTATATAAGACAAGTTTAATGGAATTAAATAAAAAAATACTTACAGCTACTGAGCTTAAAGACGTAATAGTAAACAACAATCACATTGATGGTCTTTATGGTGACGGTAAAAGTATTGTAGATATTCCAGAAATACCCATAAAACATTCATTTGCTGATCAAATATACATAAGACAAATGAATATGAGTGCTGGCCAAATAGTTGTTGGCGCCATACACAATCATTTGCACGTTTGGTTTTTACTAACAGGAAAAGTTTGCATAATAGAAGATGATGAGGTTGTTGAGCATGTTGCTCCTTGTTATACAATATCAAAACCAGGTGCTCAAAGAATAATTTATGCACAAGAAAACTCTATATTTGTAAATATTCATAAAAATCCTGAAAACATAAAAAACATTAAAGAGTTAGAAAAAGAAATTGTGTCTTTGACACAAGAAGAGTTTAACAAAAAACACAATAAAGAATGAGTTTCGTATTAGTAGCCGGTGGCGTTGGAGCTTTGACGTCAGTTGTTGGCGGCCTAATAGGCAGCGGCGCGGCACAAAGACAAGCGAGAGAAGCTCGCAGACAACAAGCTTTGCAGCAAGCCGAAATAGATAGACTTAAAGAAGCAAGAGCGAAAATAACAGATCCATATGCTTCCACAACTAATTTAAGTGGATTAGCAACAGATTTGTCATCTATGATGTCAAATCCTTATCAAAACCTTGGAGTTGCAACCCAAGCTGCTGAAATACAAATGGAGCAAACCGATCTTGCTTTAGCTAGTACTTTGGATACTTTAGCAGCTACTGGTGCTAGCGCTGGTGGAGCAACTGCTCTTGCCCAAGCTGCTCTTGCTAGCAAAAAAGGTGTTGCTGCTAATATTGAACAACAAGAAGCTCAAAACGAAAAACTTAGAGCTCAAGGAGAACAACAGTTGCAACAAATGAAAGTATCAGAGCAACAAAGACTGCAGGGTATTGCAATTTCTGAAGGGCAAAGAGTTCAAGCCGCTGAAGCTGCTGGACAACAGTTTATGTTCCAAGCTCAAGAAAACAGAACAAATATGGATCTTAACAGAGCTGCTGGTTTACAGGATAGAGCAATGGCAAACGAAGCTCAAGCAAACCAAGCCCAAGCCGCTGCTATTGGTGGTATGATTTCTGGAATAGGAAACTTGGCCGGGTCATTCATAGGAGCTCAAGGAGCTGCTGTTAGTGGTGGTTATAATTTGAATGGCACTAAGTTACCGGAGTAATAAACTTTTTAAACCAAAATAATTAAGAAAAATGGGGGCATACGAAAATCCAGCATTAATCGTTGATAAATCAGCTGAAATATTAGCTCAAGGCTTTAAAGAGGCTTCTGAGGGTATAAGCAAAGGTATACTTGCTCTTGGTCAAGGGCTTGGTGAAAAAGGTAAAGCAGAAAGAGAAAGAGCTCAAGAACTTGAGAACCAAAAAAACTCGCATTTTGCTAAAACTTCTTTAGACAAGTTAAATGAAATACAAGGAGAAGTTAAAACAGCTACAGATGCAAGAAAAGACGATGCTGGTTATGACGCTAAAGTTTTAGGATTTGTTGCTGAAAATGGACAACAATACGCCGAAGCTTTTGCAACAAAATCTTGGCCAATGTCGACAAAAGAAGAAAAAGACGCCGCTGACAAAATTATTCTTGATTTTGAAAAAGGATTGGGTGGTTTTTTGATTATTGGTGAAAATCAAGGACTACTAAAAACGCATCTTGAAAACAGAAACAATCCTAATTATGTTGTTGCCGGAAATAATAATCAAGAAAGAGCAATAAATCAAGCTGCTATTGATTATGAATCAGGTGTTAGTAATTTAACTGTTAATGAAGAATTTGACAATAATAATCAAACAAAAAAATTAACGTTTACAGTAGATGATACTCCAGAAAATAGAGCAACGTATGGAGAAGAAAATATAACTACTGCTGGTGATGGAAAAATACAATTCACAAATACTTTTGATTTTAGCAGTGATTTATCAGGGTTTTTATTAGTAGAAAAAGCAAATATAAAAACACAAGCACAAGGTTTTGTAAATGAAAGTTTAAAAACAGATAATAAATTAAATCCAAATATATACACAGAATCAGAAACTTTTTTTGATGATGGAAAAACAAAAGTAGTTACAAATCAACAAACATTTAATTATAGCGACGCGGCAAAAGGAATAGCACCGCAAATTGGAGCATCTATAGAAGCTTATTATAGGGCAAAAGGCGATAGTAAAGACGCAGCCGCAAACATGCTTGCATTAAAAACAGCTTTAATGAATGACTATGGTTTTAGCGCTAAAGACGCGGATGCTTTAATAACAAACGGAAATGCAAACACAATAACATCAGCGGTAGTTGATTCAACACTTAAGGATTTATTTAATCTAGACGGTGCTGAAAAAGTTGTAAGTAAAGACGGTACAATAAAATATATTAAAAAAGACGTATCTAGAGAAACAGACAATCCAACAGACATGGATTCTTTTAAAGAAACTTTAGAGAGTAAATGGAATAGATACAACGCGTGGAAAGAAAATAAAGGTGCTAATAAAGGAGTATCACCGCTTCAAGATCAAACACCTATAATGTCTCCAGATGGAAAAACAGAGTTTGTTTGGAATGGTTCAGGATTTACTGTAAAAAAATACTTTATCGATCCTACAACAAAACTTCCTCGTTTAGATACCGAAGCTTCTCAAGGCGTTGTTCTTAATAATTTTGAAGATATGATGCTTTACATGGGTGAAGGAATATAAAAACATATATGAATATGAAATACTTTTATCAAGGCAATGAAATTTCAATAAGTGAAATTGAATCAGCAGCAGTGCAATCGCTAATGTCTGTTGAAGATTATATTGAAAAATTTAATATAGAGATTGTTGAAGACGAAAAAAATATTGTTGAAGAAGAACAGGATTTTCAACAAGCCCCTCAAGAGGAGACTGCATTTGTGGGGCCAGAAAATCAAATAGAAGCAGTCGATACGGAGTCTGTATTGGAAGATACTTCTTTGGAATCATCAGAGAGTGAAAAAGAACCAAAGAAAAAAGATTTAGATCCAGATCCAAAAAAACAACTTAAAGACTTAGAAACTTTAACTGAAGAATACAACTCTTGGAAAAAAGGTAAATCTGATGCCGCAATAGCTTATTCTCAAGAAAGTAAAAACTATCAAGAAAAAATAACAGCTTTAGAGCGCGACTTAGTATTTAACAATACTGAAGAAAATGTAATTGCTTATTTAAAAGAAAAAGCCCCAGGCTTAATTGTTGGTCAAACAGGGAGTAGAGATGTATTGGCTTATTATGATCCTGTAACAAACGAGAAAAAAAAAATAAATCTAAGTGGCGACCCAGTTGAAGCTCAAAAAGCAGTTGTTGCTTTAATAGAAGCTGAAAATAATTTAAGTTCTCAAGATAAAGCCGCTAACGCTATTTTAAATAATACAGATATATTTGATTGGGATGTTTTTACAAAACCAACATTTGATAAAGACTTAAATGAGTCTTTGGAAGGAACTGGTTTACAAATAAAATATTTAAGTGGAGATGGACCAAGAGAAACATATGCAATATATAGAAACGGAGAAGAAATACAGCAGGTACAAGGTAGGCAAAGCGTTGTTTCTTGGTACAAGGAGAATTTAACAGAAGAAGACTTAAAAGCAGCAAAAACAAACGCATACAATGCCCAAGTTCAATTCGCTAAACTGTTGAATACTGAAGAAGGTAGAGTTATTGAAACATTAAACAACAAGAAAAACTTTAATAAATTATCTAAACAGTATTATGAAAATGATTTTTATAAAGATTTAATTGAAAACGTAAACGATTCTAATAATTTTACTCAAGAAGAAATTGATTTATTAGAAAATCATTTTATTCAACAAAAACAAAAAAGAGACGAAAGACAGGTTGATAGAGACGCTTTAAAAATGTCTTATAAGACAGATAATATACCAACCATACCAACATACACAGATGAGGAATATATTAATATAACTAGAGACTTAACTGGACTTCCTCAGGATCTAATAAACAAGCTTTTAGAAAATAATATATACGATCAAAACGCTGTAAACGAGTTTGAAGGTCAAAATCTTTTAATGATAAGAGACCAATACGTTGGCTCTAAAGTAAATACTTTTGCAGAAAAAACTTTAATTAATGGCGGCATTAATCAACAAACATTAGCACTTGGGGTTACTTTTGATAAAGTTGATGAGCAAGAATTTAAGCAAGAAAAATCTAAACAAGCAGAAGGACTAGTTGCATATGAAGAGTCTCTTGATGATATTTATTATTCGCAGCTTGAACAAATATCAAGAAACGTGCCACAAGGCACAAGCATAAAACTACAAAAAATAAACGGCAACACAATTGTAACTATTTCTAATGAAAGAAATTTAACTGGAGAAGAAGCCGAAGCTTTTAAACAGGCTAGACTAGATATATTAGAGTGGCAAGATTCTTATAATATATATAGTTCTGATCTTGATCAAGCTAAAGAAAATTACATTAAATCTATTTATGATTATCAAGAGTCTAAAAGTGAAATAACAAACAAGTATGTAGATATATTTAATGTAGCAAACAAAGAGTATGATTTAGACGCTGTTTTAGCTAAAGATGTAAACGATGCAACGGCTGGTATACTTTTAGCCGTTCCAACTTTATTTGATTCAGAGTGGGCTATAAATGAGCAAAGAAAATTAAACGAAAAAAATCTGCAATTTGAAACAATGCAGTCGTTTGATGAAATTTCTTCATTTGGTGGTCTTTTAAGATTTAGTGGTAGAACTCTTGCTCAACAAGCTCCTAATATAGCTTTAGCTGTTGGTACGGCGGGAGCTGGTAACGCGCTAGGGCTTAGCACTGCTTTAACTGAAACCATTGTTGCTACTAGTTTTGGTCTTAGCTCTGGAACGCAAAAATATAGAGATTTAAGTATTCAGCAAGATATAGTTAGTGCTGCAAAAGATCAACTTGAAGTATTAGATTGGGCTTTAAAATCCGGTAGAATATCTCAAAAAGAATATGATGAAAAGTCTTTAGATTTAAATAAAACAATAGCAAGTAATTATTTAAGTGACACACAAATAATTGGGGCATCTGTAGCTTCTGGTTTAATAGAAGGTGGTGTTACAAGACTTTTTGGTACAATACCAAACTCAACAAAATTAATAAAAGATATAACTGGGTCAGGGTCTGCTGTTAATCCAATTAACTTTTTGTATAAATCAAACTTACAAAAGTTTGGCGTGGCTGGTAAAGAGTTTTTAAAAAGAGGCGGTGGAGAAGTATTAGAAGAAGAGTCAATATACTTTGGAGACACAATAATATCAGAGGGATTAATATTAGGCAGAGAAATGGATTTTAGCCAATGGAATGATACTTTGGTTACCGCTTTAATGACTTCTGGAGCAATGAATGGACCAGGTATTGCATATGGCGCTTTGTTATCAAACAACGTTTCAAGTAAATTTGAATCTGATATTAGAGAGTTAAACTCAGATATAAAAGGATTAATTTATGCCATAAATAACACCGAAGATCAAGCTCAAAAAGATTTATTATTAGCTACTGTAGCGGAGAAAATGGGGTTACAGTCTCAAGCCGTAGATGGTTTGTCTATAGACGTTATGGCGCTAGGAGCTAAAAATCAAGAAAAAATTATAGCATTTAACATGTTGTTAAAATCAACATTGGAAAAAGCTGGTGTTGTTAATGGTGATACTCAAGATCAAATAGATCAAAAAACAAAAGATTATATACAAGGTTTAAAAAACGAAGGTAAAAATACTGAAGCAGAAAATTTTGAGAACGAGTTATCTCTTTTAAACAAACAAATAAATCAAATTAAAGATCCAAAAAATTTAGATTATAATAGAGTAGAAGAAAATTTTGGAGAAGTTGGTCGTATTATATCTAATAATCTAAAAGAAAACAATGTTGATGGTTTTAATTCTAAACAAAAACAAGAACAACTAGCAATTGTATTAGATAAAATAAGAAATAAAGTTGTTAATCAAAACGTTGCAAGAGCAAAAAACAATCCACAGATAGTAAGTACTGTAGAAAATTTTAAGCAAATAGCAAAAAGTCAAGGAAGATCTTTTAGTAAGCAACAAGAAGACGCTATGTATAGCATGTATGGAAAACAACTACTAACGAATAGAAGTAGAGCTATTTCCGTCGCCGTTGATGTTGATACAAAAGCTAATCAAATACTTAGAGAAGATCAAGCCGCTAATCTACAAATAATAAAAGCTGAAAGCAAAGATGATTTAGATCTTCAAGTACAAGAGCTACTAGATAAAAACGAAATCACGCTAGAACAAGCTAACGAGTTGTATCAAAGCTTTGAAAAAGACGCTTTTGGTTTCATTATTGGAAACAAGTATATAGTTAGAGATGAAGCCAAAGCTAGAGAAAGATTAGACAATGGACTTTTGCAACAAGGAACAGTCGTGCTGCATGAAATGGCTCACTCTATAGACAATCAGGCTTTTACAGAAGAAGAAATGTCTGAGTACGCTAATAACTTGCAAAAAGCAATGTCTGAATCAAATAACAATGATTTGGTACAAATAGATGCAATAGTTACAAATTTGCTAGACAACATGAGCAAGTTTGAATCTGAAGCTGGAAAATCTTTTAACGAAAAAAGTTTAGAATATAAAGACGAGTATACAAAAATAACTCAAGAATATTTATATGCTGATAATAATAAATTAAATCTTGAAAAAGAAGCTGGTTTATACAGAAAAATAACATCGAAGTTAGGTGTTGGCGTAGAAATAAATACACCTGAAAAAGCTTTAGAGTATGTTTTAGCTCATAATCATGCTTTTAGAAATGGTAAAAGACTTTCGTCATTAGCCGCGGCTAGAGTTAAAAAATCAAAAGGAAGAGTTGTTGAGGGTGCTCAACTTTCTGAAAAAGCTAGAATACAAGAAGAAATAAACGCTTTGTACGCTAATGCTACAGAAGAAGAAATGAACTCAGAAGAGTTTGAGCGTAAAATAATTAGATTAGGAAGAGAACTACAGCAGGTTGATAAACCTAAAATAGAATTAACAGCAGAGGAAATAAACAATAAAAACAAGGCTAATTTAAAAATATATCTTGATCCAAACTCAACACAAGCTCAAAAAACAAAAGCAGCTGAATCCATACTAAACGACAATAAAGGTCTTATTTATAATTCACTTGGCTATAGTGTTACAAAAGGAGATATAGATCCACAAACTATAAATAGCGAAGTTTTTATGTACCTTGTTGGAAACGAAGGTTTTGCAAGAGGAGAAAAAGGAAGATATGGTAGAGGTATATTAAATACTTTTAATCAAAATAAAGACTCTAAGTTAAGCTCATATATAGCTGAAAGATTTAAAAAGATTAAAGCTGGTTTATATCAAGACTTAATAGGTAGACAAGATGTTGCAACGGTTGTTAGCATCGATAGTGATAACGTTTCTGAAGTAATGGCTGAAGAAAATAATTATGACGATACTGATGTTACAAATAAAATAATAAGTCTAATTGATCCATTTAATCTATTTACTATTGTAGATGAAAACGGAAAAACAGTTCAAGATCCTGTTTTTAGAAATAAATTTAAAGAGGCATTAAAAGCTAAACTTGAAAACCTGACAATTGAAGAGTTACAAAACTTAGATTATGCAGAGATGTACAAGAGTGGTATTGTTCCTCTTGAAATTTTAGCTGAATATTTTAATATACCAGCAGATCGTTTAATAGAAAAACAAAGAAACCTTCAAAAAAAAGATCCTGTAAAAGATATACAGCGGTGGATATTTAAAAACGCTGACACGTTAATTAGGTTAATGCAAAAAGGTAATACAGAGGTTGGAAATCTTGGAACAAGAATTTCTTCTAGGGTATTGCAAAATGCTTTTTACGAAAAACAACCTAAAAAGATAAACAATCAAATACAATACAAATTAAAACCAGGAATAAAAAGAGCAGATTATCTGCAAGCTCATGGTATTGTTGGTTCTAAAGTTGATCCTACGTTTATTCCTTATAGAGACACAGAAGCTCAAGCAATAAAAGGTACCTTAGAAATGTTAGGTAGAAACCTAACTAGTTTAATGGGTAGAGAAATTGTTGATGAGTTGGTCGCCGAGAAAAAAATAACAGAACAAGAAGGTATTAAGGCAAAAGTCTCAATGGCTAGTGGAAAGTCAAATAACATGTTCTCTGAAGTTTCGAAAGCAATAAATCCTAATGGAGAAATTGAAATAGTAGATGGTCAACTTAAAACAGTTAAACTAAGCAAAAACCAAGTAAATAGTTTTAAAAACAATATATCTCTATTTGCAGAAGAATATGCTAATAGCAATTTTAATTTTGAAAAAGCTTATAATAAAGTTTATGGTGAAAAAGTTTTCGGCAAAAAATCATTTATTGTAAAAGGATGGTTTGAAAATATTGTAAATAAATATAGAAACATAGGTATACAAGAAGACCAAAGCATAGAAGACTATTTAAATAGTAAGTTATTTGAAAACGTTGATGATGGAAATGGCGTAATGTTAGTTTCCGGAACACCTATTAGATATATAGATAAAAACGGTAACTTTACTATTACAGGAAAGAAAGTTATAGATTTTTCAAAAAGTATTTTAGATGCTGAAATTAAAAAAGCTACTACAAACGAAGATAAAATTGAGGCAGTAAAAAACTTTTATTTAACATGGGGTTATGTTTTAAAAGGAGGACTTATAAAAAACAATAACATATTTTTTGATAATATTATAAACGAAGTTTTAGAAAAAAACAATATAAACGTAATAACAGTAACTGCTCAAAATAAAGTAAAAGGGACTGATATTGATTTTGATAATTATCAATCTGATAATATGACTATAATATTAAATCAATCCTTAACAACAAGAAAAGATAAAACAACAACTAGAACTAGTGTTGGTTTTTTAAATAATAACCCAAAAATTAGCGACAAAAAATTTATATCTTTTTCAATAAAAAACGATCCTACATATAAAGATCAAAGATATAATTCTATAAACAATATAGGCTCTTGGAATAAACAAGCTTCACAGTCAGAAGAAATATTTAAAAACCAGGTTGAGCAAATATTAAAGCTAGATGATATTGAAGTAGCAACAGCGTTTTTAGATTTGTCTTTAAAGAACATGAAATCTCCTTTAAAGTTATTTCCAAAAATAAAATTGTACGAAAAAGGTTTAACTTCAGAAAGTAAAATAACATACGAGCATACATTACCTTCTTCTTATTTAGCAAGAACTTTAATGTCTTATTTTGTTGGAGATACTAGTTTAGATGTTTTAAATAAAGTTATAGACTCTAGTTATGTTAGTATTGTTTCAGAAGAAACAAATAATAAGCTAAATAAAAAATACAAGCAGACAATGCCAGAAAACTACAGACCTGGCGATGATCCTATTGTTAGAATGGAAGAATCAGGAATTAATGTTTCTGAAGATTTTATAGATGTTCAAAAACCAACTAACACATTAACAAACTTTAGTGAAGTTAGTTCGTTAAGTCAGACATTTAATGGTTTTATAGAAAATGTAACAGATATACCTTCTGATAAAGTTTACTCTAAAGCTAGAGCTGAAATGGCCGGTAGATCAAGAGGTAAAAATGATTTCTTTATTCCACCATCAGCAGAAGATTTAGTTGGTTTATTGTATAAAACCTTAGCTAAAGGCAAAGAAGGTGAAAAACAAATGGCTTGGTATGATTTACATGTAACAAAACCATTTGCAAGAGCAATGACACAAATATCAGCAGATAGGGTTTATACAGCTCAAAGATATAAAGACATTAAAAAAGAACTAGGTATTATACCTAAAAATTTAAAAAGCAAAATTGAGCAAGAAGATTTTACATATGAACAAGCTATAAGAGTTTATATATGGTTTAAACAAGGTGAAACAATACCTGGTTTAGATAAAAAAGATGCTTTAAAATTAAAAAACATTATATCACAAGATCCTTTGTTAAAAGAGTTTGCTGAAAAATTAATAGATATAAATGGATCATTTGGCTATGCAAAACCTGATGCCGGTTGGACTGTAGGAACCATAACAACTGATTTATTAGAATCAATAAACACAACAAAAAGAGTTGAATATTTAAAAGAGTGGCAGAAAAATGTAGACGAAATATTTAGTGAAGAAAACTTAAACAAACTAGAAGCCGCCTACGGATCTGAATATAGATATGCCTTAGAGAATATCTTAGGCAGAATGAAAACAGGTAGAAATAAAGCATATGGTACTGATAATATAACAGGTAGGATTGACGCTTGGCTAACAAATTCTATTGGTACAATTATGTTTTTAAACACTAGATCAGCAGTGCTTCAAACAATATCGGCTTCTAACTTTATAAACTGGAGCGATAACAATCCGTTTATGGCAGCCGCTGCTTTTGCAAATCAACCACAGTACTGGAAAGACTTTTTAATGCTATTTAATTCTGACTTTTTAAAAGACAGAAGACAAGGTTTAAGACTTGAGGTTAATGAAGCTGATTTAGCTGATTTAGCAAAGCAATCTGGTATAAGAGGTGTTATTAGTAAAATATTAAAACTTGGATTTACACCAACTCAAATGGCTGATAGTTTTGCTATAGCCACAGGTGGAGCCACTTTTTATCGTAATAGATTAAAAAGATATTTAAAAGAGGGTATTGATCAGGGCGTTGCTGAAGAAATGGCTATGAGAGACTTTAGAGAAACAGCAGAAGACTCACAACAGTCTAGTCGTCCAGATAAAATTAGTGCACAACAAGCAAGTGCTGTTGGTAAGTATATATTAGCATTTGCAAACACCCCTGCTCAGTATGCTAGATTGACAAAAAAAGCCTTTTTAGATTTAAAAAATGGTAGGGGAGATGCTAAAACAAATGTATCTAAAATAATTTACTATAATTTTGTTCAAAACCTAATATTCAATGGTCTACAACAAGCTTTAGAAGCTTTAATGTTTGACGATGAAGATGATGAAGAGTTAACACAAGAAGAAAAAGAAACTGCAAAAATTAAAAAACAAAAAGACGTGCAGCTTCGAGTGGCCAATGGAATGGTTGATAGTGTTCTTCGTGGAATAGGTGTTTTAGGAGCTATAACTTCTGTTGTTAAAAACGTTGTTATAAGAGGTATTAAAGAATCAGAAAAAGATAGACCTGAATATGCGGAAGCTTTGACTGATGAGATGTTAAAAATTTCACCACCTATATCATCTAAATATAGAAATATTAAAGGAGGTATTAGAAGTTATGATTACAACAAAGACGTCATGTACGAAATGGGATTCAATTTAGATAATCCAGCATACTTAGGCGCTGCAGATGTTGTTTCAGGATTAACAAACCTTCCATTAGACAGGTTGCTTTTAAAAGTGTATAATGTAAGAGCCGCTTTAACAGAAGATCTTAATACAGCACAAAAAATAGCTTTGTTAAGTGGTTGGTCTAAATATAACTTAGGAATTAAAGACATTAAAATAGAAGAAATAAAAGAAAGACTTAAGACCGAGAGAGCAAAAGCTAAAAAAGACGAAACAGCACGTAAAAAGCAAGAAAGATTTGAAAATCTATTAAAAATGACTCTAGAAGAAAGATCAAAATTTTTAGAAGAAGAAGCAAAAAATAAAAAAGAAACAAAATCACAAAAAGAAAAAAGATTGTTAAGAGAAAAATTATTAAAAATGACTTTAGAACAAAGAAGTCAATATTTAGACAGCATAAATAAACAAAAATAAAAATGGCAGAAATATCTAAAGACAGTAAGTTTACTATTAGTTTAGAGTTAATTGTAATACTGGGAGGAGCATTAATTACTACAGCAGGTATGTTTTTTACTCTTAAATCAGAAATTGAAGAAGCTAAAAAGTTGCCACCTAGTGAAATATCACGTACCGAATATGATCTTAAAGATCAGTTGATTCGAGAAACAATATTAAACATTCAGCAGCAAGTTGAACAAAACAACGAAAAACTAGACGATATAAACGAAAAGCTTTATGAATTAATAAAAAACAAATAAAATGAAAAAATTAATTTTAATTGCAGGTTTATTATTCGGTCTAAACGCAACCGCTCAAAAATTTGATTTAGTACAGATTAACGCAGATTGGAACTCTAAAAACAATATTGATTTTACAGAAGTATCTGGCATACCTATTAAATACGCTCGACTTGAAGATCAGCCACCACATTTTAAAGAAACTATAAAATCTGTACCAACCCTTATACTTTATGTTGACGGACGACTAAGTTATAGCTGGCAAGCTGGTATTGATTTAAAATGTCCTGCTACTCGCGAAAACGTTGCTGTTGTAATTGAAAAGTTTAAAAATTAATAAATGGAAAAGATTAGCAAACATATATCATATAAAGAAGCTACGTTTTCACAAACTGCAACTCGTAAAGACATTGATAATACACCAAGTGAAGAGGTATTAGAAAGAATGCGCACGGTTGCTGAAAATGTATTCGAGCCACTTAGAGCTCACGTAGGAGGCCCAATTAAGATTAATAGTTTCTACCGTTCTATCATGCTTAATACTGCGATAGGAGGCTCTAAATCAAGCCAACACACGCGAGGTGAAGCAATTGATATTGATGATACCTTAGGCAACATGTCAAATAAAGATATGTTTACATTTATTAAAGATGAACTTGACTTTGATCAGCTTATTTGGGAGTTTGGTGATAATGAAAATCCAGCTTGGGTTCACGTTAGTTATGTATCACCTGAAAACAATAGAAGACGTATTCTTAAAGCATCAAAAGTAAACGGTAAAACAACGTATAACGTAATGAATGTATAACTATGAAAAAGAATACTAAACCCTGCTGGAAAGGATACGAAATGGTAGGTATGAAGAAAAAAGGTGGTAAAAATGTACCAAACTGCGTGCCAATTAAAAAGAAGAAAAAATGAAAAAGTTTATCGACAAACTACAAGG
>Ga0208303_1000705_pt1 | contig 13703 bp, 13 predicted proteins | sample CB_VirMetaG_2_FD_184537 | JGI IMG/M metagenome (GOLD analysis project Ga0208303, IMG submission 184537) | Freshwater to marine saline gradient viral communities from Chesapeake Bay - CB_1504_2 Viral MetaG (SPAdes) (version 4) | ecosystem: Environmental > Aquatic > Marine > Coastal | place: USA... | reverse complement strand
ACGCTGAAATATGCGGGGCATCCAAATACTGCATCCCCAACGGCCCACTAACTAACCGTGTGAAATTATCCACTTGGTTAAAGTATAGACGCAGCGCGTTACTAATCTGCTCCTGCTGGTTGGGGTTGTAGTCCCGTGGCGACAAAGGTATATTGGGTGCGGCAGTGGATGAAATAGCAGCCATAGTCAGCGTCCACCATCAGGTTTAACGTCAATTCGGATAGAACCAAGCTGCCAAGCCACACCAAGACCTGTAGACTCTATGCGAAACGCCATCTGCCTACCGCGCAGGCGGGTATAAACCTGCCCATCGAATTCTTGCACGGTGTATATAGGTGACGTTGCGAAATTGTTCGCGCTTGCCACAATAGGATGGTCTGCGGGGCCATACAATGCGCCTGCATTGCGTCTTGGTTTTACCTGCATAGTTACCGCGGGTTCGTTTACCGAAGAACCATTAAAGTTAATGTCAGGTAGTATTCTCTTCACAAACCCAAACTGATTACCATCACCGATGTCAAAGTCTGCTGACTGGATAAACGCAGTAATAGGCACTGGGGCTAGCCCCGACACGTCGTCGTTACCGACTTCGTGAAACAGTATACGGTTGTTGTAGTCCGCCGCCATCGGCTGTTCACGCAAGGGAGAGTCTAACCACGCTGTGCGATCTAACGAGCCGTAGTACCAGACGTTATCAAGGTAGTTATAGACGACGTAGCGGTTAACCGTGGTGGACGCGCCTGAGCAGTAAAACCACCAAACCTCGTTGTAGCCTTCGTCGCTGCCAGAAAAGATCTGATACGCTTGGTCTTTGTTTATGTCTTCAAATACATATTGGCGCAAGGAACATGGTAGGGTATCTACTCGCCCGTTATAGGTGTAGAACTTATCGCGACCCATCCAGTACGTGACGTTATTCGCCGTGGCAACCGCATTGGGAGACATAATAGAGATGTTGTTCATCATAATCTCAAACCGATACACAAGCGGCGCACCAATATACTGCATCGAGTAAAGCGCTGACTCTGTCCAGATTAGGATTTCTTGGCGGGTGTTTGATGATGTAACAATAAACGAGCCGTCAGTTAAACGAAACTCACCTGACTGGTTAGTAATCGCAGGAGCCCACTCAAACGGATTGTCTTGGTCTGACCAGCGCACAAGCATCGGGTCAAAGTCAGTGTCGGGATCGGTAAGATTATAAGGGTTTGCCCCCATACAGATAATGAACCGCTGTATCGGTGCGGAAATCACTTTGGCTGTCTGGTTAGGGACGAACTGCCCCTGCAGTCCAAGCGCGGTAGAAGCGTCGTTTAACAACACCCCACGAACAGTAGTCCCCAGAGTAGCGTCCCAGTAGTAAATCCCACCGTTACGCGGCGCGAAAAACAAATCTTCCCCATAGCTGTCCGCTGACCAGAGCCGCAACTGTTGCCCCACACCCGCAACACCGGGGCTACTCCAGCCACCAGAACCCCAAGGGTCTGCACCCCAACCGAGACCCACCACGTACACGTCTAGCCCAGTGTTAACTTGGTAGTTCGCAGCGGCGCCTACGCCGCCACCCGATACAGCGGAAGTAGAGAACACACCCGCGACGTTAAATGTGTACTCGGATGTGCTGATAACCCCTAAAACTTCTTGCTCGGCGTTGATATTAGCCGCACTAAACCCACCGAAAGGCCCTGTAGCGCCAGAGAATATGATGAAGTCGTTGCCCACCGCACCGTGGTTTATGTCAATTACAGTAATTGTAGAGCAAGCAACGTTCGCACCAGATAAATGCGCGGCTGAGGTTGTCCCGTTTACGCCTCGGTTGACCCCCAATAACGTATCGCCCGACACGGACGTGTAAGACAGCTCTTCAGCACCGATCTTAATGACCCCACCGGTCGAAGGAAATGAGGCAGCACTGGTTAAAGGTACCGTCTGTTGAACGGCGGTGATGTCGGCGGTTAATGTGTTAAACGCGGTAGAAAAGGGGTTGCCCGTACTTGGGGGCACTGGGCCCAGCATGGGGGATACTATACTTCTGATAGGAGTAATATCGTTGTACGTGCCACCGTCTTCGATGTAGTACTTTAGGTTTGTGCCAATACCAAGCAGGTTTTTACCCGCTAGCGTGCCCCAGTTAATCAGCGATCGTGCGTTACCAAGATACTGACTGCTGGACAGCCGCACCCAACCGCCGATCTTCTCGGCCTTACCTGAACGAAACCGAACCTTGTCGCCATCGTAAAACGTACCCTCCGCGGAGTACGCAGTGCCTTCTCTATTTAGGCCGGGCGTAAAGTCTACTTTGGTGACAGCCATAATTAAACACCACTTAAAATTGTGATTAGCTTATTGTACTTGGCTTCTCGGTCTGCGAGACCATTAAAGCCTCCATTAATTTTACGGGTAGCCGCACGAACATCACCCGTGTCTGACCACTTATTTAGGTCATTTGTATCCCAAAACCATCCAGCCGACAACACCGCTAGTTCCGGTTCAGCCACCAAGTCAGGTTCGAGTAAGGCATTGTTGTTAGCTTTTAAGCTAAAAGCCGCATAGTTATCCTTGCCGGTCAACTGAATTAGCCCACGCCCACGGTACTTCCAGCCATCTCCCGAGGACTCCTCGCCATTTCCCATCCGGTTAGCATACACACGGTTCGCGATCTTTTCTGGTTGTCTCGCGTACATGAGGGCAAGCTCATCGGTTAAAAAGTACTTTTTGAAGACACGTCGCAGTGCTTCGGCGGAATAGTTGAGGTTTTCTGAGACGTACTTAAAATTTCCTGACTCGTGTGCAAGTTGAGCTAAAAACATGGCTTGGCGCTGTAAGGTGTTAATATCGTATTTGAGCATGGTCATGTTCAACCAAGGCACCCACTTGTCCGCTGTGTCTGCGGGAGTACCGATAGACATCAGTATGCTACGAGTAATCATTTTTTCATTGCCCCAGCAATGGTGGGTACTATCTTTTCCACGCTTCGCCCAATCACATACCCGCCGAGACCCAACTCCACAATAGACCAGAGTTTGATGTACTCTTCCTCGGCTAGATTCGGTGCAGCCCAACCAAACCAACGGGCCACAATCAGTGCCACAAAGATCAACATGGTAATCGGTCGCCAGTTAGCAGCCAGCCAGTGTTGGGAAGCCGCCTCGGTATTGATGATCTGCGCTTGAGCTTTTAGCTCAGTAAGCTTACCCTCTTGATCGAGTTTAAGCAGTTCGAGCTTGGCTTTGTCTGCGGCTTCTTTGTCAGGAATAATCTTGTCGATTAGCTTGGCACCAATACCGAGTAGGTCTAGTAGCATAGCGGCTCCTTAAGTCTTAGCAGCGGCAAGTTGAGCTTTTAATGAATCTACTTCAACTTTCAATTCTTTGATAGCGTTGACCATTACCCAAGTAAGCTCAGACGAGTCAAAATAACGAATCTGAGTTTCCTGTGTATCGTCAGAATTTAATTTTACAGACCGCATACTGACTGTACTTGGCAGAACCTGCTCAATCTCATCGGCAATGATACCTATTGCGTTTAATCCTGCGGATGACCCACCCTTGCCATTGAACGTGAACGATTTAGGATTAATTTGTACAAGCTCGTTTAAACCCTTTGTGTAGCTTACTACGTTGTCTTTTAGTCGTGCATCAGACGGGTTAAGCCATGTAGAGCCAGAAGCCTTAACTGCGGTGTCACCGGATATTGTTAAATTACCAGCAGAGTCAATTTTTAGTCTTGTACCTCCATTAACAGCCATTTGGATATCGCTGTTACCAGAAGAAAAAAGTGACGTAATAGAAGTAAAGTTGTACGCAGTAGATGTAATAACACCGGTAAAAGTTTTATTGCCTGTGAATGTTTGAGTTGTGCCTAACTGAGCATAACTAGCAGCAGCGACACCACCTAACTGCGTTGAGTTTGTAGCAGTCGTAGCATTAGTAGCGTTGGTTGCATTAGTAGCGTTGGTTGCATTAGTAGCAGTCGTAGCAGTCGTAGCAGTCGCTGCGTTACCCGTGATATTAATACCGTATGTGCCGCCGTTGTTTGTAACGCCGTTTGTGACTGTAGCAGCGTTACCAGAAATGTTAATGCCGTATGTGCCGCCGTTGTTTGTAACGCCGTTAGTAACCGTTGCTGCGTTACCCGTGATATTAATACCCCATGTACCTGAAGCGCCCGTGCCAGTTTTAGTAGGCGCATCCTGAGCAATCCTAGCAACCGTATATGCTGTAGTGGCTAGTTGAGTGTTGTTGGTTACTGTGGGTGCAGTGGGTGCAGTGGGGGTGCCTGTCAATTCTGGTGAGGCTTTTGGGGCTAAGTTAGCGGTGTCATTAACAATTTCTGCATTAACGAAGGCTGTGGTAGCTAACTGAGTCGTGTTGGTGCCTACACTTGCTGTCGGTGCTGTGGGTACGCCTGTTAGTGCAGGAGAATTTAGTGGGGCTAAGTTAGCCGTGTCTGATGCAATCTCTGCATTAACAAACGCGGTTGTGGCGATCTGTGTCGTGTTGGTGCCAGTTGTAGCTGTGGGGGCTGTGGGGGTGCCGATGAACGCGGGGGAAGTAAATGGGGCCGCGAGAGATGTGATCGCATTGGCACCATCAGTAATAACCCGACCTGTAATGGCGTTGAGCCCGTCGCAGTATACGTATGCTTCGCTCAGTGTTGGTACATTAAAGGCTGTGCCGCCGGAGGTTTTTATCTGCACCGTGGCATTCGAGCGGTTCTTGACTGTGTAGGTTTTGTTGGCGTTGGGGATTGTGACGACCCGAGTAACACCGGGGGTGCCCGTGACAATGAGTACTGCGCTTCGTGCTTGGTCTGTCACACCGTTTAGCGCAGTAAGGGTAACGTCTGCCGCAGTGACATTTATCTCAGTCGCACCTGTGATGGCTTGCTCCACGAGGTCGCCAAGGTTGTTGTTGGTCGTGTTACCCCAAACGCCGGATTGTTCACCGGAACCAATGAGTTCAATTCTTAACGCTGGCGAGAATGTACTTGGCATGGCGGTTCCTAGATAGTTTTCATTATATTAAACGGTAGGGGGTGCCCAAGGCAAGGGCGGTGTTGTTGGCTCAACGGGTGGGTTAATCATCGCATTTAACGACCCTTCAACCGATGCCTGTACGTTCTCGACTTGGTTTTCGCCCATTGTGTCTTGCACCCACCCAAGTACTTGCGCTTCGGTAAGTTGATCGTATGGTGTAAAGCCATCGCCTTGCTCAAGCGTGAACTGTTGCCAACCTGCTAGGTTGTATGTGTAGCCTTGATCTTCACCGAGAATATTCCATTGTGCAGAAACCACAACATCAGTTTGACCCTCAAGTACGGGCATGACTGACATTTGTTTAATTGACCATGTGTATGTAATCATTTTATTAACTCCAAACTTCATTAGGGATTGTAGGAAACACAGCAACCACGGGAGGGTTTACTGCAATTTTACGCAATTGATTTCTGTATGCGGCAAACTCAGCCGCATTAACAAGGTACGGGTCGCTAACCGCTGGGTCAGATACATCAGGTATGGTTGTCCAGTCGGTCTGCTGAAGCAAGGTTGTTGCTTGTAATTTATTATTTGTTCTTAGGTTTTGATTTCTTTCTTCAATTTGTTCTGGCGTTAACTCAACAACTGCAACCGTATAAACCCAATTTAAAGGTTTCTCTGGGTCATCAATTTGAATGTACGGCGGGACGGATTCTAAGCATTGCGTTGCTTGGTCATACGGCAAAAACACGTTGACATACATACAACTATTTTCAACCATAAAACTGTCATTTACGCCTGATGGTGGGAACGATGTATCAGGAAACATTGTCTGATAATCCTGCACATCTAACACTACACCGTTTTCAACTTTTGCAATTAACATATTAATCCTTAACTATTTGGGAACGCTGCTGTTGGCGGAGTAAAGTTAGCGGTGTATCTTGCAATGCCTTTAGTGATACGTAGGTCATCTATATAACCAGTAAAGAACTGATTAAATCCAGCAGCATCACCGCCAACTGTAAAAGGTACTGTTTGATTAACCGGAATAAGTGTGTGAGTTGATACTTGGTTTAAGACCCCATTTATAAATGTTCTAAATGTCGATCCTTCCCGTGTCCACGCTAGATGTACCCACTGGTTTGCTGGTATAACACTACCACTTGTATAGGTAAAAATATGTGTGCCGTCAATCCATGCCCACATTTGATATGTGCCGTTATAAGTGATGTTTAATTGAGTGCCACTACCCCCACTTGATCTTTGATTAACTATAGGTTGTATGGACCTGGTGGCGCCTGCAATATATACCCATGCCTCAACAGTAAAATCATTTGAAAACCAATATCCCTCATCGTCTTTTGACATTACGTAATCATTAGTACCACCAAAATACATACTCCCAGTACCATACTTAACAACACTCGTGCTTACTTGTGCTCCATTTACAGTCTCCAAGTTGTTTTTACCAGTGCTGTCGAAGATACCTGCGTTTGTGCCGCTCAGCAACAATGATGTGTTTGTTATTGCAGTAAGCGGTGCAGTTGGTGGTGTAAAGTTTGCGGTGTATACAGCAGTGCCTTTTACAACACGTACATTTGACATATATCCGTTTAAAAATTCCCGTGTTTCATTATTACACCCCAGACGAACTGGTCCACTAATGTAAGAATTAGTATCTGTATATGAAGAGCCAGATTGAACTCCATTTACAAATAATTTAGTTACACTAGAACTCCTAGAAATTGCTATGTGATACCATGTTCCAATTTGAAGCGTAGCACCAGTAATTCTATCACCACCATTAACATAATATACAACACCACCACCAGCTCGAACCTCTATGGCTGGAGCTGCGGCGAGATAAGAGGTTCCTGGTCTATTATCGTATATAATTTGCTTTACGTTATTAACATTAAGATATAGCCAAAATTCAATTGTAAAATTACCTGAGCCGTACGCAAAAGCTGCGTTACTAGGAACTGTTACATAATCGCCTGCCCCATCAAAATACAACGACCCGCCGTTGACACTTGTAGAGTATGGCGTAGATGTAAATGGACTAAACGACCCTTGCGTGGTATTGCCAAAACGAGTAACTGTAAAGTTATTTGTTGACGAATCTAAAAACGTATTGTTTTGTGCGCCATTAGTCCCGTCACCATGCAGCAATAAACTGACGCTACTAAAGTTTGGGTCTGTCGGCGCAACAGGTTGAACCCTACCCGCAGCAGCTCGCAAGAATTTAGTTAACATTACGACACCGTCCCGACTAAAGCACCGTAAATTGTCGTACCAACTTTCCATAATTCAACAACGGTATAACCACTTGTTTCAAGCGTAGGCGCAGAGCCACCAGACCAGACAATAGGGATAGATGACCAAGTGACCGTAAACGCAGAGCCATCATCAATCATTAACGTTATAGACTGCCCTGCGTTCCATGTTCCTGCTGTTGGGGTGCTGTTACCAGATAGCGTCCACGTTTGTATCGTGCCGTTAGTTGGGGATAGTGCGGGCGTTGTGCCTGTGACGGCAAAGACAACTTCAGTGTAGCTATTGAGAAATTTAAGGTCGCCAAAAATACGGGCTGACGTTGTGCTACTGTTACCGATTGTTGTTTCGTTGCTTACGGTAGCTGATGATGCGTCGGAGTTTGCGCCAATCAGGATGTTGTTGATGCCTGTGGTAATGCCAGTTGTTAAAGAAGCACCTGCTTTACGTCCTAAAGCAGTGTTGTTACTGCCAGTTGAGTTGAACAGGAGTGCCTCTACTCCGTAAGCGGTGTTGCTACTGCCAGTGTTGGAGAAAAGTGTTTCACGCCCGTAAGCAACGTTAAAGCTGCCATTAGTGTTGCTACGCAATGCACTGTGTCCGCTAGCAGTGTTGCTACTACCTCCGGTGTTAAAGACAAGTGCGTCTTGCCCAGTAGCGGTGTTGTTTGTGCCACCGGTGTTGTTCTGTAGTGCGCTTCGTCCGTTAGCCGTGTTGCCACCGCCAGTGGTGTTGGCACTGAGTGCGCTATGTCCAATAGCAGTGTTACCAAAGCCACTGGTGTTGGCACGGAGTGCGCTTCGTCCGATAGCCGTGTTAAAAGAACTGGTGTTGTTTAGGAGTGATTCAAAGCCCATAGCGGTGTTGGCTTGACCAGTAGTGTTGTTTGTGAGCGCAAGAGAGCCATAAGCAGTGTTTTGAAAGCCAGTGGTGTTTAATAATCCTGCTTGGTAGCCAACAAAAGTATTGTTAACACCTGTAGTAGCATTTCCAGCTTGATACCCAACAGACGTATTAAACGGTGTAGCGCTTTGTGTATTACCAAACACAGTACCCAACGCAGTCGGTGTTGCCGCCGCACCCGCAGGAGCCGCACCCCATGTAGGACTAACACCTGCACCGCTAGAGATTAATACCTGTCCAGATGTGCCAGCGTTTGATCCGCCGGGTTTTAGGTCGCCCCAAAAACGATTACTTGTAGATGAAGAATTACCAAAGGTGTTTTCGTTGCTGACTGTAGCAGAAGAAGGCGTTGCGTTGTTCCCTACAAAAACATTATTTGTACCTGTAGTTAAAGAAAGCCCTGCTTGATAGCCAATAGCAACATTATTTGACCCTGATGTGAGGTCTTTTAACGCAAGTGTTCCTACTGCTGAATTTTCTATCCCTGTTGTGGACAATCTAAGAGTTCCCCAACCTACTGCAACAACATTGGTTGCCCCTGTTGCTGCGGTCATAGCTTGATAACCAATTGTTACATTACTAGCGTTAACTCCTGTGACAGCGTCTAGAGCATAATTCCCGATTACTACATTTTCCGCCGCAAAGACACTATTTGTAAAAAGGGCGTTGCGACCAATTACAATGTTATTTTCGCCATTGGTTTCAGAATAAAAAGCCTGGTAACCAATAGCAATATTGTCTATTCCAGTTGTGTTGCTTATCCCCGATTGATAACCAAAAAATGTATTGTTAACACCTGTAGTAGCATTTCCAGCTTGATACCCAACAGATGTATTAAATGGCGTAGCACTTTGTGTTCTACCAAAAACAGTACCTAAAGCCGTAGGCGTAGCGGCAGCCCCCGCAGGAGCCGCAGAACTAACCCAAGTTGTACCGTTACTAGTCAGCACGTTACCAGCAGTGCTAGGTGCTACCGTTAAAGGTGCGCTAGTGCCGTTACCAAGCAGGACGTTGTTGGCTGTAAGTGACGACGCCCCTGTGCCTCCAGAAACCACGGGCAGTGTAGCCGCAGTAGCGGGCGTGATCGTCGTGCCATCAACATACATCGAACGTTCTGCGGGGTATGTACAGAACACATCTTTTGTGCCAGCCGCAAAACTAATTGCCGTACCCCCAGAGCTAGACTCTAAAATCGTGTCCCTTGAAAGGGTTGGGCCAGTCGTGCTGTAAGTACCGATACCAACTTCCCAATCACCCGCAGCGCTGTCAACAATAGCGTAGTACGTCGTGTTTGTGTTTCCGATGACGGAGAACGCCTGATAGCCAGACACAGCACCAAGAAGCGTAATTGTCCCCGTGCCAGTGGTTGTGGTGGTTTCTTTAACCCGATCCTTGACGACTAATGCCATAGCACTTCCTTAATTAATTGTGTCGATTAACGACCAATCTGTACCGGTGTCGTTACCAATATTATCCCATATTGTTGCCCCTTGCGCTTGCACAGGCACCCACGTATCTACCCCAAACGTGTTAACAGGTTCCCATAAAAGCCTAGCTAGTATCGCATCAGCAACTGCGGCGCTAACGGCAACAAACACATTTAAGTCACCTCCTGCGGTCGCGGTGTCATCTACGGTAGCAGATTCCAGCACAAAAACAAAGCCGTTTAGCTGAGTATTTAGCACATCAACTGCCACGACTTGCTCAGCTATCAGGACAGAAAGGTCAACCAGTGAAGCCAGCTCGATTTGCCCGCTTGCCGCCTCTTGCACTGCGCGGCTGTAAATAACATCTGACAACGTTAGCGCCGAGACTGTGGTTGTATCGACAAAAGAAGCGTTAACCACACCTGTCTGAGTTACTGTATCAGAACCCTGCGCTAAATTAATAACTGTAAGATTTAAAACACCTGTAGTTGTTACTGTGTCTGTAATAGCTACATCTTCAAGAATACTTCCGATAAATACAACGCGTGAAGCGGGCGTATCAAACACTGTCGCGGTGTCGGCTACAGCAGAAATAAACACTGTCCTAGGCGTTACAGCGTCTTGCGCCCGTGCGGAGTCTATCGCGGCAATGTTTAACACACTGATCGGAGTGACGGTCTCTGCACCAACAGCAACATCCGCAACAGTTCTAACATAGATAGGTAATGCTGAGATATCATCTTGAGCAGCGGCAAGCTCAAATACTGCACCGTCAACAAGCTTTGCACCAATAATTGTATCCGCCGCGATCGCCGCTTCTTGTACAAACGAAGGTACTACCACTGTGGTATTCGCCGTGTCCGCAACGGAAGCAGCCTCATTGACACTAACAAACCCATTGATGATTGTGGACACATCATCGCTTACAGAAACAATCTCCTGAACTGAAGCCAACAAAGTAACAATCGTGTTAACTGCATCTGAAACAACTGCGCTATCTTGTACCAAAGATTGGAACGACACAGTCGCCGTAGAAGTATCCAAACCTGATGCTGTTTCCTGCACTGAGGTTTGTATGGAGATGGTCGAGAAAATTGCATCGTCACCCGTAGCCTGCTCTTGAACAGAGGAAAGGACGTTTACTGTGGCTAACGCAGTGTCTAGGCCAGTAGCAGTATCTTGCACCAAAGCGTTCAGCAAGACAATACTAGACGTTGTGTCTAACGTTGATACCAGTTCTTGTATAGACGAAACAAACGAAACAGCGCTGCTTGCGCTATCCAGTACCGTTCTGCTTTCTACAACATTGGTTGGTAAAATAATTACCGATGCCGCCACGTCCGAGACAGCTACTGTTTCTTGTACAGAAGAAACAACGTTAAACGAACTTACAACAGCATCACTTACTGTAACAGTTTCGTTAACCTGAGAAGTCAAGATCGTATTTGCAGACGCAGCGCCATTTATAGCCACGCTATCTTGTACGAAAGAAAGCAAAGAAGCCTGCCCAATTACCGAATCGACAACGCTAGAAACATCCGATACGTTTGCTTGGAATACAAGAATTGACAACGCAGCGTCACTTACAACAACATTCTCTTGCAACGACGAACTAAAAGCTAGGTTCACATTGACCGCGTCCGAGCCTGTAGCAGAATCCAGTACCGCAGCGTTGACAGATATTGTCGTATCTACTAAGTCAACCCCCACAGCAAGTTCTTGAACACTGCTCACTACGGTTATCGTAGTGGACAAACTATCATCACCCGCAACGGCTTCTTGGGTTACAGAAGCCAGAGAAACCACGCCCAAAACAACGTCAGCGGCTGTAGCTGTTTCACTAACAACGGCGGGCAATACAAACGAGCTCGCCGTCAAATCTAGGCCAGACGCTGTTTCTTGTGTAACAGCCGCGAGGGTAAGCTGCCCAAAAATAACGTCAGAACCGGTTACGAGTTCTTGTATGCTTGCGTTTGTAGTAATTACAGCATTGATTAAATCAGTGACAGAAGCGGTCTCTGCAACTACAACCGTGTATAAATTACCGGCGGTAGCTGAGAATGGAGCGACAGAGAAGCCACTTTCTGCGAACACTTTCTTTAGGCAGCGGTGAGGTCAGACTCGGCAAACCAACGCTCTTGATTGTTGCCGTCAGCGTCAACCCACTCCAGCAGGTAAAAGAACTCACCATCTTCGTCCATCCGCAGCTTAACCACCGGGCCTTCTGGTGTGACTGCACGAAGCTTAACTTCCTGACCTTTGATAAATTTCGTAGCCATTTGTTACTCCTTACGCAGCGTCTAAGCTAAATTGGTAGGTTACGTTGATTGTGTCGCCACTTGCAACGCTACGATCGCCGGGGGACTGGAAGTCAGCGGCTGAGAACAGAACACCTGTGGTGCCGCCCTTGGTGTTGTTGCTAATCAAGAACGCACCACCAACAGTCGTTGTTCCGTTAATGCTATACACAGCAGGGGATCCCGAGTTGCTAATAACCGAAGGATCAGCCGTTGTAGCAGCGGCGAATACAGCCGCAGGACGCGTTGCTTGTGAGTAGGCAGTAACTTCCGTCCAGCCAGCATGAGACGCAGAGGTGTCACCAGCAGCAGGGTTGTTAGACGCAGCAGCGCCATACAAACCGATAAACCAAGTAGCCGTGTAGCCTGAGCCTGTAAAGTACTTATCGTTCATGTCTTTAAGGCCGACGTTTACGACGAGATTAGGACTCTGCGCTTCCCACTTAAGGTTGCCGTCTTTGTCATGGCACTGAACGGTAAACACGCCACCGCCCTTAATGCCTTCGTTAGAACTGTTTTGCTGTACCACCGAAGCACCCAAACGGTCGCCAGCCACTGCTTTGCTATTTAACATTTTAAACTCCTATTGAAGGCGTAAGACCGCCGAAGTGTTGGTGTTAGGAGGAAACTCCACTGTAAAAGTAACCGTTGAAGTTTTATCCGAACCAAAGTCTAGAATACATACTGCTGTGCCGCCCACCTTATAAATCAATGCGCCACGGGCGGTAAGAGCGCTTGACCACGAAACGGTTGCAAACGAAACAAAAGAAACCCCATCAAGCGTCGATACCGTAGGGGTTAACAACTCCCCACCCGCAGTATACCCTGATGCCACAACCTCGCCATCTGCTGTGTAAACCGAAGTATTTCCGTTAAGGGAAGCAGAATTCGTGTACAAAGCTATCTTAAAGATATCAGCACTGAAGTCCACATCTCCGTTAAAGAGTGCGGTCTTGAAGCTATCAGCCGTGAAGTTGCCAGTAAAAGCCATATTAGTTCACCGGGTAGCGTACTTGTGGGGTGCGGTATGCGTCCTGTCGTTCTTTCCCGTCGCCCAATTGCTTAAGCAACGTCATTGTCTCGTTGTACTTCTGCTCATAGTTTGCCACTACATCCGCTTCTTGACGCTGGAAGACAGCCGCTTCCCGAAGAGCACCATATAAAAGAGCGGTATCAAAGTTGTCACCCAGCCATGTAGTTCCTGCTGTAACGATCGACTCTGGGTAGTAAAAATAATGGAGTTCGACGTTGTAATTTGTGTCTGGAGTTGGGCCCAGTATGAAAGATATTTCATTTGTCAGCACCGGAGGATTGTCTGCAGTAGTTGTCGGCCCAAAGATGGCGTAGTATTTAGGTACACCTGTATCTGTTGGGGAAGGGTACGCCTGTCGAATAAAGTTAACATCTTTGTTTAACAGGTACTCATAACTACCACTCGCGCTAATAACGGCTATCGAATACACCGACAAGAAATCCAATGGGGCAGATAGATATTTATTACTGGGTGTGACAGAGCCCGTAACGTTCTTGCGCAGGTATGAAATCTGAACCGAGTTGTAAATGCGTTGCTCTGCGGCCTTAACGAAGACAGGGATATTCGCGATGAACTCCGGTTCCTCGGTCTCAGAGTAGTTGCGGATCGCAGCGGACAGCTCAGCGTAGTTCATATTTACGCCATTGGCCCACGGGCCATTAAGCCCTTAGTCGCTGCACCAGTACCACGGATCTTCATGCCGCTGGTCTTCACATTATCGGCACCGGGGTCGCCCATAGACACGCGGGGCGCGGCTGTCGAACTCATATCCCTAGCGCTAACTGTAT
>Ga0208303_1000704_pt1 | contig 13780 bp, 17 predicted proteins | sample CB_VirMetaG_2_FD_184537 | JGI IMG/M metagenome (GOLD analysis project Ga0208303, IMG submission 184537) | Freshwater to marine saline gradient viral communities from Chesapeake Bay - CB_1504_2 Viral MetaG (SPAdes) (version 4) | ecosystem: Environmental > Aquatic > Marine > Coastal | place: USA... | reverse complement strand
TGCGGGTGATTCAGCAAACTATGTTTCAAAAGCTGAGCTTAATGATAGTACTTTAAATAATACTTTATCAGCTCAACTTAGAATAGTTGGTGTTTCAAAAGATCCAGACAACAGTGATTTAGGTTCAGCGAACACAAATTTTGTTGTTATGATCAACGAACACTCACTAAAATCTGAAACAGGTAACGTATAATAGTTAGAATAGGAGATAAAAAATGGCTATATCACGAGGACAACTAGTTAAAGAACTAGAACCAGGCCTGAATGCACTATTCGGACTGGAATACAAACGTTATGAGAATCAGCATGCTGAGATATACACAACAGAAACTTCAGACAGAGCGTTTGAAGAAGAAGTTATGTTATCTGGTTTTGCTAATGCCGCAGTTAAACCTGAAGGTTCTGGCGTAACTTTTGACAATGCTCAAGAGACTTACACAGCTAGATACACTATGGAAACTGTTGCGCTAGCATTCGCAATCACTGAAGAAGCGATTGAGGATAACCTGTATGATAGACTTGCGTCTAGATATACAAAAGCGTTAGCTAGATCTATGGCGAACACTAAACAAATCAAATCAGTAAATCCACTGATCAATGGTTTCACTGGAGGTACTTTTACTTCAGGTGATGGTAGTAACTTATTTGTTACAAACCACCCAACGATTGCTGGAACTGTGTCAAACACTTTGACTACGCAGGCTGACCTTAACGAAACTTCATTGGAGCAGTCTTTAATTGACATCGCTGCAATGACTGACGAAAGAGGTCTTAAAATTGCTGCTAGAGGAATGAAAATGATTGTTCCTTCTGAGCTTCAATTCCAAGCTGAAAGACTTATGAAGTCTCAAGGTAGAACAGGCACAGCTGATAACGATATCAATGCAATCGTTTCTATGGGAATGGTTCCTCAAGGTTACAGAGTGAACAATTTCTTAACTGATCCTAATGCGTATTTCTTCATTACTGACGTACCTAACGGTATGAAGTATTTTGAAAGCTAGAGAAAGATACAGATTCGGTGTATCTGACTATAGAGGTATCTTCGGATCTTCAGGAGCAAGTTAATCGTAATTTTTTGTGGCGGGACATAGTCTCGCCACAATTAACTAATAGAAAGAATAATGACAGAATTTCTAGTAAACATTTGGGCCTACGATCATCATGCTAAATTTAAGGTTAAGTGTGAAGATAGCTCAACCTCACTAGAAAACGCTATACTTGACAAGTTGGGAGAAAAAAGTATAGTTTGGGAATATCTTGGAATATCTTATGATAACAAGATAAACAGAATAACCTATGAGGAGGTTATGGATGGAAAAAATGATGCAACACTTAAACGACCTTTACAAGCAAAAGAGGGGTCTGGACTTACAGTGGGAGCAAGAGCATCTTAAAGAGGGTAGGTATACTCTCGACATGGTTAAAATAGATCGACAAGTTAGAGATGTTTTAAGCCATATTAAGATGGCAGAAGCGCAAAGAGAACACCTGCGTAATAAAGTTGAAGACTCTGCTCCGCAAGTTTCCGTAGCTACTTAAACAAAAAGCTACATCGTTGGAAAAATTCACTCCACACTACAGGCTCTCTTGCACTCTATTCAAAACTAGTATATAAATTACCCACTATACATAAATAAATATTCTGCATAGACGCAGTATAGTCGACGGCCTAGAGACTATGTGGAATTAACTAGGAGAACAATCATGGCAAACACTACGTTTTCAGGACCGGTCATTTCTAAAAATGGCTTTATAAATACAGGCCCTGGTATGTCTGTTAGCTTAACAGCTGACACAACTTTAACTGTAGCAGCTCACGCTGGCAAAATTTTACTTACAAATGATGCAGATGGTAAATTTACTTTACCTTCAATCAATGTAAATGCAAATGGCGCAACAGCTGGCGATACAGATTACAATAACTTAAATAACATTGGCGCAAGTTTTCACTTTTATGTAGAAACTGCTGCAACTGATATGGACATCAAAACAGATGGTACTGACAAATTTAAAGGTGGTATTATGGTTGCTGTTGATGACGGCTCTAAAAAAGCTTTTATTCCAGCTGCAACAAATGATGTTATTACTATGAATGGTTCTACAAAAGGTGGAATCGTTGGTAGTGTAGTATCTTTCACAGCGATTGATACAATTACATACTTAGTCCACAATTCTTTATTGCTTGGATCAGGTACTATTGTAACACCATACGCAGATAGTTAATAAATAATTAGTGTGGGGCTTCGGCCCCACATGTAAATTTTAAGGAGATAAAATTATGTCAACATTCGGATCAGCAATTGATGGAGTTGCAACTAACGTAACTACTGAAACTAAAACTGTTCAGACTGGAAGAACTAGAGTATATGGAGTTCATATATCTGGTCCTAACGCAGCTGGAGTTTTAGAGCTTAAAGATGGTGGAGCAAGTGGAACATCAAAAGTAAAATTAGATAAAGGTGCTCATATTCATGATATGACAATTAATTTTCCTGTACCAATTTTATTTAAAACAGATGTTTACTCTGCATTTACTACTGAGCAGATTAAAGCTATAACTGTTTTTCATAGCGGCGGAAGTAATTAGTAGGAGAATAAATGGCTTTCTCAGGAACAGCTACATTCGAGAAAAACTTCTCGATCGATGAAATTATAACTGAGGCCTTTGAAAGATTAGGTTTCTTTGATTACTCTGGTAATGATTTAAGATCAGCTAGAAGATCATTAAACATAATGCTTCAAGAGTGGGACAATAGAGGTATTCATTTTTGGCAAGTTAGAGAACATGCTTTTAGTTTAATTAATGGTCAGAATGAATATGTAATATATAGATCACCAAGCGATGGATCTTCTAATGGTATTACAGCTACTTTAGCTAGCGCAATAAATACTACAGACACAACTATTCCACTTGAATCTGTTAACCAGATGCCTGAATCTGGAAAAATAAAAATTAATAATGAAATTATTTCTTACACAGGAATATCAACTTTAAGTTTAACAGGAGCTGTAAGAGGTGTTGATGATACTACTGCAGCTAGTCACGCAGTGAATGACACTGTTACAAATTTTGTAAACATGGCTTCAGATATGTTAGAAGCTAGTTACAGAACTTCTTTAAATGTAGACTCACCTTTATCAAAAGTTAATAGATCACAATATTCAGCTTTCTCAAATAAATCAGCAACAGGTCAACCTTCTCAATATTGGGTTCAAAGGTTTATAGATAGAGTATCAATAACTTTATATTTAACTCCAGGTACAAACCAAGTTGGAGATTTTATATATTTTTATTACCTACAAAGATTACAAGATGCAGGTAAATATACAAACGAAGCAGATGTAGTTAATAGATTTGTACCTTGTATGTGTGCCGGTTTAGCTTATTATATGTCACAAAAGAAAGCACCTCAAAGAACTCAAGAGATGAAGTTACTTTATGAAGATGAATTAATGAGAGCATTAGAAGAAGATGGTTCATCTGCAAGTGTTTATATTTCACCTAAAACTTATTATCCGGAGATCTAATGGCGAAGTTTGCAAAAGGGAAACACGCTTTAGCAATTTCTGATCGAAGTGGTTTAGCTTTTCCTTGGAGAGAAATGGTTACTGAATGGAATGGTCAGTTTGTACATTACTCAGAGTATGAACGTAAGCAACCACAATTAGAACCAAGTCCTTTTGTATCGGACCCACAAGGTTTAGAAAAAGCAAGACCTCAAGTTGCACCTATAGCTACTCCAGATTTATTACCAGAAAATCCAATTAGTCAAACAAACCTTTCTGTTGTTGGTGCAGCTTATGTTGTTAACCAACCTAATAGTGGAATACTAGTAGGAGACGTTGTAAGATTAATGAGTATTCAAACTGATTTATTAGCTGCAGGTGGTTCGACTGGAACAAAAAAAACTATAGAAATGGAAACACTATTAAATACAAGTATAAGTTCTACAGATACTTCTTTAATCGTAAATGATGATCTTCCATTTTATACAAATGGTGGTTATATCGTTATTCAAAAAATTAATCCTGACACAGGATTTTTTGATAATGAAGTTATTCAGTACACAAGTTATAATTCTGGTTCAAGAACATTATCAGGTTTGGTTAGAGGAACTAATGCACCATTTAGAGGAGTAACTCCTGTTAAAACTAATGCAAGTTCTCATTCAAGTGGAGCAAAAATATGTGGTGCAAGATTAGTACATTCTTTAAATGAAACAACACAATCTCAAGCGGGTCAACCTTCAACAATAACTGTTGCTAATAGTTACAATTTAAAGGATAATGACTCAGGTAACTTATTTGTTTCACCAGTTGGAGCAGGAGGGGGCTTGAATTGTTTGGCAGGTCCTGTTAATAATAACTTTAACGCATATATAGCAGCTACATATTAATTATGACATACACAGAATTATTACAAAAAATTAAAGATTACACAGAAGTTGATTCAAATGTTTTTACATCGACTATTTTAGATGGAATTATTGAAAATGCAGAATTTAGAATTCTTAGAGATATTGATTCTGATAGTAATAGAAGATACGACACAGCTAATTTAATTACTTCAGATAGATTTATTAATAGACCAGCAGGTTTATTAATTGTGAGATCTGCACAGATAGTTGATTCTCAAGGAAGTTCTCAACCTAACAATAGAGAATTTTTACAATACAGAGATACTAGTTTTATGTCTGAATTTAATCCAACGGAAAGCACAGGGGTTCCAAAATATTACAGTTTATGGGACGAAGAAAAGATTGTAGTTGCACCTACACCTGATGCTACTTACACAATTCAATTAAATTATATCTTGAAAGATCCCGGATTATCTAGTACAAATACTACAACATATATAAGTCTAAATTTTCCCAACGGACTACTATATGCATGCCTAGTCGAGGCCTATGGATTTTTAAAAGGCCCACAAGACCTCTTGCAATTATACGAAGGAAAGTATAAACAAGTGGTAGAAGGCTTCTCAATAGAACAAATGGGAAGAAGAAGACGAGACGAATATCAAAGTGGTGTTCCTCGAATAGGAAAATAAGGAGATATATTATGGCTATAACACAAGCGATCGCAAATGCTTTCAAAAAACAATTACTAGAAGGTGATGCAAGTTTTAAATCATCTGGTGGTGATGTTTTTAAACTAGCTCTTTACACTTCTTCAGCAACTCTAAACTCATCAACTACTGCATTTACAACTTCTAATGAAGTTGCGAATACAGGAACTTACGCTTCAGGTGGAGATAAACTAACAGGTCAAAATACATCAATTGCTTCAGGCGTTGCAATTGTTGATTTTGCAGATTTATCTTTTACAGGTGTAACGTTGACTGCTAGAGGAGCTATGATCTACAACACATCTTCAGCAGTTACTAATGCTACAGTTTGTGTTTTAGATTTTGGAGGAAATAAGACAGCTACTTCGGGAACTTTTACAATTCAGTTTCCAGCATTTACTACAGCAGCAGCTATATTAAGAATTTCTGGGTAATAGGAGAACTAAATGGCTTTAGTGATAAATGATAGAGTTAAAGAAACTTCTACCACTACTGGTACAGGTACGCTTTCTCTTGCAGGAGCAGTAACAGGTTTTGAAACTTTTTCATCAGCGATTGGAAATGGTAATACAACTTACTATGCAATCGTAAATAGTAATGGAGAGTTTGAAGTTGGATTAGGAACAGTATCAGCCGCAGCTTTGGCTAGGACTACTGTTATCTCATCATCTAATAGTGATTCAGCAGTAAACTTTTCAGCTGGAACTAAAGATGTTTTTGTAACTTTACCCGCATCAAAAGCAGTTATAGAAGATGCAAGTAGTAATGTTACACTTCCAGCAGATTTATCTGTTGGAGATGATCTTACAGTTTTAGGTGGTGTTATTGACTTCAAATCTAATAGTGGATCACCAGCTGCTTTAAGAATGTATTGTGAGGTTTCAAATGCTCACTATCAAACACTACTACCACAACCACACTCAGCAGCTGCGGGAAACTCATTAAGACTTCCTGATAGTGGTGATACTGGTACACAAGATTTGGTTGCCGTAGATATTTCACAAACACTAACAAATAAAACTTTAACAAGTGCAGTTTTAAATAGCACAATAAGTGGAACTTCAATTAAAGATGAAGATAATATGGCATCTAACAGTGCTAGTCACTTAGCAACACAGCAATCAATTAAAGCATACGTAGATACAGAAGTAGCTTCAATTCCAGTTGGAGATATTACAGCTGTAACAGCGGGTACAAATTTAACAGGTGGCGGCACATCAGGTGACGTTACATTAAACTTAGCTGATGCTTCTACATCTGCTAAAGGAGCTGCATCATTTAGTTCAGATAACTTTGCTGCTAGTTCTGGCGCAATAACAATTAAAGATGCGGGAGTAGCCACAGCAGAAATTCAAGACGATGCAGTAACCCAAGCTAAGATTGGTGATGATGCAGTAGGTGCAGATCAATTAGCATCTAGTGCTGTAGTAACTGCTTCTATAGTTGCGGATGCAGTGACCCAAGCCAAAATTGCAGATGATGCAGTTGGGGCAGACCAACTTGCAGCAAGCGCTGTAGTGACCGCTTCCATTGTAGATTCAAATGTTACAACTGCTAAAGTAGCAGACAATGCAATCACACTAGCCAAAATGGCATCAGGCACAGACGGAAATATTATTTCATATGATGCTTCAGGTAATCCAGTTGCGATAGCAACAGGGAGTGCAGGACAGGTTTTAACAAGTGCAGGTGCGGGAGCAGAACCATCTTTTCAAACACCTACAGTTGGAGATATTACAGCAGTCACAGCTGGAACAAATTTAACAGGCGGTGGAACATCAGGAGATGTTACTATTAATTTAGCAGATGCTTCTACGTCTGCCAAAGGAGCTGCCTCATTTAGCTCAGACAACTTTGCCGCTAGTTCTGGTGCAATAACAATTAAAGACGCTGGTGTGGCTACAGCAGAAATTCAAGACAATGCAGTGACATTAGCAAAAATGGCATCAGGTACAGATGGTAATATTATTTCTTATGACGCTTCAGGGAATCCAGTTGCGATAGCAACAGGAAGTTCAGGGCAAGTTTTAACTTCAGCAGGGGCTGGGGCACAACCATCTTTTCAAACTCCAACAGTTGGAGATATAACTTCTGTTGTAGCAGGAACTGGTTTAACTGGTGGTGGAACATCAGGTGATGTAACTTTAAATGTTGCAGCAGGGAATTTAATTGACGTTCAAGCAGACCAAGTAGATGTAGACTTATCAGAACTTGCAACTTCTACTTCAAATGGAGATGGCGACTTCTTCTGTGTAGTTGATTCTTCTAACAATCAGAAAAAATTAACTAAAGGAAATATTAATAACTCTGGTTTTAATAATGACGCTGGATATACTACAAACACTGGAGACATCACTTCAGTTGTAGCAGGGTCTGGTTTAACTGGAGGAGCTACTAGTGGAGCTGCTACTTTAAACATTGGAGCAGGTACAGGTATTGATGTTGCTGCAGATGCAATTTCTGTAGATGTGTCTGACTTTATGTCTAATGGTTCAAACAACAGAATTGTTACAGCTACTGGTGCTGATGCTATGAACGCAGAAGCTAACGCATCGTTTGATGGTTCAACTTTAGCAGTCACTGGTGCAATTACAGCAACAGGTGATATTACTGCTTTCTCTTCTTCAGATAAGACTCTTAAAGAAAATATTTCTAATATAGAAAATGCCGTAGATAAAGTTTCTAAAATAAATGGTGTTTACTACAACTGGACTTTTGAAGCTCAAGAAAAACATAAACATTTTGGTAAAGAAAAAGAAATTGGTGTCATCGCACAAGAAGTTGAAGAAGTATTACCTGAAATTGTTCAGACAAGAGATGATGGAACAAAAGCAGTTAAATATGAAAGACTGTGTGCTCTATTAATTGAATCTGTAAAAGAACTTAAAAAAGAAATAGAAGAACTTAAATCAGGAGCCTAATTCATGGCTTTCGGTAATAATTCATTTTCGGAAGCGGCTTTCGCTTCAGCAGGTCCTACCTCTGTTAATTTAGTTGGTTTTGGTCTTACAACAAATCTTAACTCTGTTGCTACACAAGGAGAACTTGGAGTTGATGTACCTGTTACAGGTTTTGATTTAACTGTTAATAATACAACACAAATACAAGATACCTTAACTGCTTTTGCTCAAGCGCCTTTTGCTACTGAAAGTCCTAGCACATTTGATCCTCCAAATATTGATATAATAATTGTATCTAATGCAGCTGTAACAGGTATTGCAATGACTGCTAACCTAGGTACAGCAATTACTACTGGAGATGCTTTAACTACTCTAACAGGTATTGCGATGACTGCATCATTAGGAACTGCTGTAGGTGTTGGAAAAACTGAAGCTGATGTTACTGGAATTGCAATGACAGCCGCTCTAGGCACTGCTCTAGCATTTACCGATGTTGTAACAGAGGATGTAACTGGTATTGCAATGAGCACTTCTTTAGGAAGCGTTACTACTTTTGCTAATGCAGATGTTATTCCAACTGGTATTGCAATGACAATGAATGAAGGTACTGCAACAGTTGTTGGACAAGGTACTGTTATTCCAACAGGTATTGCTATGACAGCTGCTCTTGGTACAGCAGTTGCAGATGCTAATAGTTTAATAGATGTGACTGGTATTGCAATGACTATGCAGGAAGGAACTGCAACAGCACCTGATTCATTAGCTATATTAACAGGAATTCAGATGACTATGGCAGAAGGAACTGTACAAAACGTTATATGGACTCCAGTACCTACAGGATCTGCTCCTACTGATCCTCCAGGTTGGAGAGAAGTAGCTTGATTTTAAGCAAAAATAGAATAAAATTAAATATTAAGGAATTAAATTATGGCAAACTCAACCTCAGCTAGTTTAAAATTAACAGTCCAAACGACCGGTGAAAACTCAGGTACGTGGGGAGCTTTTACAAATAGTAACCTACTTGTATTAGAACAAGCTATTGGTGGATATGCTGGCATTGCATTAAATGCAACAACAGGCGCAACTTTAACTTTTTCTAATGGTGTTGTGTCTAATGGTAAAAATCAAGTAATAAAATTAACAGGAACTATAACTACAAATGTTAATGTTATTATACCTAATTCAATTGAAAAAACATATATAGTTGAAAATGCTACTTCAGGTGCTCACACAGTAACTGTTAAAACCACTTCTGGATCAGGTTTTACTTTTGGTACAACTGAAAAAACTCGTGCTATTGTTTATTCAGACGGAACAAATGTTGTTGAAGTAATAAATAACACACAGAATTTATTAGACTTAGCAGACGTAGCTAATACAAATGGAAACTTTATCGTAGGAGATGGTTCTAATCTTGTTGCTGAATCTGGTTCTACAGCAAGAGATTCAATAGGATTAGGAACTACAAACGATGTAGAATTTAATGATGGCAAACTAGATTCATTAGGTATTGGAACTGCAGCATCAGGTACAACTGGACAGATTAGAGCTACAGATGATATTACAGCATTTTATTCTTCAGACATCGCATTAAAAGAAGATATTACAAATATACCAGATGCATTAGAATCCTTGAAAAAATTAAATGGTGTGTTATTTAATTGGAAAGATAAATGGATTGAGCATCAAGGCGGTGAAGACGGTTATTTTGTTAGAAAAAAAGATGTTGGAGTTATAGCTCAAGAGGTAGAAAAAGTATTACCTGAAGCAGTTGCTCAAAGAAAAGATGGAATTAAAGCTGTAAAATATGATAGACTAACTTGTTTATTAATTGAAGCTGTAAAAAAATTAAATGAAAAAATAGAAACTTTAACTAAGGAGAAAAAGTAAGATGGCTATACCACAAACAAATACAAGTATGGATGATATCCAAGATGAATTTGGTGGATCAAATCCAATCTCTTTATCAGAATATTATTCTGGAGGATCAAACGTTCCTTCAGGTTCACCCGCACCTAATGGCCCTATTCCTAGTTCAGGAACTATTTCTATAGGTCAGTTTAGAGGAGCAGAATCTACTACTGATATGTACTATATGGTATTGGCTGGAGGATCAGGCGGTCCTGGACATGCTGCAGGGGGTGGTGGAGCTGGAGGCTTAACATCAAATTATCCTAGTGGAACAGCAGAACCAGTAGCTGCAGGTCAAACTGTAGGTGTTACTGTAGGATCAGGTTCTACAGGAACAGGTGGAACTTCTAACATATCAAGTCCTTCTTTTAACAAAACAGCAAACGGAGGTGGAGCAGGTGGAAACGGAAATAACAACGGCTCTGCTGGAGGTTGCGGAGGTGGCGGTGGAGGTGGAAACACTGCAACGTCAGGAGGATCAGGAAATCAGGGTGGAGACGGAGGAAACTCTCCATCATCAAATGCTTCTCCATCAGCTGGTGGCGGTGGAACTGCTAACAATGGACAATCAAACTCAATGTTTGATGTAGCAGGTCCTGGAGGAAATGGAACTGCTAATAGTATTAATGGATCATCACAAACTTTTGGTGGTGGCGGTGGTGGCGGAACTCATGGTTATGCTGCTTCTCCATTTGGATCAGGAGGAAATGGTGGCGGTGGACCTGGTATGAGAGATTCTGGTGCATCAAATGGTACTGACGGCCAAGGTGGTGGCGGTGGTGGAAACCGTGTTATGGGTCAAACTTCTGGTGGAAATGGAAAAGTAATTATAAGATTTGCTAATAATTTAAGTGGATCTGTTTCTCCAGGTTCAAATTCAATTGCCAATTCTGGAAATGACAGAATAGCTACATTTAACGTATCAGGGAACTTAGCACTATCATGATGACTCAATTTGCAAAATTAGATGAAAACAATAATGTTATAGATATATTTGTAGTTGATCAAGCTGACGTTGATGCTAACGGAGGAGATCAATCTGTAGAAGCTGAAAATTGGGTAAAACAAAATTTATTAAAAGATGCTTCTGCAAGTATAAAACAATTTTCTAATGACGAGTCTTTTAGAGTTAATGGAGCAGAACCAAATGGTGGTTACTACGATTCTACAAATGATGTATTTATTACAGTTAAACCTTTCGCTAGTTGGTCTTTAAATTCTGATTATAAATGGGAAGCTCCTGTAACAGAACCCAGTGCTTATACAGATGCTGCAGTTCCAGATTATTCATTTGCTCCTATTTGGGACGAAGAAAATCAAGTGTGGATTGCTTTTACCACAACTGAACAAAAAGTTGTTTGGAATCCCGATACTTCTAGTTGGCAATAATTATTGATTTTTTAGATTTATAATATATAAATATTTTTATAAAGAAGATAGATATGTATCTAGATAATTATTATTACTATTTTTCAAAAGCTTTTAATGACAAGTTTTGTGATTCTATAAAAGAAATTGCTAAGAATAAAACTTTTGATAAAGGAGTTGTTTCTAAAAAGAAAGCTGAGATGAAAGACTCAAACCATCAATTTAAAAAAAATCTTTCTCTTAGAGATTCTGATATATGTTGGATAAACGAACCATGGATTTATGATTGCATTTATCCCTTGTTGCAAGAAGCAAATAAAATGGCTGATTGGAACTATGAAGTTGATTGTTTTGAAGATTTACAATTTACACGATACAAAAAAAATCAACATTATGATTGGCATTTTGATAATTTAGCTATGCCTTTTAATAACCCAAGTGATCCTTCAATACATGGAAAGTATAGAAAAATATCTTTTAGTATTAACTTATCTGATCCAAAAAAATATGAGGGTGGGCAGTTGCTTTTTGAATTTCCAGGTGCAGAGGAAAATAAAATTGTCGAGTGTGTTCAATTAAAAGAGAAAGGATCAATAGTTTTTTTTCCTTCTTTTATTAAACATAAAGTAACACCTATTACTAAAGGAGAAAGAAACTCTTTAGTAGGTTGGTCTATGGGGTATCCATTTAAATGAGCCAACAATTTAGATATAAGGTACTTCGAAATGTCCTATCAAAAGATCTTTTAGAATTTTTACATAAATACTTTTTGATGAAAAGAAAATCTTTTAGAACTATGTTAAAAGAAAAAATAATACCTCCTTATTTAGAACATTTATTTGGTAGAGCCGAGGATGAAATGGTACCTGGAACAGACTATATTATTTATGGAGATGTTGCTGGTGAAGTTATTTTAAATAAACTAAGGGTAATAATACAAGAAGAAGTAAAAAATTTAAAATCATATGATGGTGGTAGGCTTATAGAGAGTTATTCTTTTGCTAGAATATATAAAAGAGGAAATATTTTAAGTAAACACACTGATAGAAATGCTTGCCAAATATCTGTTACACTTCCTATAGGTGGTGGATTGTGGCCTATATATGTAGATGGCGTAGAATTTATTTTAAACCCTGGGGATATATTAATTTATAATGGTGACTTACCTCATTGGAGAAATAAATTTGAAGAAGCTGAATGTGTTCAATTGTTTTTACATTATAACACTACAAAAGAATTAAAAGAAAAAAACTTAAAAGCATACGATGGTAGATTACACATAGGTTTACCAGCACATAATAATTTAAAGGTTGAATAACATGAGATTTCACGAAGACTGGTTTATTAAAACTGATATCACACAAGTATCTAAAACTAAAAAAGTAGTAAATGATGCTATTAAAAATTTAGAAGAAAACGATTTAAAAGAGTTAAGCACACGAGGAAGTCAATCTAAACAATACGATTTAAAAGAATTATTTTTAAATGATGATAAGTTTCAATTTATATTAGAAAACTGTTCTAATAAAATTACACAAGAATTTGAAAAAAGAAATGGCACTGATCCTCTTATTACTTTAAACAATGCTTGGACTGTAATAGGAGATGTAGGAAGTTTTCATGCAATGCATGCACACAAAAATAAACCACAAAATATTATTTCAACTGTTACATATTTAAGTGTTCCTCCCAAAGATCACAACGATGAAAAATTAATAGACCTAGGAGATTTTTATTATATCTTAAATAAAGACAACAGGTTATTATACTATTCTCATTATCCACAAACCAATGATTTTTTTATATTCCCTTGTTGGATTTGGCATGGTTCTTATCCACAAGTAAAAGGCATAAGACAGACACTTAATATAGATTTTAATATACACAGATGAGATTAAAAAAATTTCCTTTTAATAGTTTTATATTTGGTTGGTACTTACCTCATCAGTTTTGTGATGATGTTTTAAAATGGCATAATGATAATCCTGATTTAACCAGAGAAGGAGGTTGTTTAACTAAAGATGGAAAACCTACTAGGGATAAAGAATATAAAATATCTTCTGATAAAGATTTCGATATAGTTGCGTCTTTTAGTTTATATAAAAAATATATGTCTTTTTTAAACAAAGGAGTTCAAGCATATGCAAAAGTATATCAACCCTTTAATCTTAATGGTGCTCTAGCGGAAAAAGAAGGTATAAATTTTCAACACTATAAACCTGGAGAAGGTTTTAAAGCTTGGCATTCTGAAAGATTAGTTATGCAGAAAACTACTAGAGTTATGGTTTTCATGACTTATCTTAATAATGTTAAAGAAGGTGGAACAGAATTTTACAATCAAAAATTAAAAGTAAATGCTGAAAAAGGATTAACTTTATTGTGGCCATCTGATTGGACACATACCCATAGAGGAATTATTTCAGAAGATCAAAATAAATATATACTTACAGGATGGTTAAATTATGAATAAAGTAATAATAGATGACAACTTTATGTCTGAAGAAAATAAAAAATATGTAGATGAGTTTAT
>Ga0208303_1000703_pt1 | contig 13799 bp, 6 predicted proteins | sample CB_VirMetaG_2_FD_184537 | JGI IMG/M metagenome (GOLD analysis project Ga0208303, IMG submission 184537) | Freshwater to marine saline gradient viral communities from Chesapeake Bay - CB_1504_2 Viral MetaG (SPAdes) (version 4) | ecosystem: Environmental > Aquatic > Marine > Coastal | place: USA... | reverse complement strand
AACAAGGGAGTATTTTATTCAACTACTAATAAAGAGGGTATCATCTTGACTCCTGAGAATTTTAGGAAGAAGAATATAAGAAGAGCTGAAATTGAAAAGAGAGAAGAAGACTTTTTAGATCGGATAGCTATTACTTATGGAACAAGTGCTGTAAGCCTACCAGAGGATTACCTATACCACAAAAAGGTATTCTATACTGCTGCTGGTGCTGAAGGAGTAATACTATCAAGTACAGAATTTAGTGATCGAAAGAATTCTGTAATATTCCCTCCAGATGCAGATAATCCTATAGCAACCATATATGATAATAAGCTAGAAATTCTTCCTACAAATACGGCTTATGTTTTTCCGTACATATGTTATTTCAATGAAAACAATCCAATAGCAACAGTATCTGGTGATAAAATAACAGTACTTCCAGCTGCTACCAATTACTCATTACCCTACGTTTCATATTACAATGTGGACAACCCAATCGCTACAATTTACGATGATAAGATCGAGGTGTTACCAGCAGCAGATGGATATAAGCTACCATACCTAGCTCTTTATTCTATTGATAATCCTATTGGAACAATAAACAATAATAAGCTAGAGGTTTTACCAGAGGGATCATTTACTTACACGCTTCCCTATATAGCTAAATACACAAGAGAAAATCCAATAGCTACAATTTATGATAATAAAATCAGCGTACTTCCATTGTCTACAAACGAGAATGTAGTAAACTATGTGTTGCCCTATGTTGCTCATGCAACTGAAAGGCTTGGTTACTCAAGAGCCTATGTCACTGGTAGTGATTTAAAATTTGAGATTGATCCAACTCCAAGTAATGCTAAAGTATACGTACTTAATCCACCAACTACTGCTGTTGGTAATCCATCATACAGTAATGGTGTAGTTACAATTGCTGCTACTACAGACCTTAATTGGGATGAGGCAGCTTTTAGTTCTATAGCAAGTAGAGCTTTGCTGTACATAGGATCAAGCGTTAATGATGATACTGCTACTAAAATTGAATCGCAAGTGAATAGAAATGAGAGTGACATCGTGCCAAGAAGAGGAAGATCAAATCAAAGAAATTAAATGACAACACTAGGTAAATTAACTGAGCAGATAGCGAGGGTATATGCGAGGTATATAGATAAAGAGAACCCAAACACCGTAGTAGACAAACGTGAAATTAAGCTTCTAGTAGTCGATGCTATTCACACTATTCTTGGGGCAAAATTATCTGATCAAGCGGCTAAAGGATTTGTGGATATCCCTGAAGCGTTAATAGCAACTTACGAAAATATAAGTGTTGACAGTGCTGGAGGTACTTTCAAATGCACACTGCCGGCTCAACCAATTTCAGCAGTAGGAGATATGGGAGTTTACGAAGTATTTTCAGACGAATTAGATCCCTTCATACCGATTCCAAAGCAGATAATGAAAGTAATGCAAGGTACTGATCTAGCAGTGTTAGAAAGTAAAGTGGGGTACTTCAGATCATCAAATGATAAGATAAGGTTTACAGCTAACCCAGCAGTGAGCACCGTGACGATGAGACTTATTATAAACGATATAACTAAGTATTCGGAAACAGATATCCTCCCCCTTCCAGGTGATTATAACCTAAAGGTTATTGAATTAGTATTGAAAACATTAGGATTAGGACAGGTTTCAATTCCAGAATTTAACGTAGAACAACAGCAAGATGCAAACCAAAACACTTGATCAAATAGTTCGTAATGAACTGATTAACAGTCAGTTGACATTGCATAATTATGTACCCTTTTTATACTACGCGATGAGTGAAGTTAAGAAACTTAGCGATGTATTTTCCTTTAATGTTTCTAAATCTGAGTTGATAATTACGAATAGAGAAGCACCCTTACCATCAAACTACAGGAGAGTTGTCTCTGTTAGTTTAATAGAAGGTGAAAGGTTATTACCATTGCCATACGATCACCAAATGAATACTGATGGAATTGAATACCCAGCTCCTGATTCAAATGGGTATATAGGAGTTATGGAAGTTTCTGATGATAATTTGTATTACACAATTAATGAAACGGATAGTAAAATAATATTAAGCACAGAAGCTGGTTATAATAAGCATAGGCTCATGCTAACATATGAAAGTACATTATTTAGTACAACTTCAAATACTTTAATCCCTATTATTTTTGAAAGAGTTATTCAGAATAGCATTCGCTTACAACGATCAAAAAATAGCAGAGCAGAGAGAGGTGATGTAAATCGAGTAAATGAGATATTAACAATAGAAAAAGAGTATTTAAACTCAAAGAGGATTTTAAAATCTCACTTAAACCCCTTGACTTGGGAAGATATTTTAATGACAACTAGGAAAGCTACTCACGATCATATAAAAAATTAAATGGATAAAAAAATAATTAGTTTTTTAGGTGGGTTAAACAAAGATGATAATGGTATTCAGTTTCCAGATGGAGATTATAAGAGTGCGAATAATATTATTATAGAGACTAACGAGAGTGGTAATGGTGTTGCTATAAAGAAGATGAATAGCACTCAGCAACTATCTTCTAATATAGCACCTCATTTTTCTAAGGCAGAATTTGTAGCTAGTATTAAAGACATAGATAATTCTGCATATATTTTATTGAAAGGAATAATTGGGGGAGACTATGCGGCAACTATAATTAAGGTTAAAATCAAAAACTCTAATGTCGATATAACTAATATAATAACTAGATACGATGACCAAGGTTGCTCAATATCTCCAGATATGACGATAGTTGGTAATAGGCTAATATGGAACTTCATGGGTGAAGGAGTTCCCATGATGATCGAGATTAGTAATGAAGACCCATATCCGTTAGCGTTGAAAGATCAAACTCCTTCTTACAACGATCTTACTCTAATAAAAGCACCTCCAATATTTCAGTTAAAGATTACTGAAAACATTAATGTTAACGCTAGTTTCAATATTTTCAGCGAAAATACCCATCAATTTGCTGCTCGTTACATCTATATAGATAAAGAAGTATCCGTACTAGGTTCTATAAGTCCAATAACTAGTGGAGAAGATAATATAGAATCTATTAAAGTTGAGTTGAATGATAATGAAGTTTTACCAACAAAAGCAGATAAAATAGAATATTATGTTAGAAATGGTAATGATGGAGTATGGTTTTTAATTGATTGTGTAAACCTAAACGAGTACAATAAATCAACTATATATAAAGGGTTAAAATCATTAGCATTAGCGACAGCCGTTAGTGGTAAACAATTTGATTTTGTTCCTTATGCTACGAAGAATATTGAATCAGTAAATAACTTAATATTCTTAGGGAACAATAGAGAGAATTTACCTCCTGGAGATGCCAAGACCCAATTAATTATTTCCGATCAAACAAAGAGTGTTTCTAATGCAACAGTAACAGATATAACGTTAGTAAATGGTGGAAGTTACACTTCAGCTCCTACCGTAACTGTATCTGGAAGTGCAACTGCAACTGCTACCCTTAGTGCTTTAGGAGGTTCTGGTTATGAAGGAACAACCCCCACTGCGACCATATATGGAGGAAATGCTGTAGGTGGTGGTTCAATTAGCACTACAGTAAATGTATCCAATACATCTGGAAGTACTTATGGGAGCATTACTAGTATCTCAGTCAGTGGAAATAAAAAATACCGCGGTATTCCTTCAGTAAAAATATGGCCAGGCAGTAATGGATCAGGTACAGGAGCATACGCTCATGTTGTAATGGGTTCATCAAACAACGGTAAAAGACAAGTTACTAGTATAGTTATTGTAGCTTCAGTGGCATCTGTAACTGTAACTAGTGCTGGTAGCGGATATACGACAGCCCCCTCCGTAAGTTTTTCAACAGGATTTAACGATTCTAATGCTTCAGCAACAGCTTCAATTGCAGACCCTATTTTTGATGGCACACTATATTCATATTATAATCCTACTCCTCATCAAGAAAATAAGTATGGATTTTTTACAAAAAACGACTCTGGACTCGACTTACATGGATTTAATATTGACCTAGAAGAGGAAACAAAGCCATTTGCTAATGGTAGCCTTTACGAAGTTGGAATAATCTTGTTTGATGAATACATGAGAACTAGAGGTGTGGAGAATACTGTAAGAATGGAAACCTCTGACTTTGGCTTTAATAAGAAAACATTAAACATAACTCGAAAAGACAATTGGCCATCTTGGGCTAAGTATTACCAAGTAGCGGTAACAGATAATTTAACAAAAGATTTTATATATGATGGTTATGCGAGTGGTTGTTATTTCATAGCAGAGGCTAGTAATGATATAACCCTATCTACTGTAGCTGATCAGATGACTGACGATAATGCGGTAGCCGTGTTAATGACTGAATATAATAATCTTCCACAAGGCTCTGCTGAGAGTACTGCAAGAGCTAATGAGATATTAGATATTTTAAATACCGATCACGGAATAAGCCGGGACAATGGTGGTAATATTTATTCTCAAATTGATGATGATCAATACATCATGAGTTACAAGAAAAATAGACCTGAATCTAATCAAGTAGAAGGTCTTGTAACACCAACCCCATTTCTTCCAAAAAGTTCACTAAAGGCTAGTGATATAAGAGATAAAATAAAATACTTTGCTGTTGACATATCAGGTATGATGGCAGCAGAGCGTTTTTATACTTTTCAAGTTGGAGATCAAATAATAGGAAACTTTGACCAATCAACAGATGTAACCTCATATCAAACATTAAGAATATTGGCTCAAGATGGTAATTTATTACTATGCGATCCCAATCCACTTATTGATGCATCGACATTAAATAATGTAGAGAAGAGTTTATTCTTTGAAATATACTCCCCATCTGAGACAAATAAAAGTATTATATATTACGGTAATAGAGATGTATATCCTATCACTGACATAGAAGGTACAGGAGTTAAGATTATTAATTTAGAGGGTGATTGTTATTACAGCAGTATAACCCTACCAAATAATGGTGCTCCAAAAATGATTGAAGAGTACAATACTTATTCAAGTCCACAAGATATTGAAGGAGATAATTTTTCTGATTATGAAACATCAAAAAGAATAAATATACAAGCAATTCAAAGTATAGCAACTGTTAGCACTAGTTTTCTCTCAGTTAGAGATACTCCAAGTGATGATATATCACCTTTATTATGGACTCTTAAGGAGGGTAAAATAACAATAAATCAAGAAGGCTTGTACACCTTTGAATATTCTGGAGACTTTGCAATTTATTACTATTCAAGCTCATCAAATAATAGCAGTGATACAGAAACCCATATTGCGGAAACTATGCAAATTGGATTACATATAGATGGAGAATCTGTTAGGTATGCTGACTTACAAGATTTCACTACCTCTACAACTGGATTCACAACATTTACATCTAAATCAACGGTCTATCTTTACGCTGGTGAACAAGTTTCAATATCACATCAAAAATCGGATGAGTTATTAGATTTATCAGCTTCTCCTTACAATTCTGCTAGTGGTTACGCAAACTATTTTGTTTCAGGAATGAACCATAATATTACTATATCAAAAGATGCTATAAGTGAAACTCCTTTTGCTAAAAGGGCTATTAAGAGGGGAGTATTTAAAAATTATCTCAGTGCAATCTACGATCCCACTGATAAGAACTTTATTATTAAAACCTTATCCAGATCAGGTAAAATATCAAATGTTTGGAACAAAGATCATGGTAAGCCCTATATTAAATACAATGACATAGACCCAGGATTTATAAAAAACAGAGTAAGGTATAGTGGGAGATACATTGATGGAGGAGTTAGTTCTTTGTTATCATCTTTTGCATTTAATGATGTTGCTGATCTACCTATGGAGATTGGTCAAATAAACGCTTTAGTTAGAACTTCTGATCAGCAAAGTAATGGTACAGTCGTTCTAGCGATGGGTGATAGAGATACCTTTTCTTTATACATAGATAGATCAATGATTAGTACGGCAGACGGTTCTGATCTTACTGCTCAAAGCAATAAAGTAATTAACAATGTTTATCCCTTAAAAGGAGGATTTGGCTGTCAAGATAAACCCTCAATAATAAGAAAAGAAGGTAAGGTTTTCTTTTGGGATAGAACAGAAAAGTTATACGTCAGATACGCATCTGAGGGGCTTGAGCCTATAGAGAAGAAGATGAGAAATTATTTTAAGGATAAGACGAGCGTTAAAGCATCTTACTATGATCCTTTCTATGATATGATTTTCGTAAACTTCAGTAATGACACCCTCGATTTAAAAACTTTAGCATACTCTGACAAATTGAGAAGATGGATATCAGAGTTCGATGTGAGTTTTACAGGGAGTTTTTATATAGATAATCACGCCTATGTATTTTCTGAACTTAAATATCAATTTGGTGGACAAAATAAATCAATTCAAAGGCTTCATGAAACTAGAACAGGAGCAGATTATGGAACATTCTTTGGTAACGAAACTAAAGCAAAAATCAAGCTGACGAGTAACTCAATCTTACCAGTAAATGTCGGACACATACAAATTAAAACATCAAATTGGCTAGATTTCAATAGTCATGTAGAAGATTAAATATGGCTAAAACTATAATATATAACTCCTCCTCCGCTTCAACCGTATTCGATACAGACAACATTGCTGTAAATGAGAGCAATGGAGATCGGTATGTAAATGATAGAGATAGTTCTACTATTTATAAGATTGACAGTGGAGGTGCGATTACTACTGTCCTTACTGGTAATCAGTGGAATGTAATTAAGTTTATTGGAGGGTTCTTATACGCATCTCAAAATAATGGTGGAGTCTATAAGATTTCCATTAATAATTATACAGGGATAAATCCAAACAGTACAACATTCCTAGGCAATAATGTCGTTCCAGGTTTTGCTTATGCAAATCATAAGATTAATTTTGATTCTAGTGGTAATTTATACTTGTTATTCGGGTGGGGGGATATCTACAAATTTGCTAGTAACTATGTCTCAGGTGTAACTTCTTTAATTAAAATTGTATCTAATCCATCATCAAATGGACAGTTTTTCATAGACTTTAAATTTGATGGTAGTGGAAATATCCTCGTGGTAAGTGGATCTGGTGGTCATTCAATAATTAGATATTCAGCCAGTACGACTAATCAAACTTCAGGTACTATCATAGCTGGAGGAAATGGTTCAGGAAGTAATGCTAATCAGCTTGATAATCCTCAGGGAATTGCTATAGATTCTTCAGGGAATATATATGTCGCTGATACTGGTAATAATAGAATTCAAAAGTTTCCTTCAAACACTACACAAAGCACTAATGGTACAACTGTAGCTGGTGCTACAGGAACAGGAACAGGATTAAATCAAACTTCAAGTCCAATTAATGTAGAGGTTGATTCTTCTGGTAGAATTTTTGTAGTGGATGGTAATCCTAGGGTGGTAAGATACCCAAGTAATTCATCATCAGGGACTTTTGGAACATTAGTAGCTGGAGGAACTCAGAATGGAAATGCTGCCAATCAATTAGTTACACCTAAAGATTTTAAGATTGATTCTACTGGAGGATTATATATTTCCGACAATCAAAACAGAAGAGTACAATACTGGGCATCAGGAGCAACCACAGGTACGACACTAGCTGGATCACCAATAGGTAATACTGGTAATTCTTCCGATTTATTACAAAATACAGGTGGTATTGATATATCAAGTGATGGTAGTATTTTTATAGTAAGTGGAGGTGGAAACACGAATATTCAGTTTAATATAAGAAAGTTTCAAAAAGGATATTCAACTACTTCATTAACGCAAATAACTCAAACATCAGGGTCTAACGGAAGTGCAACAAACCAATTAGGATATCCAGAAGGGTTTCACATTTTCAATAATAATGAGAGCTATGTAGTGGATAGAGTACAAGGAAGAATAATGCATTGGACTTCTTCAGGTAGTGCTGGTACTCAAATTGCAAGTGGATTATCTAGTCCTAAAGATGTTACTGTTGATTCTAGTGGAAACCTAATTGTTGCCGATCAAGGTAACCAGAGGATACTTAAATTTACAAAAACAGCTACAAACACATTCAATCAAAGCCCGACTGTAATAGCTGGAGGTAATGGTTCTGGATCAGCTTTAAATCAAGTTGGAACTCCATTAACTGTTAAATCTAACTCAGATGGATCGGTTACAATACTTGATCTGGTAAACGACAGGGTAGTAAAATGGGCAAGTGGAGCTACTACAGGAGTTGTATTGTCAGATTCATATTCCCTTCCAAGTGATTTGTATGTATACGCAAATGGAGACTTATTAATTAGTGACAACGGTAACGATACTATTACTCTAGACACTGGCTTATCCGTTGCTCCAACAATGGTAATTACAGCTCCATTTAGTAGTGGTGCATTAAATTCAGTAAGTACAGTAGCATTAACATTTACTTCAAGTCTAGCTACATCAGACTTCACAGTTAATGATATTACCGTTACTGGTGGAACATTTAGTAATTTTTCTGCTACTTCTAGTACAGTATACACAGCTACGTTTACTCCATCAGGGATTGGATTGAAGGTTGTTAAGGTGTTAAGTAATTCTTATACAGATTCTGCATGGGGAAATAACAATTCTAATAGCAATACATTTTCTTACACCCATGGAGTTTCCCCAGTAATAAGTAATACATCACTAACGAGTAACAATGCTTTAGGAGCTACCAAGGCAAAGGTTTTAGATATCGTAACCCTTACGTTCGATATAAATGTAGGTATTAGTAGTCCAACTGTAGCATTCACAAGTGGAGGACAAGCGATAACAAATAGTGTAACGGTAACAGGAAGTAATACTAATTGGACAGCAACTTATACCGTACACGCAGATGACACAGAAGGTGCTGTAGCAATATCTATTACCGCTACAAGTACTAGTGGAATACAAGCGAGTGCTCATACGACAATAAGTTCAGGTAGTGTAACGATGGATAAAACTGCTCCAGTTTGGAGTAGTATATATCCTTTTGCTAATGCGTCAGTAAACACCACAGCGGTACAGTATACTCTTAGTGAGGCTCTCTCTTCAGGGACACTTACATGGACACAAACAGGAGGTTCTTCTGCTTCTCAACAAGTAGTGAATTTAACAGGAGCTGAATTAAACGCTGGAAGTAGAGCTTCAGCAGTACTAACAAACCCACCAACACTTGTGAATGGTGCTATTTATAGTATAGCCTATAATGGCATTGATTTATCTGGAAATGCTTCAAGTACAATTACTGCTACTAATATTACGTTTAATAATGTTTTGCCCACAATAATATCAGTAACAAGTACGACTAATGATGGTTATTACAATGCTGGAGATGCTGTAAATATTACGGTAAACTTTAGTGGACCAGTGACTCTACCACCTGGTGGTGGTGGACCTGGTGGAGGTGGTGTAACACCTACTATGGTTGTCACCCTTGAAACAGGATCAACCGACAGAACGGTTTCATTTACGGATTTTTCAGGTACATCGGTTAGCGGAACTTACACCGTACAAGCTGGAGACACAAGTGCTGATTTAGCAGTTAAGACTATTGTTGTCAACGATGGTAATATATCGAATACGGCTGGTAATATGACCGACTTCACTGTTGGTAGTAACTTATCAGCAACGTCTAATTTAGTTATTGACACTACTGATCCTATCATATCAAGCGTATCTCCAGCATCTAGTTCAACGGTTTTAAATAAAGAAATAGGGTATACATTATCCGAGCAATGTGCGAGTGGTACAGTAGTATTCACAAGAACTTCAGGAAGCTCAACAGACAGTGGATCACCACACACTGTGAATCTTGTATCAAGTGAACTTACAAATGGCGTACACGCTCCAGCAGTGTTATATAATAACCCTACGCTAGTTAATGGTTCGGTTTACAGCATAGCTTTTAATGCTACGGATTTGGCTGGTAATACAGCTACAACCGTTACCAATACCTCAATAACTTATAATCCAGATAGTGTAGCACCAACATTGGTTATTACATCTAACGATGTCAACTCAGGTGGTTTATCTAATCTTGAAACCATTGTATTTATTTTCACAATAAGTGAAATAACTACCGACTTTATAATTGGAGATATCACGGTAAGTGGAGGAGCACTAAGTGGTTTTACAGGCAGTGGTCAGAAATATGCTTGTACATTCACACCTAGCGGAGATGGGGTTAAAACTATTAATGTAAACGCTGATGTATTCACTGACTCTTCTAGTAATGGTAACTTACCAGCAACTCAGTTTAGCTACACCCATGATGGTACAAAACCAACCGTATCAATTACATCCTCAGAGGTAAACCACAATGGTTCGTATGGAGGTAATCAAATAGGATTAACATTCACTACTAGCGAGGCTACAACAAACTTTGTAAAATCAGACATTGTAGTTAGCAACGGAGTACTATCGAACTTCACAGCGATAAGCAGTACAGTGTACACGGCTACCTTTACGGCTACCTTAAATGGTTCTTGTAACATAAATGTATATTCAAATGTTTTTACCGATGCTGCTAATAATCAAAATACAAGTAGTGTTTTTATATGGACAAAAACAGGTACTGCACCAACGGTAATAATATCTAGTACTATAAACAATAATGCCACAACAACATCAAATCCATTACCAATCACATTTACTCTAAGTGCTTCTTCCTCAAACTTTGTATCTACTGATGTAGTGGTTAGTGGAGGTGTACTTAGTGGATTTTCTGGAAGTGGAACAACTTACACAGCAACTTATACAGCGAGTAGTAGTACTACACACAGCATCTTAGTACCACCCGATTCGTTTACAAATAGTGATAGTGTTGGAAATGAGAGAGGATCATTTGTTTATACTCTTGAAACAGTTCAATTAAGCCAAGCATTAACGACAGGCATAATAAATTTTGTTAGGAGAAATGTTTTAACGGCTACTATAACTACTGAAAACGAACAATCATCAAGTTTAAAAGACATAAACTTTTACTATGAAAACGGAGTGATCTCAGCAGATGTTCTTCTTGATGGTGGTGAGGTTAATGGATTGGAAATGATAGGAACTCAGATTGAAATTGAATTAGAATTAGAAGATAATACTGTGCCTGATGTAATTGAATCAGTAATGATTGGGAGTTGGATGTCTCTAGGTCATTAAGTTAATATAGTGCAAAAGTTTAATTATATTTACACATAAAATAAATAAGAAATATGGATCCCTTAACAGCAATTGGATTAGTCTCAGCGGTAGGAAATGTAGGAGCAAAATTATTTGCAAATAAAAAATTAAAAGATGCTCAAGAAGCTGCTACCGAAGCTCAGAAAAGAGCGCAAGCACAATACCGATCTGATTTTAATGTCTACGAAGCTGGTATTAATTCTAAACTCAGAGATGCTCCACAAAGGAACATTAACAATACTCTAATTAATCAAGTTGTAGGTCAAGCTCAAGGCAATCTGTACGCTTCTCAAGGTAGAGCGGCTGGTACAGAAGCAAGGCTAGATGCAATAAGACAAGGAACTTCTGATCAAGCTTACAGAGCATCTCAAGTGGCAAGAACACCAATGGATTTACTAGGAGCTATTGGACAAATTAGTGCTAATGAATCTTCACTTGTAAGTAGAGTTGAGGGTAATGCTGCGAGAGAGCGAGTTTCAAGAATAGATTCAAATCAAAGGAATCTTCAAAGGGCTATTGAAAGCAAAGCAAGATTTAGACAAAGTGCAGATAATCTTATGTTTAACGATAAGATAACTCAGTACAACAATCAATTACAATTTCAGCAAGAAGCTGGATATAATAAGATTAACACTGAGCTAGGTTTTGCTCAAGGCAATATACAACAACAAGCTGCAAACGCTCAAGCAAACTCAGCTTCTATTTCAGGTATTGGAACAGCTATGGGAAATCTTTCAGGAACATTAATGAGTGCTGGGACAGCTAATCAACAGATGGCAAATGATTTAGCAATAGCTGGTATGGGGCAAAGCACCCCTCTCTCCTTGCAAGAGGTGATGAATGATAGCACTATTGTTAATTCAGATTTTCTGCCTCCTATTGGATCAAGTGGAGAGCAAGGAATGAGAAACAGTAATTACAGTTTTACAGGATAAAAAACAAAACATGGAGACACCACCAAAGTTTAAGGTGATCAATTTTACTGATCAGATTAGTAAAAATGCTGAAGAAAGTACTGATGGACTAAAGTCTTTCGGTGACTCTCTAGTGGAGAGAAAGAACATTCAAATTAATCAGTCTAGAAAACTGATGTCCGATCTAGATGCGGTAATTTCAGAAGTGGAAGACATGCATAAGGAGTCAGTTAGTCTCAAAATAGGTGAGGTCAAAGATAAACTTGCGAATAACATATATAAAAAGAAAGGCAAGAATGGGGTAAAGCTAAGTCTTAAAGACGTTAATAGTGATGACTTTAATTACGCTCGTCAGATGAGAGGTCTAAAGAATATTGCTACCAATTCTAGGTTGTCAAAAGAGATGCTTCTTGAGTTTCAGCAAAAACTACCAAATGACAAGTACTTTAAATCAGAGAACGATAGGACTGCTGCTGCTGCTGCTTTTGTTGATAAGCTTTCAAATCTAGATAATTTAGATCAGAGTCAAGGTCAATTAAGGCAAATGCTTAACGATGAGTATAGGAAGTACAGAGACAACGGACAAGAGTATATAGATAAATATATTGAAGATCAACCTTTAGATACATCTACATCTACATCAAAAGATGCTCAAGGCAATTTAATGCAGAGAACTTCTACTTTTATTGAAAGCCTCATATTGAAAGATGCTGATGGTAATATCATGAGAGATAAAGAGACTGGTCAAGTATTGCATGATGAAGATCAAATAAAAAAAATAGCTCAAAATGCACTAATTCCTAAAACAGATTTTAATGGAAATGTAATCCCGACAGGGCTAACTCAACAAGATATTCCTGTTATTGAGGAGGAGCTTCGTAACAAAGCAATTCAATCTAAAGAGGAGGTGTTATCTACTAAGGGTCAATTGTACTCGCAATATTTAGCTGATCAGAACTCAAAATCATTAACAAAATCAAGGGATGAGAGTACAAATAATCCCCCTCCATCAGCAGCACAGAAAAAAGAGGAGATGTTATCTAATAATCAGCTTGTAGCTGATGCTATAATAAGAGGTAATGAAGCATCCATAAATTCCTTCAAGGGTCTAATTCGTGCAGAACCAGATGTTGAAGATGCAATATTCTTTAGTTCAAAAGGAGAATATATGGAGGCTAAATACGAGGCATATTTACGCAAACAAACAGGGGATTTAGTAATACCAGAAGGATTTAAGGGATCAGAATTTGAAAAGGAGGTAACAGTAGAAACTCACTGGTACGGTGATGACAAGATCATCCCTGGTAATAAAGATAGTGGTTGGGAAAGTAAGGACAACCCAAAGCATACAGAAGCGTTGATACAACAAATTAAAGAATATTTAGCTAGAGATTATCAAGAGGGAGGCAATTATTTATTTAAAACATATAAGAACAAATCTAAAAGTCCTGAGGTTATTAATGTGTCTGACCCAGCTAATAAGTCTGCAATAGTAAATATGATTTTAAAAAGTACAGATTTTGATGGTGCTACAGCTTTTGGTACGAATACGATAGAACTAATGCGTACGATGGGAGAGAATAATGATAAAGGGACTAAAGAAGATGAACCCTCAGATAGACCCGAAGGTGACATAGACCCTCTTAACCTAAACGAGACTTCTTAAATAATTAAAGCTAAATGGAAGATAAATTAACA
>Ga0208303_1000702_pt1 | contig 13802 bp, 30 predicted proteins | sample CB_VirMetaG_2_FD_184537 | JGI IMG/M metagenome (GOLD analysis project Ga0208303, IMG submission 184537) | Freshwater to marine saline gradient viral communities from Chesapeake Bay - CB_1504_2 Viral MetaG (SPAdes) (version 4) | ecosystem: Environmental > Aquatic > Marine > Coastal | place: USA... | reverse complement strand
CCCTTCTAGCGCGGTGCAGATGTCGCTTGTATCCGCATCCGTTGACGACACAATGCAGGTTCTTATTAGCGGCTTAGATGCTGACTACAATAAGCTGGTTGAGACTGTAACTCTCACAGGTACGTCCGTTGTAACTACCAATCAGTCTTTTTTTCGCATTAACAGCGCTATCATTTTAAGCGGTAGTAATGTTGGCGATATAACTATCAGCAACAACTCTGTTCTGTACGCATTTATTGAGGCCGAGTTAGGCACAACCCAAGCGGCTATCTACACTGTACCCGCTGGCTATAGCTTGTACCTGTTTCGCATTGATGCAAACAGCGCAACTACTAATGGGCAGAAATACATATTTTTCCGCAATGTTGTTGTAACGAATGGCAGAACTTTGCGCGTAACTGAAGCAACCTTTGCAACGTCACAGGTTAGTTATGACAGGCAGATACCTTTTAAAATTACAGAAAAATCAGACTTCCATTTCGAGGCTAAAAGCAGTGCTAGCACAAACGAGATGGCTTTATTCATTGAAGCAGTATTAGTTAAAAACAAGGCATAATCATGGCTACAGTTAAAGAAGCCCTATTAAAGTTAGAAGGTCACGAGCGCGAATGCGCTGTTCGATATTCCAATATAGAACGCAGACTTGATGAAGGGCAGATTAAATTCAAATCTTTGCAGACAGCTTTGTGGGGCATTTACCCGCTAATCATAACCCTGTTTGTTATGGGCAAGTTCTTTTGATTGAATCCCTGATTGCTCCTATTACTGGCTTACTAGATAAATGGATACCTGATGCGGATACAAAGCAGAAAATCGCCCATGAGCTTGCAACGATGTCAGAGCGACACGCGCAGGAAATCGCTATTGCTCAAATCGCAGTCAACCGAGAAGAAGCAAAAGGCAACTGGTTCCAAGCAGGATGGCGACCAGCGACAGGGTGGGTTTGTGTCTTAGGCTTTGCGGTAAACTTTCTAATAGCACCTTTGGCGGCTGGCTTTGGCGTAGACATTCCACAAGCAGACACCGCAACTATGCTCCCAGTGCTGATGGGTATGCTTGGACTGGGTGGCCTTAGAACTTACGAGAGGATTAAAAAATGACAGCTAAAAAGAAAATAGTCTACTTCACAGATAAAGAACTGGCCTGCAAACACAGTGGCGAGAATGGCATGGATGCAGACTTTGTTAAGTTGCTGATTAAGATTCGGAAAGAGTGTGACTTTGGCTTTCCTATCAGCAGTGCTTACCGTAGTCCTCAACACCCCATAGAGCAGCGTAAAGAGGTAGCAGGAGCGCATTCAACTGGAAAGGCGGTAGATATATTGGTTAGCGGAGAAAAGGCCTTAGAATTGCTTAGAGTGGCTCAGAAGCACGGTATTCAGAGAATCGGTATCAAGCAGAAAGGTCGCACTAGATTCATTCACATAGACGCTTGCACCCAAGAAGATGGGTTCCCCACCCCCGCCATCTGGTCATATTAGTTTATAAATGGCCAGATATAAGGCGCAATACTACCTGAAATGGTAAGTGCATAAACCAAGCCCATTAATTTGGGCTTTTTTTTGTCTAAGGTATTTACTTTTTTGTAAATTAGGGGCATAGTTACCTCACTTTCAAAAAAACAAAGGGCTTCAAAATGACAACTTACGGTGATGGTACAGGCAGGTGGCACAGTGAAACGATGGAGGCTTTCGCTTCTAAAGAATCACTATCTTTGATTCATATTATCTTGGACTGCCAAGAAGCTATTGCGGCACACCCTGAAAACCCAAAATGCTCGCAATATCAAGACGAAATTCATTATGCATCAATGGAACTTACTAAAAGAGGACGAAATTTAATGAGAAAGCAAAATTCAAAAGGTGATTGGTTCAAAATTGAACGAGTAGGGGCTGGTGCAGTTGTGTCAGTTCTAAAGAAAAAGACAGCAGGTTATATGCGTAGAGGAATGCTAGAGCGTTGGAGAATCGTTTTTCCCAATAATGACATGACTGGCGATGAAGTGAAGCAAATCACAACCTACGGCATGAAGATTGAAGATGCCGTTGCATTGTTTGTTAAGCGTATAGAGCAATAGGAGAGTATATGTTTAGTGCAGATTTTAATAATTACTGGTACGAGCTGGCTGAGAAAGATTACGCGATGGGCAACAACGAGCGCGCAGATATGCCAGAGGAATATTACCTAGCCTTTGGCGCACTCTATGCAGCAGGTGAATGCGCTACAGCTAATTGCGCTGACCCTGACAAAAGTGTTACCGCACGATTAACTTTTTAGTACAATACCAACTTAACAATAGGAGATAGTATGTTTTCAAGCGAATCAATCAACGAACTGGCTACAGCTTTATGCAAAGCGCAAGCCGTTATGGGGGGAGCTGTTAAAGGCACTGGCAACCCTTTCTTTAAATCCAAATATGCGAACCTGTCTGACGTTATGCAAGTGGTCAAAGAGCCGTTTGCAACTAATGGCCTGAGCTATGTGCAGTTCCCAGTTAGTACCGAGAACAGCGTGGGCGTAGCAACCAGACTGATGCACACATCTGGTCAATGGTTAGAGCAAGAGTTTCTACTGCCGATGGTTAAGCGCGACCCGCAGGCTGGCGGTTCATGTATTACCTACGCAAGACGTTACGGTCTAGCGGCTATGGCAGGTATTCCGCAGGTAGATGATGACGCAGAAGCGGCAATGCTGAGAAGCGACAAGGCAGTTAAGAAGGCCGAGCAGGAAAGCTACGAAGATTCAATCATCGACCTGATGCCAAGCGTTAAGGCTATCAAAGATGGGCTGGCTACTGATGATTTCAGTACAGCAAACGAAGCATGGTCAGAGCTAACCGATACAGAAAAACAACTGCTCTGGAAAGCGCCAAGCAAGGGCGGTGTATTTACTACCCAAGAACGCGCAACAATGAAGACCCCCGAATTTAGACAAGCAAAATAAACTGGAGAATAAAATGAGTACATACGAGCAGAAAGATAACACTGGCGCAATGTTTGTGAACGACAAGAAAGAAAGCGAAACGCACCCAGACCGAAAAGGCAGCGCGTTAATTGGTGGCGTTGATTACTGGGTAAGCGGCTGGGTTAATACCAGCAAGACTGGCACTAAGTATATGAGCTTGAAGTTTAGCGCAAAGGATGAGCAGCAGCAGGCAGCACCACAAGCCAAAGCAGCTCCAGCACCTACAGCAGAGTTTGATGAAGACATACCGTTTTAGAGTTAAATCCCCCCCGCGAGGGGGGGAACCAACAGGAGAAAGACCAGCGCTAGCCGGTCAATAACAATATATCACAACTGGAATAATAATATGCAACTTATAGACGCAGGAAAGGCCGTTAGAGCCGCGCAAGCAAATGCCAGTATATCTAACGCAGAACTCTCTAGAATCGCTAAGACAAGCCCACAGCAGGTTATACGGTGGAGAACGCAGCCTAACATGAAGCTGCACACCATGCAGGAACTCTGCGCCGCACTTAATGTTGATGTAGTTGATTTCTTTCGACTTGGAAGATAGTTCCTGTTTTGTGTTTACAAACAGGTTGATGTAGTTTTATAATTAAAGAAGTTATCGGGCTGGAGGTTGGGGAACCTTTTTAAATGAAACCCCAAAGACCAAGTTGACCCTCTTGACACAGCCCTTGAATCCAGTCGGTACTGGCTTCAGGATAGATTAAATATTCGATACGATAACGATTATGCCGAGGAGTTGCTTTAGCCCTCTTATCTTGAATTTTACTTTTGAACAAGTAAAAGGGTTAAAAGTACCTCAATAAATATATATGTACACTTTAATGCGCCTTGTAACCAGATATATGTACACTTAATGGCACTTTGTAAACATATAGAAACAAACCTTTCAAAAAAAACGTGTGAGCGCTTCAGCGTGAACCAAAGGAGTTAAGAAGATGAACCAGAAACAACGTGTACTCGATTACCTGAGAAGTGGTAACACAATAACCAGCCTAGACGCTTTCCATGAGCTAGGCATTACCAGAATATCCGCTGTAGTGTATAACCTAAAGCGTGATGGACACCACCTGATAAAAGAAAACGTCACCGTCAAAAACAGATTTGACGAAGAATGCACCATTGCTCGATGGACTCTGCCATGCTCTTAAAAACTGGAGAAGAATATCTAGTATCTGATGAGCTGCACCAAGAGCTAATTGATGTCTACGGTGAAGACATGGTGCGGAACGAGTGTTTGGCGATGAAGATGTGGCTACTTACTAACCCTGCTAAACGCAAAACAAAAGTCGGGATGCCTAAGTTTATCAATAGCTGGTTATCCAGAACTAAGAAGACTGGCGGTATGTCCCCCTTTGTTCCTAAGATAAATGGCCTAAAAAGTGACTTTGCTATTATTGATGACTCAATTAGGGGCAGAACCTTAGAGTGTTCACTGACAGACATTACATGGGTAGAGCCACACGAGAAAGAGGCGCAGAAGCAATATTACCTGACTACCCGCGGCTTTTATTTCGATGGCGGCAACGAGGTGAAATATGCTTAGAGTACAACATCCAAACTCAAGAAAGATTGCAATCAAATATTCCTACGCTGGAAGAAATACAAAGCTGAAGTCTGGGGAGAAGTACACATTACCCCATCTGGCTGAGGTCGCAGGCATTAACGCCAAGACGCTACACAGCAGACTCAGGGCAAAGCAGTGCAAGGTCATTACTGATTACGATTTAAGGGTGGCAAAGGCAGCCTATAACAATGAGACAGACAAGCCTTTTGAATCACGCCTTGAATCTCAGGAAGCTATAACCAGCCAAAAGTGGTTATCGAGGGCAATAGTTTGAATTTATATTTGATTGATGAGCCAGCAGTTATCAGCTTCAGTGGCGGCAGATCGTCAGGGTATATGCTCTACCATATCTTGAAAGCGCACGACTTTAAGCTACCATCCTATGTGAAGGTAATATTTGCCAACACTGGGAGGGAGATGCCGCAAACCTTAGACTTTGTAAGAGATTGCGCGACCAACTGGGGCATAGATATAGTTTGGCTTGAATACACTGGCAAGAAAGCCTTTAAGGAAGTTACGTACGATACAGCAAGTCGAGAGGGTGAGCCATTCGCACAGCTTATAACTGACCGCAATTACCTGCCTAACATGATGGCGCGTTTCTGCACCAGTGAGCTAAAGGTTCTGACCATCAACAGGTACATGGAGTGCGATGATTTCCTGACAGTGGTTGGAATCAGGGGTGACGAGCAGAGAAGGGTTGCCAAGATGCGTAGCAAAGAAAATTACGCAGTGCCACTGGCTGACGCAAATGTAGTGGAAGAAGATATTGATGCGTTCTGGAAGTCGCAGGATTTTGATTTGGCACTACCACCAGCAGGAGTGAACACTCTCAGCAATTGTGATTTGTGTTTTCTGAAAGGTTACAGCATTAAGCAATCTATTGTTGAACATAATCCCTCTATGGCTGACTGGTGGGTGGCTCAAGAAAAGAAAATAAACGCTAGATTTAGAAATGACCAGCCAAGCTACGAAAAGATGCAAATCATAGCCAGCGACCAAGGCCAGCTTTTTGATTTTGATAACGAAAGCATTTCTTGCTTTTGCGGAGATTAATTTGAGCGATGCCGATAGTGTAAAAGTGTATCGAGCCGAGGAAATAGATGTTCGGCTCAGGTACATTGCTGACCGCCTCAAAGATTGGGACTATAACAAGCCCTGCGCTATCACACTAAAGCCATACAGCAACCCCCGAACAATCTCTCAGAACGCTATGTTCCACTCTTGGTGCAGATACCTAAGCGCAGCAGTTAATAAGCGTGATGCATCCTACACTGAGGAAAATGTTAAGCTATTACTGAAACAGTTATTTCTGGGCACTGAAGAGGTTAAGGTTGGAAAGACAATCATTAAAGACCAGCTTAGGCAGACCAGTAATTTAGATACTGGCGAGATGCACCACTTTCTAAATCAGGTTTACGAGTGGGCTTTTGATTTAGGCTTTAATTTGCCTATAGACCCGCAGAGCGAATATAGAAAACTAAACCAACAACAGGTGAAATAATGGACAGGATTGACCCCCGCAGTTTATTGGAGTTTGCAAGAAGCGAATCACAGACCAGAGTTTTAGAGGCGGTTATCCAGCATGGCTCCAACAATAAGGCAGCCGATGCACTGGGACTGAACAGACGCGGCATTGATAAGACTATAAAACGCATCGAGGGTTATGCCGCAGCTAAGGGAGTTGCACCACACCGCGACCTAGTACACCAGACCGCCGAGGGCTTTGATGCCAAGCGAGTATCCACAGCATATAAAGAAGATGGCTCCGTAGCCTTGCAGTGGGTGATTCAAGAGCCGCAAAAGCAGAGCATGAAGCAGCGCCTAGACCTGATGATTGAGGGCGTTAAAGAAGACCTTGATGGCTTTAAAGCCCCCGCCCCTGCACCTGTAGAAGTATCTGATGATTATCTTGCTATGTATATGATTGGCGACCACCACTTTGGGATGCTGGCTGACAGCGAATCTAAGGTTGATGATGATGATTGGGACATAAAGATTGCCACTGAGATTCTTATTGATGCCACCGACCGACTGGCTAACCGAGTTGGCAACGCCAAAACAGGCGTATTGCTTAACGTGGGTGATTTCTTTCATGCCGATAGTAGTTTTAATACTACAACCAAGGGAACGCCAGTAGACGTAGACACACGCATTGGCAAGACCTTTAAGCTGGCAGGCAGGCTGTTTAATATCCTAATCGACAAGATGCTACAGACCCATGAGAAAGTTGTTGTGGTTAATGTACGCGGCAACCATGACTATGACATGGCCTGTCACCTGTCTAGCTGCTTGGAGCTGCTTTACAGCAAAGAGCCAAGGGTTGAGATTGTCCAGAACTACAGTAAGTTTATATCCTACCAGTGGCACAACAATCTATTCGTGTTCCACCATGGCGACCGCATAAAGCATGAGCAGATTCTTCAGACAGTGATTAAGAACCTTGACGACGAATGGGCAGAGTCAAAGAACCGATACTGCCACCTTGGACACATTCACCACCATGTAGCCAGAGAGGTGGGTTCTATGCACTTTGAACACTGGGGCAGCCTTACAGCTACCGACCAATGGCATAGTGACTCAGGCTACGGTGCAGAGCGTTCTATGACAGCAGTGGTCTACCACAAAGACAGCGGCGAAGATTCCCGCGTTAAAATTAAGGTGGAGGGATGAGCAATGTTACGAAGTTTCCTACTCGCACCGTTACTCTTACTCGCTTATATTGTGAGGACTGCGCTCTTCCTCTTACTTATTGGCTTGGGACTGATGGGGACGCTTATGGTCTATGCCCACGGTGTGACCTGCAACATAGTGAAGAAATTGAAATGAACGCTGAGGAGACACTGCAATGAGCGCACTAAGTAAACAGACTGGCGGCAGCCATTACCAGCTTGCCATCCAGCCTATCGAGTACATCTACAAGAACAGCTTGGACTACTGCGAGGGCAACGTGGTTAAATACATCACAAGGCATGGCAGCAAGAATGGAGCTGAGGACATTCGGAAAGCCATACACTATTGCGAGTTACTACTGGAACTAGAATATGGCGAAGAAAGGTAGAAAGAAAGCCACAGTCGCGCAGGAAATGGAGAAAGCAGCAAAGCTCTTGCAGCGGCTGGTTAGGCTAAAGGCAGCAGATGACAATGGCTACGCCCAGTGCGTTACCTGCGACAAGGTAGACCACTATAAGAACCTTCAAGGCGGTCACTTTATACCCCGCCACAGAACCATCTTCAAGCTAGCAGAATTTAACATAAATCCACAATGCCCCCATTGCAACTGCTGGGGCATGAAACAGGCTCACTACGTTTTGCGCTATCGACAGTGGATGGTAGACACCTACGGCGAAAGGCGCGTAAAAGCGATGGAAAGGATGGCATGGCGACCAGCTAAGAAGTACGACAGAGAAGAAGTTATTGCCTTTGCCCGCGACCTTAAAGAACAGATTAAAGTAGAAGAATGGCGAATTGGCGAAATAAAGTGTTGACAGTTTAGTAACCATAAGGCAGGATGCACACACATTCAAAAAAACAGAAGGGCTACACATGAAACAAGAAATAAGATGGTTGATAGATGACTTTGTGCGCGCAGACGCTAAGTGGGGCGGCGATGTTATCGACCTTTGTGATGGCAAGAAAGACGTGCTTTGTTATGAGTGGTTGCGCGTTCACCACAGCTGGCTAGATGATTACTTGCCTGTTGCGATAACTGGCACAGTTCACCAGATTGAATACCTAGATGCGCTATATGCTCAAGGCAATGACAGAGCAAGCCTGATGCTTAAAGATGCCATCTATCTATCACTGGAGCAATGCTTGCGAGATAGGGTTGAGGAATACTACCTTGAAGAACACGCAGAAGCAGAACCGTTTGCTGGATATGAGGCAGGACAATGATTAACTTCGACTATAAGTACGCAAGAGACCAAAAGGCTAAAGAGCGCAGAGCGCAAAGCCGTCAATTCATGGCGGCAGGGATAGGGCTATTTCTATGTTATGCGATAGCCTCAACTATGAGTTACAACGATTGTCTACAAGGGATATGCTAATGGAGTATTTATTCATGGCGGGATTAGCTGCCGTAATAATTGGCCTGCTATATGCAGTAGTTAAGCAGAAGCAGCAAGAAACTGTTGAATGGAAAAAGCGCAAAGCGCGGAAAGCGCAAGCCAAGAAGGTGAAATGATGATTCCGCATTTAGTGTTTACAAGTAACGGCTTGTTGGGCGAGTCTGGTTACACAAGCCCCAAGGTTGAAATGGTTTTATATGAAGACTGCTACACACGCGACGAATTGTTGGAAGAGTTTCAGGCTTTTATGGCTGGCTGCGGGTATTTCTTCAACGAAAATGAATCAATACAAATAATAGAAGGTGGAAAACCATGACAAAACTAGAATTTGCCGATAGCGAAACCAGCATCAATGTAACTATTAATCAAGACCGAGTTAGCTTGCAGGAGGCGATAAGCACCTTTGCTGACTTTCTAACTGACGCTGGCTATGAGCTGGGGGAAGGCAAGACCATCGGCCTTATTGCCGTAGAATGAGTGTTGGAAAGCCTGCTTTTGCGTTTACGCAGTACCCCTATGAGTCGCGCAGTATTACACCTGATGCACAGCTTGAGGTTACGCTGTTCAATAGAGACCTAACCAGAGATGAAATGCTCAGTGAGGTTCAGCGGTTCATGGTTGGGTGCGGCTACCACTTTGATGTTAATGAATATATAACGGTGGTGAGCGATGATTGATAGAACTAAGTTCATTGAATTGCCGCAGAAAGTTTGGCTTGTTTATGACACCCATAAAAAAGATAAATTTGCACATATAGAGAAAGTTTTTCTTTCAAGAAAGCAAGCCTATGATTATGTTTACAGATTTACTAACGAAGTCTATGCCGACGACTATATTGAAGAGTGCGCGGTGACACATGATTAAAGGAATTGATGACTGGATAACTTTGAGCGCTGCTGTTGTAGCGGTAATAGCAATTATTGTGGACTATATGTTATGAATGAAGATATTAAAGAAGCCATTAAAGAGGTCAATGCCAGCGTAGACAGGTTGTTAAAAGGTCAGCGAGTGCAGAGGATAAAAGACTGGCTTAAAGTTCAGGCGAGTAAGCCTGTAAGCAATGCCCTTGCCATCTTACTAGCTCTGGCTATAATCATTATCGACTAGGGTTTCCCCTCCTACCCCTTGAAGCAGGTTTGCCGCCCCTGTAGTCACAACGCGGCACTATATCTTTCTTGATATATTCCCCATGCTAAACCATCATTTCTAATCATAACCGATAGCCTTTACAATGCCCGCGAACTTACCAACCAGAGAATCGCGAAATGTTATACATGATAGGCTTTATCTTCACAGCCCTTATTCTAGTGGCTATACAAGACCTTAGATTGCACAAAAAGTAACCAGCGTTTACAATAACGGCACAACCAAACTGTTAGCCTGCGGAGGTTAATATGCACCAGTTGAACATTGTAAGCCGTATTATTGAATGCGAAGAAAATGGGTGGCATGATTTGCTGTCAAAGGTTGATGGCATAACCCAGAGCCTGATTGATAACCCCTCTGCTGCACAGCCTGTAATAGTCGCCCTGCGTTACTGGTGTGATGCAGTAGATTGCAAGGTAAACGGTTTACCACCTGACGAGCATGATGTTATGCTCCAGAACCCCCTTATGAATATACGCGCCACCTTTGGCACAGAGGTCTAATGTTATCCGTTGAATACAAAGCCACTGGGGAGCTTATCCCCTACGTAAACAATTCAAGAACGCACAGCGAGGAGCAGGTTCAACAAGTAGCAGCAAGCATAAAAGAGTTCGGATTTACCAACCCTATTCTTATAGATGACGAGGGCGGCATTATAGCGGGGCATGGACGGCTTTTAGCTGCACAGCTATGCGGTATTGCCGAGGTTCCGACAATCACCTTAGAAGGGCTTACAGAGGCTCAGAGAAAGGCGTACGTTATTGCTGATAACAAGTTGGCTTTGAATGCTGGCTGGGACTATGAGGCATTAAAATTAGAAATAGAAACTATATCTAGTGATTTTGATATTACTAAATTGGGTTTTGACGACAATGAATTAGCTAACCTGATTGACGGTTTAGAACAAGATGCGGTAGAGCTTAAAGAAGATTCATATAGTTCAGTTTACAATATTGTGGTTAATTGCACCGATGAAAATCATCAAGAGCGAGTCTTTAATGAGCTACAGCAAAAGGGTTATGAATGCCAAGTTCAAAGTTTATAGTTGAGAGTAATATTCCATCATCTTTTAGAGTTGAAAAGGTTAAAGGACAATTCGATTATGATTCTTCTTTTGTTAGAAAAGAATTTGATGTTGATATACCGATTGAAGACATAGAATGGAATATTGGATTAATTGTAGGAGCTTCAGGCTCAGGTAAAACTACAATAGCTAAAAACGTATTTAAAGATTTTGAATTATTTAATGGCTTTAAATGGACTGATAGAACTGTTGTTGATGATTTTGCTGAAGGTCTATCCGCTATAGATATAACCGATTCTTTAAATAAAGTTGGTTTTTCGTCGCCTCCTGACTGGCTCAAGCCTTTTTCGGTATTATCCAATGGTCAGAAAATGAGGGCGGAACTAGCAAGGCTAATATTAGAATCAGATAAACCTATAATATATGATGAGTTTACTTCAGTAGTTGATAGGCAAGTTGCTCAAATTGGTAGTGCTGCGATTCAAAAGTATATTAGAAAAGAGAATAAACAATTTATTGCGGTATCTTGTCATTACGATATTGAGGAATGGCTAGAACCTGACTGGTTATATGACGCTAATGAAAAGCAGTTTTATCGGAGGTCACTTAGGCGACCAGACATTCAAGTTAATATCAGAAAGGCGGAACAAAGCGAATGGGATTTATTTAAAGAGTTTCACTATTTAAGTTCTAGTCATAATAAGTCTGCCCATAAATACATTGCTGAAATAAATGGAGAGCCTGTTGCTTGGTGCAGTGTGCTGCCTTTGCCTCATGCTCAATTAAAGAACTGCAAGCGCATTCATAGAATAGTGGTTAAGCCTGACTATCAGGGTATTGGTTTAGGCGGTCGGTTTATGAGTCACATCTGTAAAAGGTATAAAGAAATGGGTTTTAGAGTGAAGCTAGTAACCTCTGCGCCATCTTTTATCCATGGGTTAAGAGCATCTAAAAATTGGGTTATGACAAGAAAGCCCAGTAGATTACAGCCAGCGGGTCCAACAAGCGGATTCAGTAAAGACAGCAACACCACCAGCACTGCAAGATTAACTGCATCTTTTGAATATGTGGGTAAAACATGAAACAAGGCAACCAAGGCGATGGGGGTGGGCGACCACCTGTTGAGCTAACGCCAGAGCAGATAATAGAACTACAGGCATTGTCTGCGGTACTTACTAAGGCGCAAGTGGCTGACTATTTCGATATATGTGAAAACACATTACGCGAGATAGAGAAGCGCCAGCCTGAAGTTTCTGCGGCTTATAAAAAGGGCAGAGTAAAACAGGTCGCCAGCATGGGCAGCAACCTAATCCAGATGGCTAAGGGCGGCAACGTAACAGCAAACATCTTTTACCTGAAGACCCAAGGCGGCTGGAAAGAAACAGAGGCAGAGGTTCAAGAGATACCCCCTATCAATATCATATTAGACAGCCGTGTTACTGACCCTACCTCAGAGTGAGATATTCACTAGCAGTAGCCGCTTTCGTGCTGTTGTTGCTGGGCGTAGATTCGGCAAGACCTTTCTGTCTACTGGGGAGATACTGCGAGCCGCTATCAGTGGCAAGAATAAAAACTGCTGGTATGTAGCCCCCACCTACGGATCCGCAAAAGAGATTGCTTGGGATATGCTTATACAGACTATCCCGCCTGAATACCTGACCAAGACAAACGAAAGCAGCCTGACTATGCGCCTGATTAACGGTAGCGTTATCAGCTTGAAGGGAGCGGAGAAGCCTAACAACCTTAGAGGACGAGCTTTAGACTTTGTTGTCCTTGACGAGTTTGCAGATATGCGACCAGAGGCGTGGTATGAGGTTATCAGACCCAGCCTGTCAGATAGGCAAGGGAGTGCGTTGTTTATCGGCACACCTAAAGGGCGCAACCATTTCTATGACCTGTACACCAAAGGGCTAGACGGTGATGCAGATTGGGATAGCTTTCAGTACACAACGATTGAGGGCGGCAATGTTCCTGCGGCAGAGATTGAATCGGCTAAAGCTGACCTTGATGAACGCACCTTTCAGCAGGAATACCAAGCCCAGTTTGTAAACTATTCGGGGCTTATCTACTACGGCTTTAGTCGTGAAGATTCAGTGCGCAAGATAGAGACAGACCACCACACCCTGCATGTTGGAATGGACTTCAATATTGACCCGATGAGTGCTGTTGTTTGTATTCGCCACCATGACACCTTAGTCGCTGTTGATGAAATAGTAATGTTCGGCAGTAATACGCAAGAGATGGCGCAGGAAATCAGAACGCGCTACCCTGACAAACATGTTATCATCTACCCTGACCCAGCTTCACGCCAACGCAAGACCAGCGCAGGTGGGCGCACAGATTTAAGCATACTTCAGAACGCAGGTTTTGAGGTTAAGGCTAAGACCAGACACGCACTGGTTAGGGATAGAATAAACGCGGTCAATTCCAGATTGCTTTCCAGTGATGGGCAGCGGAACTTGTTGATAGACCCTAAGTGTAAACAGACAATAGAATCCTTAGAGCGCCAGACCTACAAAGAAGGCACTAGCGTTCCTAATAAGGATGGTTTTGACCACATGAATGATGCTCTTGGCTATCTGGTAGAATACCTATTCCCAGTTAGAACAGACCGCATAGTACCCAAACCACAAAGGTGGAGTTAATGAGTAAAAATTTAGAATACACGCACCCAGAATATGACCACAATAAATACCGCTGGGAGTTCTACCTGCGCAGTTATATGGGTGGTGAAGACTATCGTGATGGCTCCTATCTGACGCGCTATGTTAATGAAGACAGTGAAGAGTACAGCCGCCGCCTTGACCTGACCCCAATGGACAACCACAGCAAGAACATTATCCACATCTACAGCAGCTTCTTATGGCGACAGGCACCAGTTCGCAGCTTCAACAGTGCAGCGGGTAACTATGCCCTTGAACCATTCCTCAAGGATGCTGACCTTGATGGGCGCAGCTTTAATGCGTTTATGCGAGAGGCTAACATCTGGGCGAGCGTATACGGTAACGTCTGGATTATGGTCGATA
>Ga0208303_1000701_pt1 | contig 13803 bp, 17 predicted proteins | sample CB_VirMetaG_2_FD_184537 | JGI IMG/M metagenome (GOLD analysis project Ga0208303, IMG submission 184537) | Freshwater to marine saline gradient viral communities from Chesapeake Bay - CB_1504_2 Viral MetaG (SPAdes) (version 4) | ecosystem: Environmental > Aquatic > Marine > Coastal | place: USA... | reverse complement strand
GTCCGTGATTGTGCGATTGACGTAGTTCTTGTCCATAACTATGTTTCCTTGACACCATTGGTTCCTGATGCGTGATCACTACCCTTAACTTTGAACCCAAATAGTTCAAGAGCATCAGTATCGCACATGAAGGCCGATCCCGGATAGAACACAAGACCTTCACCAATACCAGTGATATTGAATTCACTCTGGATGTACGGGTCTGCAATGTTAATCTGATCGACCGCAGCATTCATTGCTTCGGCAGCAGCGCTTACGGACTGAGGATCATCAAAGTTAATAATGATCGGAGTCATGTGAGGGATGATCTTGATATCAGCGGGGCGACTCAATAGATATGAATCAAGCACCTGTGGATTGTGGATGAAATAATCCTCGGTTTCTGTGACGACTCGAATTCCAAAGATGAAAAATACATTATGAGGAATTTTCGAAACTGCACCCTCGGCCTGAACACCCGGTCCACCCCATTCACCATATACGATAACCGTAGAGTCTTCGTCAGCATCATCCCGGACGCGATTAGCTATTCCAAGAAAGGTCTTCTTGCGAACTGAAAGCCATTCGACAAAACCATAGTGACCAGATGTTACATCTTCTCGGCGGTCTTGAGCAATCACATCAGAGTCCAGTCCGCGACCAGTACCACGAGGATTAATTCTCACACCGGCATTGGTGCCATGAATTTTGATTTTAGGAAAATATGTGAGTTCGGGCAATTGATCAATACCAAATTTCGCATTGATATTATATACCGCACTTGAGAAGCCACTGATCTTTGGAAATTTCATATGGGTCGTCATTGGGCATCTTCCTCAATATCCAGAAGCTCTTCAATGCGAGCCATTACATCATCAATATCACTATCAGACTCTCCTGTCAACAGTCTAGACATTCTGGTGACATATTCTTCCATGGCTTTTAGTTTGGCCTTAAGGTCATCAACTTCATCGGCAGTTTCTTTGATCTTAGGATTTGCGATTGGAATAGGGGTTGTCGTTGTAGTGGTTCTTTGCACATGGACAAATCCTCTTGCACCCCATGACTTCGTTTCCTTGTCAGAAGTTATTTGAGGGTCTGTCCATATATATTTTACGGGACTGTCATCCGGGTTGTCCAATTTGGGAAGGTTTTCAGGCACCTCGATTGGGGTTTCGTTTATTGGTAAACTAGTGCCGTCCTGACCGACCTCCCAATATAATTGGGACGGTGTAAATCCCGTAGGTGTGGTATGTTTTGGCATAATTATATTCCTTATTCAATAAGTTGATCGATTTTAACACCAGCAACTCTATACGTATCACACGCAAGATTCCACTGATCTTTCCATCGATCATTTCGGAGTTTGGGATGTGAATATTCAGGGGCTGCCTTCATTACCACCCTGACAATACCCGACTGTACAAGAGCCTTAGCACACTCGTTACATGTGGGCAGTCCGTATATATAAGCAGTAGCTCCCATGAGCCTCACGCCCTGTCTGGCAGCGTTATAGACCGCATTAGTTTCGGCATGAATAACATGCACATATTTCTGATCACGATCCGCATAGATTTCAGGATCATCAGAGTGTCCTCGAATGAAACCATTATATCCTTGGGTGAGATGATTACCATCAGCATCAACAATCACACAGCCAACTTTGGTGGATGGGTCTTTGGACCATGTTTCTGCAACATGTCTCGCCTGTTCGATCCACTTCAAATCTTTGGGAGTAATTGTTGTGATTTGAGCAATTATAGTGCTAATATTTCCAATGGACGTGTCAATGGATGTGTCTGGGATATATCTTGTATGATTTTCCATGTCCTGAATTGTCGATGACATAATCTACCTCGTTGTGTTCATGTAGGCCCATTCGATTGCTCGATCTGCCTCTTTAACCAAATCACGGGTTGATGGTGACCCCCGATTATCCAAATGCATCTGTCCAACCATATCAGCAATCTCGTTGGATGTGATCGGATATCCGGCTCGAATAGCGCTTGATGCTATGCTCGACATGATTTTGTAGAGGTGGTGATACCAGCCTGTCCCTACAATTTGTTCATATTCTTTGACCAGTTTGTGATTGACAAATTCGCAATCCTTATAACTGGTCCATGAGATTGACGTGTTGTATGCAGAACTCTTCTTCTGGTCTGCAATCATCTTCTGGATGTGATCAGGCAACCGGTCAGTAAAGCTACCGCCAGTGTGCCTAGGAGCTGCATACGGATGCTTTGTGATCAACTCTGTAGGATCGATAAATTTACCATCATTCACAAAAATAAAATTGTAAGCACCCTCATACGTTCCCGGAATATAATACATCCGGCTTAGGTCTTTACATTGAGCATCACCGAAGTCTAGGATTTCGCTGTTAATCGCATGCCAAAATGTACGAATTTCTCCCCGGCCAACCCTACGAGTAAGAGGAAACACCAAACGAAATTTAGGATGCTCGACAGTACTTGAAGCAGTGCTATAGCACACGTAATAATAGGCTCCCAATTTGGACAGGAGTTCTTCCATCGTTCCATCGTACTCGTCCACATCAAGACAAGCCCATTCAGCCCAGCACTCAACATTGCTATTACTGCGAGTAGTAGAATCAGGATACACAGCGGGGCTAATAAGCACAGCATCAATATCCGTGGAAGGTTCACCCTTCTTAGGCTTTCTGGTAGGTAGCTTAGATAACGAGAATAACGTTCGCTCAAACTCTTTCCAGTCTTCGAAATCCAGTCTTTTATTGGTCGTGTTGTCATAGATGCTATCAAATTTCGTGAGGCTGAACATGAGAGGCTAGTCCTCCTTGGCAACCATTTTGTAGAACAATCCCCAATTGCCATCATGGCTTGGGGGTACCCAATCTTCTGGCTTGATCATGTCAGGAAGACCTAACGGATTTGGCCGTGTTGGATTGACGCCGGGTTCCTTGGTCAGGTTGGCCGAAAGAACTTCATTCCATGCCGAATAGATATCGATATGAAAGTCATCAAGAGTACTTATAGCGACCACACTCATGTCTATAAATGCGTCAACAATTTCTTCAGGATCATCATTGGCAATAGCGGTCTTCAGCTCATCGAGTTCTTCCTGAAGGAAGTTGACCCTATGGTTCAACATTGCCTTTAGCGTTTCGGGAGACATATCGGCAACGATATCCCGGCTTCCTGATTTGGCATTCATGACTTCCATGTCATATACAAAGTCTCTGCTCATAAATTATCCTCGGATTTTTGTTTTTGTGATAAATGAATTAATTGCCTGACTAAAGTCAGTCATGGTATACAGACTGCACTCCTCAACGGTTTCACATGGAATGTAGCTTGGCATGATGTCATCAACATGGTCAATGAGAGGCCCACCGGGGCACTTGGTGTGGTGATCAAATGTGATGACCGGAACCCGCAGTACGCTCGCCACCCATAGGGCAAAATATCCACCAAGGCCGACACCAACAATGGCCTCGATCTTGAATGGTTCGGTTCGACCCACAATAGCATCAAAGATATGATTGAATGTCGTCTCTCCATCAACAAGCACTGTTGGGTCGATTGACATGACATCATAATCCAACTGATTATGGATAGCGACCCTGCTATATGGAAGAGTGTCCAAATAAATAATCATAATTCTTCCTCAAGGTTAACTTACACCATACCACTAATTAGCGAAGTCGTCAAGACTAAATGTCTTGGTCGCATGCCATCCAGCGGCATCTAGCAACGGTTGTAGTGGTGCCAGATACGTCTTTTCGAAGTTCATATCATAGTCGATATAATCATTAAGATCAAACTCTTTAGGCAGTTCGTCCGACATTCCGATAACATTATTATACGTTGGGTTTGGAAGTTGGAGGAATATATATTTCATATGATCGCCATTGGTGATAGTCACATATTTTTTGTCCTGTTTCAGCCTAACCAACCTGTCATTATAAACCAATGCGGCCCTCACATGCATGGGGAGTCCCTTATCACCTAGTGCCCACTTTGCGACATTGGATACTCTTCTCGGTTGGGCAATGTCCTCAGGAGGGAGCTTCTGATATTCTAGCCTAAAGTCAGCCACAAACTTCTGAAGTTCTGGTTCGGTCGTTGTCATAATAAGCTGAATGGTATCTCGCAACTTGTCCCGACAGACCTGAGGAGTTGAAGACTTCACAACTTCCAGACCCAAAATCTTAAGTTTCGGCTCTTTGTATCGAACTCCCTCATTATCATAAACATTAAGCACGTATCGTTTCTTTGCGGTCCATATACCGCGATTGGCAATAACTTCTCGATCCATATCCATACGTGGCTTGTAGGCGTTCATCTTATTGAACATGTCAACGTAAGCTGCCTTGATGCGCTTTTCAATATGCTTGCAGAAGGTGTTAAGGAATTCGATAGGATCATCCGGATTGACCTTCTCAATGATAGCTTCCATGTGGACGTACACAGAGTCAGTATCAATGGCAATAATATAGCTCTCGTCAGTTCCCAGCAATTTGTTCAGATATCTATTGACAGCACGTTCAGCCGTCTTAATGGCATACTGACCTGATAGGGTGATACCCTCGGCCATGCGAAGATCATACCATCGGAAAAACACATTACCCATAGCACCATAGACAGAGTTCAGTAGGATTTTGAGGGCCATCTGAATATTATTGTTCAGAACGGCCATCTTTTTTGAAGCGTTGGGGTCTTGTCCTAATGTCTTCAGGTGTTCGACTTCCTTCTCTGCATCTAGCATCAGGCCCTTGTACATCTTTCGTTCGTCGAACATTGCCTGAAGCAGTTCAGGAATGAACCCCTGATGGTCTTTGGAATACATGCTGCCGTTGACAGCGACCGAATACTCCATTGGAACAGAGGGAGCAGTCCCATCGAGACAGGACTCGACAGACATACCAGTGATCATTGTTGGTTGTATCGTGTCTGGGGAAATGTTATATTGAATGGTCAGATTTGGATACATTGATGCCAAGTCGAACGAACATACCCATTCATATAATCCCGGAACAGGTTCCTTGACATAACCACCGGCATACTTGACCTTCTCATTTTCAAAACTCATGGCAGGAGGAACAATACCCTTCTTCCACAGAAACCGTTCGATCATTGAAGTCCATACTCGAATTGTACCGAAGGCATCGGTATAGTTAGCACCAGCCTTATAGGCAATGAGCATGGCTAGAGCAATCAACCCAGAAGCCTCTTCCATGTCCTCAATCAGAACCGTGTCGGTGATACCATAATCGACGAACTTCTGATAGTCCTTTTCATATAGTTCGTCTAGGTCTTTGTGTTCCGAGAAATCGACCTTCGATCTTCCCAGAATTTCATTGGCGACCGTCTTCAGTTTGTTATTTTCGAGCTTGTTATATTTCAGTCCGAATTTGATAAAAGCTTCCATGAAATCGATTTGAGGCAAACCAACCAGCTCATAGTATGTCTCGTCCTTCTGAGTGATCTTATTGGTTGTGGTTCTTTCCATTACCACTTTCCATGGGGAGAGCAACTTGGCTCGATCCTCACCCATCAGTTTGGTTATTCTGGTGTATAGATAGGGGATATCATAGAGCTTGATATTGTATCCGGTCACAGCGTCAGGCATTGTGCTTGGTGCGTTCAGATATGTTAGAAATCTGGACAACAAATCGATCTCATCATCGCAATGATGGTAGCGGATATTAGAGGGGTCTACGTTGTCGATAACAGCTTTGGAGGGGTCGTATACCTTTACACCCCAAACATGCACCAGTGGCGACCTATTCGACTTGGCGGTGATAAGTGTGACCTCACCCTCGGCTTGCAGAGGGGGAGAATAGTTACCATCGGGCGCTCGGGCATTCTCAATGTCGAATGAGAGAATATTGATCTTATCCATATCAGGCTTGATGTCACCGGGAAACTGTTCACCAATGAATGCAGTCGGATAGTGAATGTTACCGTAATAGTCGAACCCCTGAATATCCTCGTGGGTATGGATAAACTTTCGACAAGCGCTCATTGAGTCGAACATGACCGGCGCTACCGAAACCCCTTCAAGAGTTTTGATTGGGCTTGGGGAGTTGGTTGGCCTGTATATTGTCGGCTTATATTTAACCTTCCGCATGACTCGTTGACCGTTTGAGTCATAGCCTCGGTACAGGATAAAGTTACGATATCTGGCTACTGATGTGTAAAAACTTTTCATACACTTCTCATAACATAAATAATAGGAAAAGTCAATGGCAAGGAACCTTTATAGTGATCACATTCGTTCGATTGCTATGATATGAGTCATATCGATTAGGATTGGTTTGCTGAAGGAGAAGAATGGCAGATGATCATTGGCAAATCGCTTCAAGATACACGACCATTTATAGTATGAAATCTCATATGAGTCAATTGCTCCATTAGGATGGGCGGTATGAATAAAATTCTTCACGTCGCGGACCATAATGGTGCGACCACTGGTCAAATAAATCTTGATCTTCATAATACATCTCCAAATTTCGATCATCAATATATACGCCAGACAAATTTAAATGTCAACCTCCCCACATGCATTAATAATCGATCTGGACTCTTCATAGAATTCTTGAGGACGCCAGCCCTGATCTCGCATTAAATTCTTCCACTCGATCCCATGATCGTAGATTCGGTTTATCTGTGCATTGACATAATGGGCAGCCTCATGAGCGACAAGGTTCTTGGCGTCATGGGGGTTAACATTCAAGATGCATGGGTGTAAGACTATCTCACATGTATTGCTGACAGCACCACACTTGGTTGCCCCCATAGCATTTTCTGGGATATCCGTACCGAAACGGATATTGACAGGCTGTAGATTATATGGTGCTATGAAAGTTTCAACTATTTGATGAGCCTCTTCCATTGTGAGGTTGGTAGATGTTTCGGGAGCGCTGCATGATGTCGATATTAATATGATAAGAGATGATAAAATTGCTCGTAAATATCTCATCGGTCTTCCTATTGTTGCGACCTAATACTTATAAAAAAACCCCCGTAGGGATTAACCTACGAGGGGGAATGAATAGTAATATTCATCGGGGTCTTACTTAGTCGTCGGTTCGCTTAGGCTTACCGATAGAATATTTGGCTTCTAGCGTCCAGTTTTTCTTGTCGTTATATTTGATGATTTTCACCTCTCGTTGAGGGACCATATCATCAGGCTTGGGGGGTTGAACAATCTCTAGGAGGCCCCAGTCAGCCAGCAACGTAGCAATGGTGTTTCTGCGTTGAATATCATTTTCAGTAATGTTGGTGTCTTTACCATCAAGAGCGAACAGTTCCTTGAAGTGAACAATGTAGTAATATCCTCGTTTGTGTAGGATATGACAAGACTGCCATAGTTTCTGTTCGTGACTTGAAGGAACGCCCATACGTTCCAATGTTTCTTTGATTTTCAGGAAACAGTCAGGCTCACTTAAGCGAACCTCTAGCATTGTTTCCGGTGACCAATCTGCAATTGGGCTTGTCATAATAATTCCCTTTCACTGTGTACATTATACAGCGTGTGTATTTACCGGAATTACTTATAACTTTCACCTTCCCAACATTTATCTATTGGTTAGAGGTGAGTGGTTATCAGTATTCCATTCAAGATATGACTTTGCCTCTCGAATCGATTTCTTCAAATCCCCTGATCTGTTGGAATATACTTCGACAATATCTTTGAGAATGTCTAATGCATCTTCGTATCGATTATCATCAACCATCGAGAATTCTTGGATGTCACGTCTGGCTTCCTCAAGCTCACTATTAGCTAACGCCAATGCAACTTCCAAATTAGATCGTTCCTTTGCGATCTCCTCAAGGCCTTCGATGGTGGACTTAACAGTGTCCGCGAATTTGGCGTGAGCTGTGGCATAATCCTTACTAGTAATTCCTAATCTCTTATCGATCATTGACACGGTGTTTATTTCAGCCATAGCATCATAAAAGCCATTGATAATATTTTTCAAATCATAATCTGGTTTCATTTGGATACTCCTTCTCGCCAAGCCCCAGCGGCCAATTCTTTGACCTCTGCCGGAGTAAGGCACTTCAAAACTTCTAGTGCCTTATCATGGGTGAGGCCGTAATAATCCATTACGTTCTGTACGTCATCCTCAGTGCCTCTCTTGATCCATTTGGCAAACCTCTTCTTGGGGCGTACCGAATGTAGATAGAACGAGTACTGAAGCCTCACAGGAAGCCTGTGAGCGATGTTCATCTCATTGGCCAGAAACAATGTGTCCGGAAAATACGATAAAGATCGATTGATCAAAAACGGCTGATATACCTGCTCGTCATATTCATCGAGCATGATATCCTTTTTATCGCCATTGATCGAATTGAGGAAGTCGAATGGACCTATAGCCATTCAAGGTTTCCCATCATCTCGGTCAGGCCAGCCATTGTATTAATTTCATGGTCCATGACGAAGGATGATTTGTAATCGTATTCGTTGGCAATCAGGACAAGATTGTTAAGACACTCTGGCTTGACATCATCTCGTCTTTCCAATGATCGGAACACAGCCACCAGAACTTCGGCAGAATTCATATCAGAATTTCTTGCGACCCATGCTCTCAACTTGTCCCGATGCATATCCTTCATAATGGACAAAAGGTCATCGATATTAGATTGGCCGATGTCATCAAAGATACCATTATCAATCTTACCGCTGACCGAATACCGGAAGCACTCATTGATAATCTTCCGCCAGTCAGGCCGACCAGACTTCAGATGAATCTTGATCAATTGAGCGACAGACTTCTTGTCATAGACGATAGAGTTATCATCTAGGATCGTACACAAACGAGACATAAACGTCCCGGCCATTAGCTGAAGCTCTGAACCAGTGAAGCTGAAATCAATCGACGTGCATCGGGAATGCAATGCCGGGATGATTTGAGTCTTGTGGTTGCATGTGAAGATGAACCGGCAGTTGACCGAGAACTCTTCTAGAAAGCCACGCAAGGCATGCTGTGTTGCACTGGTAAGCTTGTCAGCCTCATCCATGATAACGATCTTGTACGGACAAGGCATCATGGACATACCAGATGCAAAATCACGCACAGTGGTTCTCAGAGTTTCGATATTGCCGTCTTCTGATCCATTGATAATCGTGTACTCGGCCTGAAGCTCTGTACACATAGCAATAGCGACAGTCGTCTTACCGACACCAGAGGCACCACTCAGCATCAGATGAGGAATGTTACCATCCTTGACCATATCGACGAAGGGTTGCTTCAATCGTGCTGGCAGGATCACATCAGCAATGCACTCTGGTCTATATTTTTCAGTCCAAAGCTCTCTCATTACTGGCCGGTAACCTCGTTGAACAGAGTTTCAAGCTCTTCGAACTCGGCACTCTCATTGGCAAAGTCCATAGCATGATAATGTTTGGCCAAGCGACGAAGGCGAGGCTTTGGCTGGCCAGTAGAGGCAGATAGATCGGTCAGGGCCTCGTTGATCAGTTCACGTTCGCCCTTGATACGGTCCATGGCCGCAGAGAGTTCGCGCATTGTGTTAGAAATCTTTTCTCGTTCAGTACTATTCATCAGTAGCTCCATCAAAGTGAGTTCCGCTAGCAGACATGCCAGCCCAGTATGTGATTGTTCCGTCACCCGGCTCTTCTCTGAATTCAGCAATTCCTGATTTTGACAGAGACACCGTATATGATCCGGTAGGGATATTCAGCATTTTATAATTGAATGCTGCCGAAAAGTCAAAGGGAGTTTGCATCTCGCCAAGATCGACCGAGAACGCATTTGAGGTTTCGTTGGTAGTTGAAACTTTCTCGACCACGCCTACGATATGTCCGGCCTCATGACGGAAGATGATGTTATCAATTCCCATAGTTCCGGCAGCGGCCTTAAGTTTCTTCAGATTGCCCTCAGAGATATAAAATTCAAGATCAACCGAAGGCAGAGTAATTCCAGATTTGGCAGATGCCTTTAGAACTGATGGTTGGGAGAATCTAAATCGAGCCTTGCCCTCAGGCGATACAAGATCGACACAGTTCTCGGCTTCCACGAAATTCAAATCAGCATCGGTGCCGACAAGATCGAGAATGTTAAGGAACATCTTAAGATCATTCACACCGAAGGTGATTGGAAATGTCTCACTGGTCTTCATCTGTGCGGCAAAGAACCCGGCAGCAGACTGGGTGAAGATTGAATTCCCCGGCTTGATAATAATGGAGCCGTTAATAGTCGCGAAATGCTTTAGTCTTTTTATTTCTTTTTCAGTCAGTTTCATCTGAACCCTCTTGTTGGTCGAACCATAGTAGAAAGATTATGTTGCAAATCGCATGGGCAAGGTGGCTCTTTCCACTTTCTGGATCACGCTTTTCACCGTCCTGCCATGCAGTGATATGTCTCATGGCGGCATCGTAATATCGAGTCTTTCCTTCTGGAACTCGCTTCCAGTTGTCATCTTCATATTTCTCCGCACCGAATGTGAGGATTTCTATGACCTCTCGGATAGGTCCAATGGGAAGAAGACTCCATCGAGCCTTCCCCCCATCAAACTTTCGGCCTGCTTTGTCCATTAAATCGCCGCTTGTTCTGCGGCTGCTGCATTGGAAACCGCAGTTGCAATCTCCACACCAGAAGCTTCCCAGAACGTACCCAGTGCTTCGGAAGCATCAGCGTCAAACCGAGAGATGCACAACTCGACAGACTTCTTCATATCCTTGAAGATAGAGAAGGTGTGAGTGATGTGGCACAGGCGGCGAGTTGTGATGACTTCATCAATACCGCCCTGATTGAATGCATCTCGGATTTGCTTTGCCCAGAGAACCATATGCTCAATGTTATTGACATTCTCATCCGTAGAAGGATCGAGGCCAAACTTCTTGAAGTGGTTCGAGACAATCTTCTTCTCGATTGCCGGAGAGGCAAATGGCTGATCGATGGTGATAGTGAAACGCTCAAGGAACGCATCATCGATAATCGAAGCCGCAATGTAGCGACCATCGTCAGAACCACGGCCCTTGGTATTCGATGTCGCAATGACATTGAAGCCCTTGGTAGGAGTGACAACTTCACCGGTCTTTTTGATCATGATTGCCTTACCTTCAAGCACGCCCTGAAGACACATGATCTTATTGGTACCACGGTCGATCTCATCAACCAGCAGGATAGCACCAGAGCGCATTGCTCGGACAACTGGACCTTCAACGAACTCGGTAACAGTCGCACCATTATATTCGGAAAGGCGCATACCACCAATCAAATCATCTTCGTCAGTCTCCGGAGAAATCTGAACCCGGACAAATTCACGCTTTGCACGGGCACATGCCTGTTCAACCATCATGGTCTTGCCGTTACCGGAGTGACCAGTGATGTACGTAGGGAACCACTCACCAGATGCAATGATTGTCGCAACATCTCGGCTGGCACCCCAGCGAACATAGGTACGATCAATGGAAGGCACATATGCGTTATCAGGATTGTACCGCTGGATAGACGTAGTGGACTTCATTGTTGAAGTAGTTGAAGCTGGCTTTTGGGCAGTCGCCATTGATAGAAGTTCCTCATTCACAGGCTCGGCGGAACCAAGAGTGTCATCTCGGTCCTGTAGGTTATCGAAAAATTGGGACAAGTCATAGACGCCCTTGTATGGCGATCCATCATCTTTCTTGGCCTGACAGGAAGTCAGGACTTCACGCACTCGGAAGAACGATACTCCGGCAGCCTCAAGAGCCTTGTTAATCTCACGACGACGATAGATGCCGTCATTGTTAGCAGGCAGAGAGTCGATGAAGGTTTGAAATTCTTCGATTGGTTTCACGGTAGTTGTCATAATAAATCCTGTTCTCTAAGAAGATTGATGTCGATAGGGCACAATACCAAACTGATTTGAAATTGTAAACCCCTATCGACAGTTTTTTTTCACTATTTGGTAGACAGTTCTTTTGCCAGCCGTTTGACCATTGACCGAGATGCAGCTTTCGCAACAGAATTCTCGACCACAGACAAGCTCTTATTGGTATTATACGTCATATTGTGAGGAAGCAAGAAATATTGATCATGGCCCTTACGGTTAATCTCAACATATCCCTTCATCTCAAATGATGTTTTAAGCTCCTCACTGCTCATACCTCTGGCCAGATGAGTTCCGCCAATGAAATAACCAATAACCTTGGAATACTTTTGAATTTCTTCCAAGATGGAAATTTCATAACCATCCATATATTGAGTACGATCTGTATGATGCTGAAGTTTATGCACATCATATCCCACCCATTCAAACAACAGAGACTGCTCATTACGAGTACGACCGCCACTGTGACTGGTTTCACCAGTACAGATACTACCGTTCCCCATGCCATCAGTCAGGATCATCGTATTCATGATCTCAACGTCATACTTGTCCTTGAAGTCTCTCACAATCATATACAGTGCGATGTAAGATTCCACAAGTGGAGTACAGTGCATACGGTTCAGTTGATGCGAAACAATATACGACACGTAACGAGTATCATAGTCAAGGGACCGGAGAATCAAAGCACGACGAGATACTTCATAGTCCGATTTTGGAGCCTTACTATCCATGATCTGGATAACTTTGGCACCACCATATCGAACATCCTTCGGAGTTGCCTGTGGCGAGCCATACGAACCATAGCCGTCAGTGAAATGATACACTTCAAGCGGGATATCAACACGGCGGCAGAATTCGGCCAGTGTGTAGATTTCCTTGCAAAGCGCTTGGATAGTACCGTTCATCGACGATGAATTGTCGAGGAGGATAACCAGCCCGTGGTTCTTTTCATTGTTGACGATCATGCCATTCTTGAAAAGATTTTCACTGAAACGATAGTTCGACAATTGAAGAGGATCAAGCTTCCCGGTTCTCGTAATCTGAGTACGCTTCTGCGCATGGGCAGCTTTCTTCATTTCAAATTGAGACACCATTGCCTGAATATATGGCTTACGGCTCTTGATGAAGTCTCCGATTTTCTGTTCAATCTTCGGCAGTTCGTGTGAAGTTTTGGTATCACACAGCTTCACGATAGCTCTCATCTCATTAGCATACTCTTTATTGCTGACAATTGGAGCCTGCTTACGGGAAGTTCGAGCCAGACCACAGGAACTCTTATCAGAGACTGTTGAATAGTCTCTTTGAGTTGTGACCATTGCGTTTGGATCAGTGGGCTGACCAGTCGGAACTTGGGTATCTTTCTTCTCACCGTCCTGCTCACGTTGGCCAGCAGTTCCGCCAGAAGAATCAGTCACGTCTGGGGCGTTCTCAGGTTGATCTTCTGGCTCATCACCTTCACCATCACCGTCCTGATCGTCCTGATCGCCATCTTGGTCACCGTCTTGGTCATCATTACGATCACCACCTTGGTCATCCTGATCACCGTCTTGAGGCTTACCCTTGCCTTTACCCTTGCCCTTGTTCTGGTCATCAGACTCTTCGCCTTCATCACCTTTACCTTCGCCTTCGCCAGAGTCGTCCTTATCATCTGGGTTTGACTCACCCTTGCCTTTGCCCTTGTTCTGGTCATCAGACTCTTCGCCTTCATCACCTTTACCTTTACCTTCGGACTCTTGAGATTGACGCTCTTGAGGCGGCTCATTGAGGAAGTCAAGAATCTCCTTACCAACCTCAAGGCTTTCCTTCCAAGAAGAAACTGACAGGGCCTTGTCGCGAAGAACCATTTCCTCATCGCTGAAGTAGATATCACCAGCCCGGCTTCCAAACTTGGAATACAGGTTAATTCGATCCATCAGGTGGAGCATCGAAAGATCAGTATCCTCATCAACGCCGTAGAAACCACGGCTTAGGAGTTCATCATTACCACGGGAGAACATTGCCG
>Ga0208303_1000699_pt1 | contig 13838 bp, 17 predicted proteins | sample CB_VirMetaG_2_FD_184537 | JGI IMG/M metagenome (GOLD analysis project Ga0208303, IMG submission 184537) | Freshwater to marine saline gradient viral communities from Chesapeake Bay - CB_1504_2 Viral MetaG (SPAdes) (version 4) | ecosystem: Environmental > Aquatic > Marine > Coastal | place: USA... | reverse complement strand
GTTTTCCTTGAAAACGTTGAAGGAATCATCTCAGCCAAGACAGCAGACGGAGAATCAGTTCTCCAGTATGTCCTCCGAGAGTTGGAAGGCTTGGGTTACCGAGCAACGGCAGGAGTATTCTCAGCGAGTGAAGTCGGAGCGCCTCACCAGAGAAAGCGAGTCTTCATCCTTGGCTTGGCCAACGGCGAGCGTAGCGGGATGCGTGGAGGGGGGAGTAGCCAAGAATGTGGAGATGACCTCAAGCGGATTCAAGGCAACGAGGGAGAACGGAACGAGTTACGGGGCGAAGTTGAGGGATTCAGTAATTCATCACGAGAAGAACTGGCCAACAATGACAGTCAAGTCAGGGGGCGGTCTTCCTCCAAACAGCCAGTCGAAATCGAGGTCAAGGAAACAACACGCGGGTCATCCATTGGAGACGGCAGTAATGAGAGAACCTCAGAACTGGCCAACAGCATCAGCGAGGGACTGGAAGGACACGGCTGGTATGAGCAAGGAGAGGGACGGCAAAGCACTAGGCAGAATAGACCAACTGCCACGAGCGGTTTACCATCACGATGGCCATCAAGACCAAGCGAACCACAGCACGACGGGGAAGAGCCAAGAGTCACAGGGCAAGCTGAACCCGGACTGGGTCGAGCAACTAATGGGTCTTCCAGTAGGGTGGACCGACTTAGGCTCTTGGGAAATGGAGTAGTCCCTGCTACGGCAGCTAAGGCATTCTTAACCTTGATACAACGGCTCAATGACTGAGTACGAGATACGCACCAAGCGTGACGATATGCCAGAGGGCTACGTCGGTAAGGTGTACAAGTGGGCGCACGACGAGAAGGCCGCTGCCCTGCTTTTATTGAAGAAGAGACCCGATCCCAGTGGTCGCTGCGTGTTCAAGCGTGGCGGCACTGGTCAAATTATATCAATAACTGAAGTAAAGAATTAACAGAAGAATAGAAATGAATTACGCTTACGACACAACAGCAGAATCCAATAGTAACTTTATGCGATGGGCATCTCGGCGCATAGCAGAAGAGGTTGAGAGCAATGAACGCATTGAGGAGGAGGCAGGCACACGGGACTTCATCCCCGGCAGTAACTGCAACCGACCTACTCATCGACTCAGCCAGGAGGAGAAGACCGAGATCATAAATAAGATTGACACGATGCGTGGCACTGGGGTATCACTGACGACATCGGTGCAGCAGTGCGGTATCCATAAATCAACTTACTTCCTATGGAAGAGGACATTTAAGCTTCCTGCTTATCAACCACATAAACTCACATAAACTCACACAGGAAGACTTACTTACCAACCAGTCCCGTTATTACAGCACATTAAAAACTAACAAATCCATTAAGAACTATGAACCACAACACATCAGCACAGTGCCACACCGAGAACGGCGAAGTCTTTATGACTGACCAGAGCGGCAACGGCCATCACTTAAAACAAAACACTATGAAAAAACTAAGCGAAACATATAAACAACTAGGGATTGGATTTACATTCCCTATTGAGATTAAAAATGCAGATGGCTGCATAACCTACTACGAGGACAGAGATGGCTATTGGAGCAAGTGTGAATACAATGCCAACGGCAACAAGACCTACTTCGAGGACAGCGATGGAGATTGGAGCAAGTGGGAATACGATGCCAACGGCAAATGGACTTACTACAAGAACAGCGGTGGCTACTGGGAGAGGTGGGAGCGGGATGCCAAGGGCAACGAAACCTACTACGAGGCCAGCGATGACTACTGGAGAAGATCCGAGCGTGATACCAACGGCAAAGAGACTTACTTCGAGAGCAGTTATGGCTACAAGTGGGGCACACCCAAAGCCTCCATCATCTTAGACGAGGAGGAGTCAATTCGATTCGCTGAGATGTTGAAAGCAGCACCACGGAAACCAACCCCAGCAATGCAACGAGCCATACAAGCCTACCGAGATTTTATCGTCGAGCATAACCAATGACACATATGAAAGCATCTTGACCTGCTATGCCTCTGCACTCTATGACAAAATTCGGACATATGTGCCGTGAGTGTCGAAAGACTCCTATATCATAGAGTATATGCATAATTTAGCGAAAAAGTATAAGAATCTGATCAAATCTTATATTGGTGTTTAGATCGAGTTTGTAATTCCTCTGCGACGGCGGGGGTTGATAATGAGGATAAGGACTGCGTAGCGGTCGACTCCCTCACACCATTTTACACCGAGCGGGAATATTCCCCTAAAGAACCCTATCGGGATTCCTTCATCAATAACCAATAACCAATAACACATATGAAAAATACATTAAAACCACTGCCATCACTCGTGAGTGAGACACCAAGAACAGATGAGGTTCAACACAACGTAGCAGAACTAGCAATGCACTCTAGGAAGCTAGAGCGAGAGCTTGCTGACCTTATGAAAGACAGGGAACGGCTGGACTGGCTGATTGATAACAACTGTGAAATCTATGAACCAGACACAGCCCTACTGTATTGTGACTGTGACAGAGAGTCCATCGACGAAATGATGGCACAAGCGACACGTTGAAGCCATACGCTTACATTTACTAAATACATAAACACTTTTGGGACAAGTATTAATACAGATATGACCGATAACATAAATGAACCATCACTTACTGATATCATCCTTGATTTGAAGGAGGACTTCATCTACCTACGCAATGAGAACCTACGACTACAGGAGGAGAACAATCAACTCAAGCAAGCAATCGCTGCCCTTAACGGCGGGACTACTAACTCACTATGACATACCTATCACAGAATCAAATCAAGGAGTTCCGGGATGGCAACAAGCCAATCTCCTGCCCTATACTGGACATCAAAACACAGGACTGGGTACTGGATCACGACCACCAGAACGGAATGGTCCGAGGTGTAATATCACGCCAGGCCAACAGCCTACTGGGTAAGGTTGAGAACTTTTACCTCAAGATGTGCAAGGGCGAGAAGGAGAACTTACCAAATACTTTGGAGGCAATGGCTGCCTACTTGGAGCAAGAGACACTGGATGTCCTTCATCCTGTAGGACTTACACAACTTACAAGAAAGTTTGGAAATAGCTTGACAGCCGCCGAACAAGTAACAGAGTTAAAAGACCTAGGAGCAAGTGATGATGATCTTGCTGCTTGTAAAAATCAAAAGCAGCGCAAAGAGCTGTTCCGTAAACTAACCAAGAATAAATATGAGTAAGACAGACACTAAGAAAGATAAGATGAACATTCACCAAAAACTACAAGGTATCCAGACGGAGCTTAAAGCACCGAAAGGACAGACCAACAAATTCGGAGGGTATCGCTACCGCTCCTGTGAGGACATCCTTACTGCACTGAAGCCCTTGCTGGCCCAGTATACTTGCACACTAGCCATCAGCGATGATATCGTCGAGGTAGGCGGTCGAGTATATGTAAAGTCTACAGCCACCCTAGCATCCACATCGTGTGAAGATGATTATACTATCAACGTAAGTGGATTCGCTCGTGAGGCTGAGACTAAGAAAGGAATGGACGATGCCCAGATCACTGGCTCCGCTTCATCCTATGCCAGAAAATATGCACTGAATGGACTCTTTGCTATTGACGACACCAAGGATCCGGACGCTACTAATGACCACGGAAAATCCGCACCTAAAAAACAAGTAACCCAATTCTAATATGAACCTACAACACGAACTACTCGACCTTATCTCAACCATCCAAGTACTGGACAAGCACTACGATGAAGCCTTTGCTGGCATCGAAGATGACCTGGCAGAACTTCGCCGAAATAACCTGTACCTTGAGGAGCGAAACAAGGTGCTCTCCAAGAAGGTTGATGCGCTGATTGAATACCTTGAGGTAGAGATCAAATTTCCTGACACATCATTTAAGGCTGTGAAGCTGGACAATGGAGTCAGTAATAATAACTAAACTAAAACCAATAACGAAAGTAAATATTATGTCACAATACGATAACACTAACTCCGGTACATTCTTCGTCAATGACCGTAAAGAAAAACCAAATCATCCTGACTACAGCGGGAAGATTAACGTCGAGGGCAAGGATTACTACCTCAAGGGCTGGAAGAAGACAGCCAAGAGTGGTACTAACTTCCTGTCCTTGGCGGTGAACCCAGTTGAGGGTGGTGCAGGATCTGCCCCCAAAGCTGCAAGTGCGCCAACCAATGACGAAGCCCCCTTCTAAGTAATGCAATTCGATAAGATCTGGTGGGAGACATTCCGCCGCGATGAAGTAAGTGCCATTCTAACAATGACTGCCAATAAGAACACGGATTACACAGGAGGCGAGAGCTGCGATAACCCCTTCGCAAATTTCGATGGCTCCTCCGAGTTCGGCGTTCATCCATTGACTGGTGTTTGCATCCGAATGCAGGACAAATTCCAGAGAGCGAAGGCTTTCTGTAACGATGGTCAGCTAAAGGTAGTTACCAATGGCGACCAATCCAAAGACATATTCCGCGACCTAATTGGCTACTCGTTGATAGCCATAGGGATGCTCGAAAGAGCTGAGTCCGAGTAAGTCCTTGTGCTAAGATGCTTGCCCCTTACAATTCCGTAGGGGGCAAGTAATTCTTATGACTGATAATATAACCGAAACACACCGTAACGAAATGACTAAAATAAAAGAAGCAGCCGAAGTATCCCTCTCGATCTATAACACAATTGATGGTTATAGAATCCCGGAAGGAAACCGTGTAGCCCATAAGTCCCTTGGACAGGTCCTTCGTTCTCTGGTAGAATTACTTGAAAATGAACAATCTGGATCTACAAATACACAATCAGCCACATAGTGCTGAAGCCGAGGAAAAACTAATTGCATCCTGCTTACTTCCAGGTGACACATCCATATACGATATGGTTCGTCCCCTACTTGAGCCAGATGATTTTTACTTATTACGCTTTAGATTACTTTACCAAACCATTGGTGACCTTGCACAGCTAAGTCAGCCAATTGATGAGGTATCAATCTCAGAGCACCTGAAGACCCTACAAGGGCTTGATGAGGTCGGGGGCATAGCAGGTATACTGTCAGTCACTGACAGCGTCTCCAGCACCACCTCAGCTAAGTTCTACGCCAAGACAGTGGCAGAGAAGGCAAGGCTTCGTGAGATTATGAAGTCCTGCCGACTCGCTGTTGAGGAGGTTGAGAATGAATCCAAGTCCTACGACGAGATTCGCAGCACCCTTGAGGCTCAGATAACCGAGCGTCCGCTTCTTACTCAAGGTAAGGCTGACATAGGTTTCTCTGCTGACGAGCTACTGGCTGACATCGCCAAGATGCAGGCCGGTGAGTACGAGGCTGACGTTGTTAAGACTCACACCAATAATCTGGACCGTGAGTTCGGCAACCGAGGCATCGCTGCTGGTGAGGTACTGACAGTGGCTGCACCTACCTCCTGTGGTAAGTCAGCACTCGCTATGTACATCGTCTCTCAGTCCGTTGTAAAGGATGGTCACGCCTGCGGGGTGTTCTCCTTGGAGATGCCACAGAAGCAACTCACAAAGCGACTGACGCAGGTTATCTCAGGTGTTAACCTACGTAGCGTTGAGGATCAGACAGCTAACCCACAGCAGGAGAAGCGGGTCTACGATACCATCAACCAACTGAAGTCCTTACCTATCTATACTTCGCACGCTGTTAAGAATGCTGATGATCTGTACAGTCAGACACGTCAGTTCGTACAGAAGCACGGAGTAAAACTACTGGTGATTGATTACCTACAACTGATACCATTCTCTTCTAGGATGGGTAAGGCTGAGGGCATCGCTAGTATCTCTCACAAGATTAAGCAGATGGCTATTGATCTCAACATAGCCGTTATCCTACTGGCACAAGTCAACCGAGAGGGAGCCAAGGCTGGCCGACTCAAGTTGTATGACCTAAAGGATTCCGGGGACATTGAGAATGATGCTGATATTGTTCTGCTTATGTATCCGTCAAGCGGTGATGTTGAGTCCTCAAAGGACGTAGACAGCCGAGGGGCGTTCACTCGATTAACCTACGAGATTGCTAAGAACCGTGAAGGTGAACGTGATATCGGTGGGTTATTTAAATTCTATCACTGCACAGGGAGGTTCGGACAATGACGGAGGAAGAAGTAGCACAGTACATAATGGCAGCATTCCCACGGATGCACAAGCTGACCAAAGCTGAGGACGAGTTCAGTCCTTTTGATTACGAGAGCATTGATTATCTAGTTGAGATTAAGGTACGCCGCAAGGCATATGACCCCTGGATCATCGAGCAGTTAAAGGTTGATACCAATATCGGTATAGCTGAATCAATAAAGAAGGACTTCGTTTATGTGAACGGATTCCAGCACCTGCTGTACGCTTGGAATATATCTAAGCTAATTCGGGATGACTATGACTTCGGGTTCGAGGATCGTGAGATGCCTTGGACTACGGACTTCGATGCAGGACAAATAATAACTAAGCGCACTGGGTACTTGTACAACAGCAGCGCACTAATCATCAACACGGAGGAACTATGATCACTACAGAAGAATCAAAGGATATAACAGTAAACGGAATTAAGGTAACCTGCTACTCAGATGGCAGTGTAAAGAGTCACGGTAAGTATCGCAAGCCTCGGTCATTTGGATCACCCCAGAAAGATCGGTACAACAAAAAGAACATAAACAACCACCCGTACAGGATTCACGACCTGATTGCAAGAGCTTTTCTGGGGAATAAACCAAAGGGATATGACGTTGATCACATTAACGGAAACAAGGCTGACAATAGACCATCTAACCTGCGGTACGTGACACGATCTGAAAACCTAAGAGGATACCAGAAGGTTCGAGGTAAGTCCAAGTACAGAGGTGTAACAGCCCCGAACAATAATCCTAAGTTCATTGTGAACGTAGGTCTAGGTAAAGAGCATCAATACAAGCTCAAGTACTTGGGTTCATTTACTGACGAGAAGGAGGCGGCCATTGCTCGTGATACCTTCTGCTTTGAGGAACTAGGTTTTCCACTGGAAGGTTTAAATTTTCCTGAGTTATTTGTTGACAAGAAGGAGGATTCCGTACAGATTTCCAGTATGCAAAATACTGAAGAAAACATTGAGCGAGTTCAGACCCAGATTGATATGATTCGGCAGGAGTCCAGGCTTCTGTCATACCGTATTGATCGTATGACTGAACAGCGAAAGAGTCTTCAGGAAGAGAAGCGCAAGCTTAAAGATTTCCTTACGCAGGCTAGAAAGCCATAGTGTATAATGCTAATCGAGGTAAGCTGTAGGAGTAATTCGCAGCGGGGCTTTTATGTTCGTCCTTTTTGATCCCTCGTTTCGTTACGGTAGCCCCGTCCTCTGTGTGTTGAGGGCGGGGCTTTTTGTTACCTTGGGTACTGCTGCATCTGAATGCGGCGAATAACGGCCTGAATGTCTGAACGCTTCAGCTTGCCTCGCTCGTAGTCATCCCGCAGCATCTTCATTGCCATTTCCTCTGGCATCTTACCAGCGAGTTCTACGTACCTTGCTCTCTTCTCGATTCGATTGGATGGTACGCTAGTTGAGATTGGCATATCTGGCACAGTACCTGTCATTAGATTCTCTACCTCGGACTTATTGAAACTCTTACTAAGCTGCTTCTTGATCTCGTCTTCCGAGGCTTCAAGTGTACGCAGGTTATTTACGTGACGTACTCCCTGCTCCATCTGCGAGCGGTAAACATTGTTGAGTTCTTCGTAAGCACCTGACATATCGTCCTGATTGTAACTAGCTGATGAGTACTTTGAATTAATCCCCTTGAGGCTCTTCTTCATATCGCGGAACTTGTAACCAGCACTCTCCAGCATATCTAGGTTTCGCACACGATAACCCAGTGTATATCGCAGGATGTTGTCCGTTGACTCACGCTCATCTAACTTCTTCAAATCAGTGACTGTACCCGGCGTAAAGTTTTCCCCCATATACCAGCTAACTAGGTCTAGGTTCTTGGATAGTCCATCAACCTTATCGGAGATACGGCGACCATTGGCATCCATATTGTTCACAGCGGATACGATGTTCTTCATATTGATGGTAAGATCGCCACCAAACTTACTCCACATAGAATCAATGGAATTGCTCATACCTTCCATAAAGTTTCCCCCACTGAATCCCGCCTCAGCAATTGATGATAACTCAGCGGTAGGAACTTGGTAACCAAGGTTAGCTATACGGATCTTATTTCCATCCTTACGAATATGTAGGGACTGATTCTTTTCCCAAGGGGCAAAGATGGTTTCACGCATCGCCTGTTCCTTCTCTGAATCAACACCCTCCTCCTTGTTAAGTACCATTGGCACAACGGAGCCAGCAGATAGGACTGCACTCAAAGCTGCCATACGCTTAAATCCCTCCGTCTTGATTCTACGAGCTGTGTCCTGATTCATTGTGACACCGTACTTCTCCTGCAACATCTTGGCGAATGTCCCATCACTCATTTGCTTTGCAAGTCGAGCCTGATTGAATGTAGTCCTTGTAAGCTCAAAGTTGAATGCACCGAACTCATTAAGTATGCCGTACCGTGAGAGTGATCGTACACCCTTATTGATTCGATCATAATTCATATAGGTGTTATTCGTGAGATCCCCAGCCAGTTGCTCGAACTCCCTTGTACCCATACGCTTTATATCAGCATCAGGGATAATATCACCCAAGAACTTTTTGTAGTTCTCGAACACGGATATACGTTGTGCGGTATCAAAGGCATTGTAAGCTTTTCCTACGCCGTTGACTGCACGTTGGAAGAACTTAGGAGCAATGCCATTCTTGAATCCATCACGGATATCAGAAGCGGTGATACCCTTATCAACAATGCCTAACTCCTTTAGTCGGTTGAGTTCAAGCAATGAGATTTTACCACTCTTTAACTTTTGGGGCAATGCCTCATTGATTGCTACACGCATACCTTTAGCATAACCTCTAGCTGGGTTCATCCCTTGACCAGCTACAAGGACAGCATTACCAACGAACTGAACTGGATAGGATGCTAGATTCAACGGTACACGGACAAACTTAGCAGCAGCGGTAGTAGTCTTGAGTAATCCGCCAACAACACGAGCAAGCCACGGTCCAGTATCCTTCACTACTCCACTTCCGTATAACTCATTAAGTGCCTCATTCGCTTCCGTTGGTACGTAGATAGTATCACCCTTCTGTAGTTTACTTGAGGTAACGTAACCAGTTGGATTCTCATCACTGACAGGAACCTTGATCTTACGGGTTACTCGCTTATCACCTGATCGCATTGCACGTCCACGGATAACCAGTGGCTCAAAGCCATCGGGGACTTGACCTGGGGCGAAGGTTGCACCCGTTCCACCCTTCAGCATATCATCAGCTATACGGCGATTACCAGCCTCATAGGATGCTAACCGACCAAGACGTGACACCGTTCCAAATAGTCTCTCGCTAGCACCTTCGTACTCGCCGAGGTATTCCCTCATTGCTTCAGTTAGATCTTCATTCTTGCGCTTGAATACACGTTTATTACCAGCGATGGTATTCATTAACTGCAATGAGTCCGAACGGCTGTCCTGTAAGTTCTGTATAAACTGATTAATACTCTCGTCACTCTCACCCTTCTGCTTGAGTTCCATTCTGAGTTTATTCTCAGCATTAGCCGATGGACGATAGCTACTATCCTCGTAGAATCTGTACTCACGGGTAAAGTAATTCTTGGAGTCTATGCTATCCTTGATCTTTGCCGCAATGCGTGGATCAATGTCCAGCTCCCCGGACTTGTACATCTCGTAGATTGTATTCTGGTACTGGTCAATCTTGATTCGGGCATCGTCAAGTGTGTCCTTGATACCTGCCAATGATGCTGGAAGTACGTTACTCTTGTTTGCTACGTAGTCATTAAGCGCATCAATATCCTCCTTCGGGGCTTTCTTCTCAGCACTCTCAACAATTCTACGAACTGTTGATGCTAGGTCGGTCGCTGCCTCGGATTCATTCTTTGCTCGGACTGCGTCCATTGTTGCGTCCTTACCAACAACCTTGGATGGAATAATGTTCTTGTAAAGGGTTCGCATAAAGCGAGCACCGCGACCATTCGGGTTCTCGCCAGCCAGTGTCTCCACCACTTGAGCTGCATCAGGGTCACCCTTCTCGTATGCTTCATTTAGGTATTCACCAGCCTTGCCACCGAACTTGGGATAAGCCTTCTTCATTAACTCACCAGCAGCACCTAGACCTAGACCTAGACCGCCACCTACAAGTAAAGCACTACTGAGTTCCTCATTCGTAAGGTACTCGCCTTCCTCAACACCCTTCTCGATCTGAGCACCAGTTGCTGATATTAGAGCACCACCTGCTGCACGTTTAGTTCCTTCCTTCGCTAGACGGGGCAGGAGACGCGCTCCCTTGGAAGCCTTACCTAGACCACCAGGGATTAGATTGAGGGCTGTGTCAGCCGTTACACGACCCCAGCTTGCTTCATCTCGACCCTCGATCTCTTGAGCTAATAGAGAGCCACCTACACCGCCAGCTAATGCGCCACCAACGTAGCCGAGGGTAGCACCAATTGCCGCGCCAGGTACAGCACCTACTCCACCGAAAAAAGCACCCGCAGCTGCGCCAGCCTTTGCGCCAAGAGCAGCTCCAGCTAACTTAGCACCCTCGCCTACAACAACCTCAGCACCAAGTCCAGCTACTGTCTTGCCTATGCCGGGTTCTTCTTCATCCTCAAGGAACCGAACCCTAGGCTTCTTTGGTTCATCCTCAAGGAATCGGACTGTTGATTTCTTTGGTTCTTCATCTAGGAATCGTATAGCCATTATTCAATGATTGCTTTTTTGCCGCCGATAGTTACTTGAGTACCTGGAGGGAGGTTTGCTGCCTCTGCCTCCTCTACCGTATTAAATACATTTCCTCCATTATCAAATCCCTCAACACCTAATAATTCTTCTGGGTCATATCCCATCCTACTAAGTATAGCATCACGGCGTTTGTCTGGAGTAATTATACCAGCAGTTATAAGACCATCGACCTCACTTTCAGCAGCTGTATATTTATCTGGCTCCTCCTGTTGTAGGCGGTCAAGTTCAAGCCCCAGCTTTTGAATGCGCATTGCATCGTACTGCTGTTGCTGTGCATCAACTGGCTGTAGGCTTTGTTCTAAGCCAGCTACTCCGCCCATCTCTTGACCTTGGGTGCTTCCGCTCCACCGTGCTAGACGGTTTATTTGTTTAGCTGTTCTGCGACCCTCTGGGGTCAACATAGCCTCACGGACATCTGTCGGTACATTCTGAGATGATTGAGTACGTGCCGCGGCATTACGTGTATCACGCTCAGTGATTGACTCACCTGGTTGTTGCATACGGGCAGCTAGTCGTCCTTCACGGGCAGCTGATTCCCTTTCGTAGTTCCCGTACGCATCAGCACGTGTTTCAAATCCAGCAGGTATCATACGACCTTGCGGGTCAGTACGCAAGCCTGAGACACCCTCAGTGCCACTAGGTGCGTTCAAATACTCATTAAGGGTACGACCACCTAAGCGAGCACGAGTCTCCTCTATGCTCATTGGTGCTGCCCCAATACCTTGGAATGTTTGATCAGCTAATGCTTGTGGCACTGTTACGCTACCACCATCAATATCGAGGGTAGTAGTAGGGATGCCGGTTCCTTGGACTCCAGGAGCACCCATCAATCCAGAATCATCTGGAAGTGTAGCAGCTAATTCGGCGGCTCTTTGTGTGGCTGAGGATGGTCCAGTAGGTGCAGTGAATGTCAGCGGCTCATCGCTAAGTCGGGACATCTGTGGAACATCTTTCCTATCTAGCATTTCTTGATAAGCGGCATTCGCCATTTCGGTAAATGGATCAGTGTATCCCAGTGCCTCAGCCCTTTCTACATCTCCAGCCTCCATTAGTCGGTCATACGCTCCACTTACGGTTGAATCATCTAATGGTTCAGGGAAAAGGAATGATGTACCAGTGCTTAAAAGTTTTGAAATGGTTGACGCTCCTGGAATCCTAGACCTCCCAGCTGAACCAGAACCAGCAGTATCAACCTTTTCAGCGATCTTCATAGGTGGTCCGCTAGTACCGCGTACCGCAGGTGCTCCACTAGTGGATCGTACCGCAGGCGGTTGACCCTGTGCCGTAAGCTGTGTGCCTGATACAGGACGACCTTGAGCAGTACCTGTGTACTGAGCAGGGGTACTGCCAACAAGGACGCCTTGAGTAGTAGTAGGTCCACCTACCAAAAGAGGGCGATTCTGAGCGGCTAGACGGGCTGCATCCTGTGCGGCCACCCTCTGAGCAAATGGTGAAAGCACTTGTGACGTTGCAGCTTGACCACCGGTCCCAGCGGCTACGATGCCCCCACCTAGTCCTAGTCCTGCTAGGACAGTAGGATCAACGCCACCATCGGTTGGCTGTGTACCAAATAGGGAGTTGCCAGTACCGCCGAACTGCAATGAATTCTGAGGTTGAACTCCTCGAACGCTATTAGCAAAAGCTCTTCCGTCCGCAATTGCGCGGTCACCAAACAGTGATGGTCCATTCTGCCCCCGAAGCAATGACTCTTCAAAGCTGGCGATAAGACTTTCCGTCCCGCTTTGGGAGTTGCCAGTATTGCCGAACTGCATACCTTGTTCTGGGTACAGTAGTTCCTCTTCGGGTTTAGGTGCTCCAAAAGGAGAGAAGGGTGAGTTAAATTCTTGTGCCATAGTGTTATTATATCATAAAGGGTTTAGGTTCCGGGGAACTTCTTGTTTAAATATTCTTTGCGTTTCTGACAGGCTCCACATCCCTGAATGTTTGTACCAGCTACCCTGTCTATGACCCTAGCTATGGGTTGTGCTATGCGTTCCACGCGATCACCTAGGCCAATGGGATTTGGTTGTGGCGAGTCCGTTTTTTTCCAGTCAGGTGAGTCCTGTGGTCTGGTAATTGGCTTTGGTGGATTTATATCCTTAAACATTATGCTTTCTTCTCGATGTTTACGCCTGTGATTTGGTATTCGTAACCCTGGACGTGGTCAAGTTCTATTGGGTCCCCGCCATTGTCAATTGTTTTGGTTGTATCCGTTGCAGTAAATGTTGTCGGACTAATAGTCACATCTTCCCACTCTCCGTAGCTACCTATAACCGCTGTACGCTTCCTGATTGAAGGAGCCACCTCGTACTCCGTGCCAATAGCTAAATTCGAACACTCAATGGTGTATCCACTCGTTCGTACAACCCAAGAGAACCCATTGCTCCTAGTCTCGGACAATGAACTACAGGATGTTCCCTCCTCTGGCGTTTCACGTGCAATGGCGTTTTCTTCAGTGTCGGCCTCTGATAATGTCAAAGAATAACGCTCGTCACTCTTCGCTTCCAATTGTCCATCGCACTCGCCGCCGACTATGTAACTCTCACTCTCCTGCTCTCTTATTACTCTAGTGGTAGAAACAACTGAAGAGTCATTTGGCAGATTAGGAATACAGGCTGTTGATGTATATGGCTCTGCATTGCAAAACGTAGTAGTCGATGAAGATTTTCCATATCCTGCATTGGAAAAACACCCATTAGATGAAGGGTCTGTCGTTATAGTGTAACTGTTGCAGTCCACCAATGGATCATATGTCTGTACGGTTGTCCCTGGGTCTGAAAGAGTTGTAGTTCTTATTTTGTGATACCCTTCATCATCGCCAGACGGGCAGCAGGCCCATTGACCTATGCTATATAGTTCCCACTTTAAAGTATTTACTAGATATTTCATAGGTGGCTCGCTTGCCACAACCCCATCTCCAGTATATTCGCTAAACCCGCAAAGTCTCGGATTGATCTGCTCACTTTCACAGCTAAACGTAGCTGACGGACACACGCAAGGATG
>Ga0208303_1000697_pt1 | contig 13870 bp, 21 predicted proteins | sample CB_VirMetaG_2_FD_184537 | JGI IMG/M metagenome (GOLD analysis project Ga0208303, IMG submission 184537) | Freshwater to marine saline gradient viral communities from Chesapeake Bay - CB_1504_2 Viral MetaG (SPAdes) (version 4) | ecosystem: Environmental > Aquatic > Marine > Coastal | place: USA... | reverse complement strand
TTCTTGATCTTCCACTTTTCAGATACGAACCATGTGCGACCATCCTCTTCGCGTTCGTCCGTGATGATGTAGACAACACCTGCGAGGACGACAGCGTGTCGCCACCCGAAGCCAATCGTGTCACCGACATAGACCTTATGGCCGTAGACCATGTTACGCCCACCATGCGGCGGCGGAGCAAGGACGCTCTCACCGTGATCGCAACGCTCGTACTGGAAAGTCATGCCCGTCTCTGTGTTCGTAAAGCTGTTCATTGCTTTTCTCCTTTTGCCTTTGAGATTATTGTTCGTCGAGTTCTGGTGTCATATCAAACCCTTTCTAAGCGCCTCGATCAGCGTCACCTTGTACCATTCCTTGCAAAGCACCTCTGCCTCCTTCTTCGTTGCCTTGTGCGCCGCTGGTGTGACCTGCACAAAGCCGTCACGAGCTTATCTTCTGTGCCAAGCCATGATTGCCGGATGCCCGCGCCCTGATACAACGTCAGAACTACGGTCGATTGCGTAAAATGTGGTCATAATCTCGTTTCCTTTCGGTGTTGAGGAAGCCTAAGCCCCTGTCGGTTATTCGTCGAGTTCTGCCATGATGTCATCGAACGTGATGTAATCGTTTTGCATCGCTGGCCCGCTGTGCGAAAAGCCATTCATGTGCAACGCACGATATGCGAACTGCCCAGCCTGTTCAGCTTCGCTGAAGGACGGATAGTTGCCACCGAACTCTACAAGGTCAAAGCCGTTGTAGACCTCAAATGAAAACTTGCCTTCATTGTTAGCGTCTTTGCTTACTGTGAGTGCCATTGATTCGGTTCCTTTCGTGTTGATGCAATCACCTTACACAAACCGTAAGGTGATTGCAAGTAGCTTACACGCCCTGATCGCTTTGAAGGCGGTAGCAGAGAGCCTCTGCGTCATTGCGGAAGTCCTCGACTGAGCGCCTCTGCATCCGATCTGAGGAGTATCGCGGAATTTTATATGCCTCCAGCACCAACGCTTCGACCAGAGGCTCGCCATCGGCGATCTCCATCATCTCGGACACCCTAGCGCCAACCTGACGGTTCGCCATGATGACCTCAGCCAGATCGCCAACGAGCGCACAGCCAATGGCCTCCTGCGCCTGTACGGCCATTGGCATGATCGCGATCACTGCCGCTACGATTGTTGTCTTGATTGTCATTGTCTTTCTCCTTGTGTGGTGATTATACAAACTCTGCGTCTACTGAGGCTTTGACTGCTATTTTAATCCCCTCCCATCCCGTCAAAGCCAATTTCACAGCATATCCAACCTGAGACTTTGTTGCGGATACGCCGAACTCATCAGCAGCATATTCCGCTGCGACTTCACCCATGCGGCTCTTTTCGCCTGTGACTTCATAAGCAGTCAGCGCCGCGTCAGCCATTTCATGAATATGTGATTCTGTGAGATATACCATTGATTCGTTTCCTTTAGTTATGCTGCGTTCAATTCAAAAGCGCGGGCTTCAGCCTCTGTCTTTGCCGCCGCTTTGTGTGCGCACTGCTCGGTGCGGTTTACATCCGCTTCTTTGTATTCTGTTGAAATAACAACCATAGCAGGAGCAAAGTGCTGGTCGCCGCCAATTGCATTGTTGCGCAGAACCAAGTGGTAGCCGATGACGGAAACATATGGTTCCATTGTGTCGGATGTGATACCTGCGGAGATGAAGGTCTTGTTTGTTGCGAAGCGTGTGAGTGCCATTGATTCGTTTCCTTTCGTGTTTTCGTCTATTGTTTTTGCTGGCGCTCTAAATCTTCCAGCGTGCCTTTGTACGATCGCAGCCGTGCTGCCTCTGTGTCGCGGTGGTAACTGTCCCTTGTTGTGCTGACAGTGCGTTCCTGCGAGACAATAGCTGCTCGCGTGTTGTCGATCCGTTGCTGAAGTGTGAGTGCCATTGATTCGTTTCCTTTCGTGTTGATGCAATCAGATTACATCAACTGTAACCTGATTGCAAGTAGATAAAAAAAGGAGGCCGAAGCCCCCTTTAGTTTAGACTGGTACGTCGGGATCGTATTGCTCTATCCCTGTCCTCATCGTCTTTTCGGCATCCTCCAAGCTGATCTTGTTTGGTTGATACCAGAACCTGCGTTGCTTCTTTCTAGCCCTGACGCGAGTACCCTTTCGGTATCCAAGCTCGATCAGCTTATGCGACAGCGCCTTGGTCTTTGGCAGTTCGATGTCACCATCGTTATAAGCCTCGTCTTGGAGCTGTGTCAGGTCGATGATGGTATCGTTGATAAACGGACCCCTGAACATCTCAAGCGCATCTGCCAACGCCTCATCTTCATCAGAGATGTGGAGCATCCGCATTTCATCGCGACCACTGCTGTCAGGTGCGCGACCGTTTGGATCGAACTCACTGCTATACTGATGTGAGGCCAAGAGCTGACCGATCCCAGCGATACCCGCCAGCGAAACATCGAAGAGCGTTTGGAAGTACCGACCAACGCCTTCCTCACCCCCATGCTGCTCAAGCAGATCAGCCTTTGTCCTGTGGCGCGTGAAGACAACGAAATAGCGTCGATCCCCATCCCCAACGGGAATGGCGTCAGCGTGGTTGGTGAAGAGCATGTAGGAAGCGAAATTAGGCACGACCTTCGCGGCCTTACCCTTGCCCTCGACCTGTATCTCATCGTTCGAGATAAACGGCTTCATCTTGTCCAGCGTACGCCACTTGTTTGTGCCGGACACCCTGATCTCTTCGATGCCGATAAGCCGACAGCCTTCTGCCCAGTCGGTAAAACGCTCTTCGATGGTGGACGCAGCAACAGTGCGGCTATCCCGACCCATCAGGCGCGTGAGGATACGGTGGAAATAGCTTTTACCGTTTCCCTCAATACCCCATAGCAATAGGGCCCAGCGGACACGCGATCCTGGATTGTTATAAACCCAAGCCATCCAGTCCATCATCAACTTACGCTCACGCTCATCGCGCACAGTCAGCTCCATGTGGCGTAGGAATACAGCAGCGGCCTGACCCTCAAGCGAGTCGTCTCCGATCTCGAAAGAACCCTCTGGCGCAGCCTGAACGCCACCACCCCCAAGCCATGTGTTCAGGTAGGACAGACCACTGCCCTCAGTCTGGAACAACCGCCCGTTTCCCGGCCAGTACATGCGACCAGAGACCGTGGGAATAGGATATATCTTACTGCTGAGAGTAACTGCGTCGGTCTCATGTTCTTCGCAGTCATCCTCACGGTCGAACTTCATGCGAAAGGATTCGCGCTTAATAGAGTGGCCGCTATCAATCTGTACGAACTCAGCATCGGTCTCATCGAAGACCCAACCGCGCAACCAGTCCGGTTTCTCTTCATCCCAACAGTCAGCTTCGCTCACAGCCCTGCGTTCAACTGCGTTTTCATCACCCTGCGATGACCCAACACTGTGCGCCTTGCGCTTCTTTTCAGGCATGAACGACTTTTTGATGTCTGTTTTTGTCAGGCCAGCCCCTTTACCCCAACCACTATAGACCTCTTCGGCAATCATACCGCGATAGTCTGGACCCAATCGGCGCTCAGGGACGCGCAGGAGAGCCTGCTTGAGCTTTTCATAGTCAGCCAGACCCTCAATCTTGTCAGCGGCCTGAGAGAAGCGCTCAACGAGAGCCAGAGCGCCTTTAGGCTCACTGCCCTTCCCATCTTCGCTGTCATCGCTGTCATCGCTGTCACTGCCCACAATAACAAGCGCGTTGTCGTCAGCGTATTGCTCATCGAACAGGGCTTCGCGCACAACAGACAGCCCGCCGACCTTGGCGAAGACAGAGGCCATTGTGACAGGGTTAGAGCGACCACCGCCTGACTTCCACTTCTTGCGCATCTCTGAGCCATTGAAGCGGGCGGCATCTTTCTTGGACCACTCAACCCATCGACCGAAACCATCATCACCAGTCGAGCCTTGGTACTGATGCCACAAGGCCAGTCCGACCTGCACCCACTCATCGTACTCCAAGCCCTTGGCAGGTAGCATTTCAAGCGCCTTGTCCACCTCGGCGTCGCTCACATCCATAGGCTCGTAGGCAACACTGAGCATCAGATCGTCACCGAGACCGTCATCGTCGCTCAAGAGGTCAGCATCGTCTACATGCTCTGACCACATCTGCTGGACGGCAAACGGCTCACCTGCGTAGCTCTTGGACCACGCCTGATCTTCAAAACCTTCCATGCAGGACGGCAGGAACATAACGCAGGCGGCGTTGAACGACTCCTTGGCGCAAGGGATACCGATCTCGTCAGCCAAAGCACGAGCAGCAATGGGATAAGCCTCAACGCTGATCTCTTCAGAGAGAGGTACGATGACGCGCACACGCGCCTCGCCCTTCGCCCGCTCGGTCTTGTGGCTGAACGTCGTGTAGGCAACAGCAGCGTAACCAAGCATGTCGAGGGCAAAGTCGAAGTCCTCGACCTCGATACCCTCGATGTCGTCATAATCAAGCGTGATGAGCGAACGACCAAGGATGTTACCTAGTTCTTTGCCGCGATTGTCGGTCGGACCACCGAGGATGTTCGGCGCATTGGTGGATTCGGTCTTATCCTTGAACACACGATGCTGCTTTGTGAACACACCAGTGATCTTATCCCAAGGCTCGGTCTTGGTGATAACACCCGAAAGCGTCTTACCATAAGCGAATCGGATTTTGTCGGGGTGACCCATCAATCGTTCTCCTTAACCCGCAATGCAGCCTTGACCTCTTCGAGATCAAAGCGATAATGACCTGATGGTAAGCGCACTGATGGTATGGAACCTTCGTTCGCAAGGCGCAGGACCGTGACTTTAGACAGCCCGACCTCCCGCGCCAGTTCTGATGATCGAAGCATAATTGCATCTCCTTATTGACATAGATCGTGTCATAACGTACAAAAGCGTTTCATGTCAACTAGAATGAAGGAAGCCTAAAATGCTTGAAACTGAAATCAAAAAGCTCACAGACGCTGTGACTCGGCTCGCTGATCTTATGGAACAAAGCGATAAACTCACTCAACAGGAGAAGTCCTATAAGGAAGACGATACCGCAAGAGAGGCGATGCAGCGTAAACGCGATGAGGCAAAAGCGACGAAGCCCGTAGCGGAAAACACGACCAAGAAGAAGAAGTCTGTCACCGAGTTGGTGGACGAGCATTGCGAGAAGGTCAAAGAAGAAGTCGCCAGCAAGAGTGAGACCCAAATCTACACCGTCGATGACATCAAGTCATTGGCCTTGGCTATCAGTCGCAAGGATCGCTCTAAGCAGAAGGACATCAAAGCGAAGCTGGCCGAACATGATGCGCGAGTAGCCGCTGACCTGAAAGGCGATGGGCTACAGGTCGTAGGGGAATGGCTCACTGCCTTGAAAGATGCGGTGGGGGAATGAAGCATATTATGGTTGATATAGAGACTATGGGGACTAGACCTATGGCTCCTGTTCTGAGCATCGGCGCTGTTGTTTTTTCAAAAGACGAAGGGTTGTTGGATTCTTTTTACGAAGAATGCTCAATGTCCAGTGCTTTTATTGGCGCTAAACCAAGCGTTAATACTATTACGTGGTGGATGAAGCAATCGAATGGCCCTCGTCTTAAATTGGCTAACGCAAAAGGTAGCCATAATACGATGCTTGATAGTTTTTCAAAGTGGGTTATCGGTGTAGATAACCTTGCTGGTGTTTGGGGAAACGGAGCTTGTTTTGATAACACAATCTTGAAAGAAGCGTTCTTGCGAGAAAAAATCGACTGTCCTTGGCCGTATTGGACGGACAGATGTTATAGAACTGTCAAGAATATGTTTACTGTTCCTTTTGATCGTGTAGGTGAACATCACAACGCGCTTGACGATGCGAAAACCCAAGCGACTCATTTACTTGCGATCAGCGCAAAACATGGGGGTTTCCTATGAGCATCGCACACGCAAAACTAGGCGCGTCTAACGCCCACCGTTGGCTCCATTGCGGCGGATCGGTTAAGGCCGAGCAGGGGTTCAAGGATCAGTCATCACCCTTTGCTCTGGAGGGTACAAGAGCGCACGAACTTAGCGAACTGGCGTTGTTCAACGACAAAGAGCCTCAAGACTGGATCGGCAAACCTCTTGTCGAGAACCCTGACTTTATCGTTGATGAGGAGATGGCGAACTACGTCCAAGTCTACACGGACTATTGTAGGGCTATCTCCAAAGGCGCTGATGAGGTCTTCATCGAACAGCGGGTCAGCTATAACGACTGGGTGCCGGAGGGATTCGGCACCAACGACTTCGGTGCGTTGTTCCTGAAAGATAAGCGCATCAAGATCGCTGATCTCAAGTATGGTAAGGGGGTTCAGGTCGATGCTGATAACAACCCACAAGCCATGCTCTATGGTCTTGGCACTTATGCCGAGTTCTCTTGGATCAGTGACTTCGACTATGTGGACATCGCTATCATCCAACCGCGCCTAGATCACATCAGCGAGTGGTCGATCAGCGTTAAAGACCTGTTGAAATGGGCTGAATGGGTGAGCCAGCGGGCCGAGATCGCCTTATCTGACGATGCCGAGCGCGTTCCGGGCGAGAAGCAATGCCGTTTCTGCAAGGCCAAAGGCACATGCCCTGCGCTGATGAAGTACACCGAAGACATCATCATGGCTGACTTTGATGATCTCGACGACATGCCTTCACCAGACACGTTGACGCAAGAACAGCTACGCAAAGTGCTGGAACACAAAGGTCTGATCGAAGGTTGGTTGTCCAGCGTTGAAACGGTTGTGCGTGAACGCCTTGAGAGCGGCCAAAACTTCACTGGCTTCAAGCTGGTTGAGGGGCGGTCAATCCGGCGCTGGGATAACGAGAGTGTGGCTGAAGAGGTACTGGCAAAGGTCTTGGGTGACAATCTCTATACCAAGAAGATGGTGTCACCGACGCAGGCCGAGAAGGCGCTGAAGAAAGACCAACGGGCAGTGTTGGATGGCCTTGTGGTCAAACCAGCAGGTAAGCCTACGCTCGTAGCTGAAAGCGACAAACGACCGCCAATCAACATAACCGATGAGGATTTTGATGTTTGTAGTTGACTAGCGGCTAAGGATATATTAACAAGTTCAAGCGCAGTTAGCGCAATGGAAAGCCACAAAAGGAGAAGGTTCCAATGGCAAAAATTAAACTTCAAAACGTACGTCTGTCATTCCCATCGCTGTTCCGTAAGGCAACATTCGAGGGGGCTGAGACCAAGTACGAAGCAACCTTCATGTTGGATAAAGAGCAACACGCCGATGTGATCGCTGAGATCAAAAAGCAAATTGCTGCGGGCATCAAAGAGAATCTTAAAGGAGCCAAGGTTTCTTCTGATAAGATCGCTTTGAAAGATGGCGACGAGTCTGTTCGTGATGAGTATGATGGTCACTTCACGCTCAAGGCGGCTAACAACAAGCGCCCGAAGGTCATTGATCGTGACAAGTCGCCTCTTACCGAAGATGACGAGCGTCTTTACTCCGGTTGCTATGTGAATGCTGTTGTCGATCCTTGGTATCAGTCCAACGCATATGGCAAGCGAGTGAACTTCAATCTCCTTGGTGTGCAGTTCTTCAAGGACGGCGAACCATTCGAGAGCGGCTCGACCGCCGATGAGGATGACTTTGATGAGTTCGAGGTCGGTGACGACTTCGAAATCTAAGATCATATGATCTACTGAACAGGGCCTTATGGCCCTGTTCTTTTATGTTTATACGCCAGATGAAAAGGATACCCCTTATGGCAGTTCTCGTATTGGATATTGAAACGTATCGTAACTATTGGTTGGCTCTGTTCAAAGAAGTCGGCTCTAAGCAAACACATTCGTTTGAGCTTTACGATGGCAGTGAGCCTGATCTACCTGCCTTGTCGCATTTAATGCGTAACAACACGACAATCAGCTTCAACGGCAATCACTATGATCTCTATATGATTGAAGCTGCGTTGCAGGGTTTCGACAACCAGCAGCTAAAAGACTTGAGCGACGACATCATCCTTAGCGACAAGCCCTCATGGATGATAGGTAACAAGGCTGGCGTTGATATTCCGCGTGATGCTTATGGTAAATTGCGCTGGAACCACGTTGACTTGATTGATGTGTCGCCCGGAAAAGCGTCCCTAAAGATTTATGGTGGTCGGCTTAATGCGCCGAAGATGCAAGACCTACCCATTGAGCCTGATGCGACAATCTCACCTGAGCAACGCAAACAGCTTTGGACGTATTGCCTAAATGACCTTGAGACGACCGAATTGCTTTATCGGTCTCTCGGTAAAGACATCAAACTGCGCGTTGATATGAGCAAACAATATGGTGTTGATCTGCGCTCAAAAGGCGGTGCGCAGATTGCCAAAGCGGTATTGCAAAGCGAATTGCAAAAAGAAGGCGTTGTAATCAAAAAGCCACGAAGCCGTGTCGGTGAGGTCTTCAAATACCAAGACCCTAGTTTTATTGAGTTCACGTCACCTGTTTTGCAAGACGCATTTCAGCGTGTGAAAGACGCGACATTCAAAGTAAGGCAAAACGGCCAAGTGCAATTACCAGAAAGTCTTGACGAGGCTATCGTTTTCAAAGGCGGTAAATACAAATTCGGGATCGGCGGTTTACACAGCCAAGAAAAGAAGCAAAACGTGATCTGCGATGGCAATCACGTTTTAGCTGAACGCGACGTTGCGAGTATGTATCCGAATATCATTCTTGGACAAGGCATGTACCCGAAAGCGCTCGGCCCAAAGTTTTTGGATGTGTATCAAGGTATCGTCGAGAGACGATTGACCGCTAAAGCTGCGGGAGACAAAGCTACTTCCGATTCGCTAAAGCTGGTCATCAACTCTTCTTTCGGCCTCTTTGGTTCGAAATACGCCTATCTGTATTCACCAGAGCTGATGATCCAAGTTACGATCACAGGCCAACTGGCCTTGCTGATGTTGATCGAACGCACAGAGGCTGTTGGCGCAAAGGTTGTGAGCGCGAACACAGATGGCGTGGTCAGTTTATGCCCTAAGAGCCAATACGCTGCGCTTGAAGAGGCTTGTTTTGACTGGGAGATGCAGACAGGACTTGAGTTAGAGGAGACGCGCTACAGCGGCCTCTACAGCCGTGACGTGAACAGCTACGTCGCAGTCAAGCCCGATGGTTCTGTCAAAGGTAAGGGGGCTTTCGCTTCACCTAACCTAATGAAGAACCCACAGTTCGTTGTCATCAACGAGGCACTATATGCTTATCTCAGCAAAGGAACGCCCATCGCAGAGACGATCAATGCTTGCTCTGATGTGACCAAATTCCTGATGGTGCGTAGTGTCACTGGCGGGGCTGTCTGGAAAGATGAGTATTTGGGCAAGGCCGTCAGGTTCTATTACTCGAAAGACCTTGGTGAGGATGACTGCATCAGGTACGCCAAGAACGGCAATAAGGTTCCGATGTCGGATGCAGCAAGGCCAATGATGCAGCTTTCGGACAAGGTTCCTGCGGATACGGATAGGCAGCGCTATGTGCATATGGCGCGTGAATGTTTGAAGGACTTTGGGCTATGACCCTTGAGAAAGACGTAGAGGCGGCTCTGGTGCGCCGAGTTAAGGTCTTGGGCGGTCTATGTGAGAAGTTCACAAGTCCGGGCCGCAGAAGTGTACCAGACAGGTTGGTTACTATGCCAAACGGCAAGATCATCTTTGTTGAGTTGAAGCGACCTCGCGGAAAACCAACCGAGGCGCAACTAAAAGACCATGCAAAACGCCGTGAACTCGGATGTGATGTGCGCGTGATTGATAATCTGGAGGATGCCCGTGCGTTTGAACCGTGAGAACTTACATGATTATCAGAACAGAACTGTTGAGTACATCAAAGAGAAAGAGCGTTGTGCGCTGTTCTTAGACATGGGGCTTGGTAAAACAACATCAACGCTCACCGCTATCAGTGATTTGCAGGATAGCTTTGCAGTGAACAAGGTTCTGGTAATCGCGCCTCTGCGTGTCGCTAATAGCACGTGGAAGCAGGAGGCTGAGAAGTGGTCTCACCTTGAGCATCTGCGTGTATCTGTCTGCACTGGTGCTGAAAAGGCTCGACGCTCTGCTTTGATGCGAGATGCGGATGTCTATGTCATCAATCGAGAAAACGTGGTCTGGCTCGTTGATCTATACAAAAAGAAATGGCCCTTCGACTGCGTTGTTGTCGATGAATCGAGCAGTTTCAAGAACCCATCAGCAAAGCGTTTTCGCGCTCTTAAAAAAGTGCTTCCATATACCAATTACATGGTGCTGTTGACAGGTACGCCATCGCCTAATGGTCTCATGGACGTGTGGCCTCAGATGTATTTGGTGGACTTCGGTGAGCGATTGGGCAGGACTGTCACTGGTTATCGTCAGCGGTTCTTTGAGCAAGACTTTATGGGGCATCGCTATACGATACGTGACGGATGCGCAGACAAAATACATGGGTTGATTTCTGACAAGGTCATCTCGATGAACGCTGAGGACTATCTCGATCTACCTGATCGCATTGATCTTGAGGTTCCTGTCACATTGCCCGTAGGTGTGATGAAGAAGTACAAGGAGCTTGAGAAAACGCTTTTGGCTGAACTGGATACAGGTGAGGAGGTTGAGGCTGTTAGCGCAGCGGCCCTCGCCAACAAGATGTTGCAATTCGCTAATGGTGCCGCATATCACGATGAGCATAAAAACTGGGCTGAAATCCATAAAGAAAAGCTAGACGCGCTCGCTGATATTGTTGAGGACAATCCAAGCGAAAACATGCTTGTAGCGTATAATTACAAGTTCGACCTTGAGCGAATACTCAAGCGATTCCCTCAAGCCGTGGCTTTAGACAAAGAGCAAAGCACGATTGATCGCTGGAACAACGGTGAAATCAAAATGCTTTTGGCTCATCCTGCCAGCGCCGGACACGGCCTAAACCTTCAGCGCGGAGGGGCGTTGAGCGTCTGGTTTGGTCTGAACTGGTCGCTCGAACTCTATCAGCAGTTTAATGCAAGACTTCATCGTCAGGGACAAGAAAAGCCTGTTCGCATTATCCATATTGTCGCAAAAGATACGATAGATCAGCGTGTACTGCGTGTTTTATCCGACAAGGATGCCAGTCAATCATCATTGCTCTCATCGCTCAAAGCGTAATTCTCCTTGACCCGTCTGTTAATGTTATGGTAACAACATTGCACGAACGGAATCAAGGAGAATCGAAATGCAAACCACCACATATGCCATTGAGTCTTATGACGTAAAAGAGTTCCCACTTCTTAGTGTTTTTTACGAAGAAGATGCGCTTGATGTTTTTATAACAGCGACTGCGCGTTCTGTGCGCAGTGACTACGGTGTTCCTGGTTCGCCTGTATGGGATGAGATCGAGGACGTTGAGATCGAGGAGTACGAGATCAACGGTGTTGGTTATTCTCCGAAAGAAGTCATCAAGAAATGGGGCGCGGACGCTGAGGACACGCTTCACCAAATTTGCGCAGACCGCGCAGTGGAAATGGGAGAATGGGAATGAACAGCGACCAACATGCGATCTTGAAGCGACTACGCCGCAAGGCTGAAATCCTGAAGATGGACCTGAAGTCCGTGGACGACATGAAGCACCATGATGTGAACGAAATGCTTTTGCTCATTGATATGCTGGAGAATAACCAATGACTACACTATCAACAGTTCTGACAATCATTACGTTATCTGGGACTACGCTGGACGCCGGATATTACGAAGTCACAACCACGCAACTGACCTGCGCCGATCACATCGACATCATGCTGACGATGGCCGCAGTGGATGGCGCGGAGGCTGACGGCTATTGCCTCGATAGCTTCACATCCATGCGCCCAGTGGCGCGGCCAGAGGGGTTGGGTCAATGACGGATGCAGCCATGTGCCGCTTACGTTGCGCCAGTGACACACAATACGAGACACGGTTAGTTGCAGATGACATTAGCAAGAAGATGTCTGAGCTATTCCCTGTCTCATGGGATGTACTTATTAAGGAGAATAACCTATGACTACACTAACGCGCAATCACGCCGACCTCGCACTTGAGGTCAAGGCGCACATTGAAGCCGACGCGCTTACGCGAGGCGAATACTGGAATGGCAGCAAGGGCTGCTTTATCGGGTGCCTGACGCACTCCTCAGACCCAAAGCCAGCCTTTGAGCGTTTTGGCCTGCCGGAACCGCTGCTACGCATCGCCGAAAACATCTTTGAGGCATTGCCCGATGACGAGGGGCGGGCGTTCTTTGCGGCACTGCCCGACGCCGTAGGGTGCGACGGTAAAGACCTGACACGGGTTCACTGGGCGTTCTTGGCGTCAGAGTTGCGACTTCTACCTCAACAGGACTGCATTGATACGGTAATTGAAGGAATGGATTTGCTTTCAGCGGGGGATAAGTGGTCTACCGATGCCGCCTATGCCGCCGCCAGTGCCGCCCGTGCCGATGCCGCCTATGCCGCCGCCAGTGCCGCCCGTGCCGATGCCGCCTATGCCGCCGCCAGTGCCGCCTCCAATATTGCCGCCTATGCCGCCGATGCCGCCAATGCCGCCGCCTATGCCGCCGCCAATGCCGCCGATGCAGCCGCCTATGCCGCCCGTATCAGGCAGCGTGACAGCCTCCTCGAAATCATTAAACAAGCGCCACTGGGAGACCAAGCATGACTGATTTACGGGATAAGATTGCCGAGATTATCGTAGACGCTATTAGCTGGTTTGAAACACCTCAGCATATGGCAGCAGACGCCATCATGGAACTGATACTAGCGGCACACCTTGAGCAGCAAGCCCGCATTGCTGAGTTGGAGGTGAAACGGGTTGAACAGTCGGAACGGATTGGAGAACTTGAGGCGGCTATCAAGCGGCAGGCGGGCGCGGCGAGAACACTGCGTCAAATCACTTTGGCCGAGGTTCAGCACATCAAGGAAAATGAGCGCAAAGAATATGTCGCATCAAAGACGCTTGATAGTGAGCGCGATGCCAACGCGATATTGACTGAAGAACTAGACCTGATGAAAACCGCTGGCATTATTGAGTTAGCTATCCGCAACCCTAGTGTGAGTGAATATATGCAGCATTGGGAACGCCGCGCCGAAGCAGTCGAAGCCCGCATTGAGGAACTTGAGGCCAAACAAGCCGACCTTGTGCGGGCTGGTGTTTTGGCAGCGGCTGGCATGTCCAATGTTGAATTGCTGGCTGACAGCCCCAAAACCATAGCCGCAATCGTGGCGCAAGTGATGGAGAAAGACAATGGGTAAACTACAAGCACTCACAGCCCTGCGCGATAAGGTGAAGGCGGGGACGTGTGTAATACCAGATGATGTACACGAAAGCCCACTGCCATTCAGCGTTGAAATGTATACAGTTGACGCCTACAACGGGTCACTAGACGCAGCCAAGGCACTGCATGAGGCGGTGCTGCCTGGGTGGGGTTACGAGATATGCAATGGTGCAGAGGTTACGCTCCGTCAATACAGCAAGAAAATTATCTTCAAGAATGTATGTCCAGCCCGCGCATGGCTCTTGGCTATCCTAGAGGCGCTTATTGCACAGGAAGGAACAGACCATGAGTGAGGCATCTGAAACGATATGGGCTAGGCCACACCCTTACGAACCTGATTGGACGGACGACGAAGACTTAGCTACAACAGGGCATACCAAATACCGCCGCGCAGACCTACCAGCCACCGACGAACATGCATTTGCCAATGAGAAGGTGAAGGCGCTGCAACATTCACTTGGGCAACTACTACAGGTGCAAGATGGCTTGCCAATGATGGGTATCGAGGCCACACGAAGGTCAGACCAAGCCCGCGCCGAAGCAGCCGAAGCCGCCCTTTTCCGCGTTTACCAAATGGGGCTGGATGCAGCTTCTGTCCACTGTGAAAAACTTGATCTTGGCTGGAAAGACAGAGCAGGACTGCAAGTTTATCCAAGCGCC
>Ga0208303_1000696_pt1 | contig 13871 bp, 21 predicted proteins | sample CB_VirMetaG_2_FD_184537 | JGI IMG/M metagenome (GOLD analysis project Ga0208303, IMG submission 184537) | Freshwater to marine saline gradient viral communities from Chesapeake Bay - CB_1504_2 Viral MetaG (SPAdes) (version 4) | ecosystem: Environmental > Aquatic > Marine > Coastal | place: USA... | reverse complement strand
ACTAGAAGCTGCACCGATTTATGAAGTTACATCTACTATCGTAGAAGCGTAATCTAATAGATATTCAATATAAAAAGAAAAGGTCACTTTAATTAGTGACCTTTTTTTGTTTACAATTATCAAAGTGCCATCGTTTAATTCCATTACCTTTAGAAGTTAAACCACAATGTGGGCATGTTCTTTCATAAGAAGAAGATTTCTTACCGCCTCTAATATGCATTATTCTTTGAGAGTTAATTCTTTCTTTTCGTTCTTCATCTGTATAATTATTCCATACGCTCGCTTGTTGATTTTGTTGACCTCCCTTTGAAGTAAAACGAAAAGTTTGAGAATAATGTACCTTATCTATAGGATATCCATATTTTGCTTGTAATTCAAGTTCTCTATCACCAGCTAATACTATATCAGTATGTGTTTCTAATAATTCATAAGAATTAGATTGGTCTTTAGCTCTACGTAGATCTGTAGTGCATCCAATTTTAATCCCTGGTATGTGGTAAATGTAATAAGTCATAGAAATGTTTATTTTTATACAATAATATTTAAATTAGTTTCATAGGTAGTTTATACTCTATGTTTCTCTTTTTTCTAGGGTGTGTGACATCTTTTAGATATAAACCATTATACTCTGTAGCAAAGTGTGAAGTTCGACCGTTGACTCTAATAGAAGGTCTGTAGTATGCGTATCTAATTGTTTTAGTATTATATACAGTAGGATCATAGACTTCATTAGATGCACTCCATTTAGTGTCTACATAGATCCCTTCTTCAAAACCTATTTGTACTTGTTTATTTAATATTTGATTTATTCTTTCTACGTTTAGTGGACCTATCACAACTAAATCAATATCATGAGTTAATACATCACTCAGTATACTACCCTCAACCCATAATTCATATCCAGTCCAATCAATCTCAGCTTTCATCCTTTCAATAACCGGTTTAGCCGATTCTAATGAGTATAAAGGTTTCCACTCATCTTTGCTAAACTCACCATAAATAACTCTTCTGTGCATAGTTTATATATTGTCTGCTCCCAGTATACCTCTTCTGGATTCAACTAACGTTTATTATATGCAAGTTACCAGGTTTTGTTTCAAATTAATTGAATTTATTTTACTCAGTCTACAACTTTACTAGTTTCTATATTTAAATATGAAATAAAATAGACTCAAATGACATTACTAATAAAGGAAAATGCGTTAGTTGTAGAAGCAACTTTTAATATACCTAATTTAGACTTAGTTCCATACACACTAGAAATAACATCTCAGTATTCACATCAACCTTTAGAATTACCATGTACATTAGAGTTTACTAATTCTAGATACAGTACATTAAAGGTTACATTTCCTACAGGGTTTGGCAACTCTCATAAAAATGGGATATATAATTGGGGTTTAAAACCAACTGGTTTTGACTTTATAGAGTTTGGATTAGTTAAAATAATTACGAACCCAGGAGGAGAAACAGGTATGACTAACTATACATCTACTCCAGCTACAGAAGAAAGAATATCGGATGTTTACTATCGTCCGAATTATTAAATTATTAAAGATAAAATATGAGATCTACACCAGAAGGAATCTATTCAGTAAAAGGTTCAGAGTTTCAAGCAATTGAGGCACCAAATATCCATGAAGTTCGTGGAAAAGATTATATGTTCTATGGAGAGAAAAACCTATTTCCACAAACACTAATTGAATTATATGATAGTTCAGCAATGCACCATACTGCGATCGATGCAATTACCGCTGGTATTATTGGTGAAGGGATTGATATTATCGGTTCCGAATATATCAATTCTAAAGGTGAAACTATTGATGAATTATTTGAGAAGATTGCATTAGATTATAGCATATATCAAGGTTATGCTATTAATGTCATATGGAATAAAGAACGCACAAAGATCTCTGAGATTTATCATCTACCATTTGCTAATGTTAGATCAGGTAAACCAAATGAAGAAGATGTTGTTGAAGAGTATATGTTCTCTAGTAACTGGGCTAACTTAAGAAAGTACCCGTACCAAACATATAGAGCATTTGATGCAACTGATAATAAAGGTGATAATGCGTCTCAAATCTATTACTGTTATAACTACACACCAGGTAATGAAGTTTACCCATTACCATCATACGTTGCGGCTATGTCAGATATTTCACTAGACGCTCAAGTCAGTCGCTTCCATGCAAATAATATTGCGAACGGACTCGCTCCAAGCATGTTTGTAAAGTTCAGAAATGGGGTGCCAAGTCCTGAAGAAAGACGCGATGTATATAAAGAAATCGAGAAAAGTTTTACAGGAACTGAAAATGCGGGACGCTTCTTTTTATCTTTCTCAGAACCGGGAAAAGAACCAGAAGTTACACCGATCGATAGCGCCAACGATACATATTATTTAACGCTCGAAACTCGCATATCCACTCGCATCTTGACCGCACACCGCATAACTAGCCCTGCCCTTCTTGGCATTGCAAATTCATCTGGTTTTAGTTCAGTTGCCGAAGAAATTAAAGTTGCGTATGCACACTTTGAAGGAACTGTAGTAGAACCTAAAAGAAAGAAGATTCTGAGTTCATTTGGTTACATGTTAAAACTCGCAGGTTATAATATTAATCTAAAAGTTATACCTAATAAATTAATTAATGAGGAAGCAGTAGAAGATGTTAAACCTCAAGAAAACATAGAATCATTATAATTATGGACACAGTACTACTAGTCTCAGAACAAAGAATGAAGCAATGGACTTCGTTAGATAACAATATTCGTATTGATGTCTTAACTCCATCAATCATTCAGGCTCAGGATCAGTTTATTCAAGATTCTGTCGGCACTCCTTTTTATAGAAGATTAAAAGAGGGTGTTGTAGCGAATGATTTAAATGCGAATGAAGAAATGTTTTTAAAAGACTACATAGGTCCTACATTAATTCAATACGCTTTATACTTATTACTACCTAGTTTAAAATATAAAATGGTTGAGAAAGGTATCTTAAATGGTACATCAGAAGAAACTCAACCAACATCATTAGATGAAATGAAGTATTTACGTGAAGGCGCATTAGATACTGCACAATTCTATAATAAAAGAATGTTAGAATTTTTACAAGATAATCCTAACATGTTTCCTTTATATCAAAATCCTACACCTAATGATGGGATGACACCTAATAGACAAAACCCTTATTTCAGTGGAATACAAACGAACATACCAGCGAGAAGGGACAACCTCTGGATCTATGCGGACTGTGGAACAGACTGCGATCCCGACTGTTCCAGCTGTAACTAAAAGCGCAGCGAAACACATTAAACAATTAAAAGTTTATCTAAGTAATGAAAGCAAGAATAGACCAGATTCTAAATAGATACATGAGTAGAAAACTTATGGTATTCGTTGTGGCTTCACTGGGACTATTCTGGGGAGCTTTAACCGGTTCTGATTGGGTTACAATAGCTACAGTGTATATAGGTACACAGGGAGCAATTGACGCGGTTACTAAATTAAGAGAAAACAGATAAATTAAATTTTATATTTAAAGATATGCAATCAGTACAACAAACATACGTTTATAATCAAACAAACGGAGCGGTAACCGAAACAGTAAACGGTAATTGGCTCCAGGCTTATTGTGAATACTTAGGTGTTACAGAACCAGTTAATTCAAGTTGGCTCCAGGCACTTTGTGTTCACTTTGGTATTACTGAACCTCTTTACGCGTCATGGACTATCGCATTAGCAAATTATTACGGTATTACATCACCTCAAAACGGGTCATGGTGGTATGCGTTATCACAAGCACCTATTCCATTACCAGCATTTATTTGGAATGAGAATACAGAATTATGGGAAGCAGAAAACAGAACATGGTCATTAACATAAATCAAATAAACAAATAATAAATTATGGCAACATTAACAGGAAATTCAATTAATACATCATACCAAGGTTTAATAAAACTGGACGATAATGGTATAATTGATCCAACCGTATTAAAACAATTAACTGACGGAACTGGTGGGTCATTACCCATTCAAGTAAGTCAAGTACAAACTAAATTTCAATCATTAGTAGATTTCACTGGTGCGACTGTAACAGGTTTACCAGTTGCAGTAGCTGGTTTAGAAGTAGGTACAGGAACTAACTCATTAGTAAATGCAGTTGGTGGAGCATCTACTGCATCAGGACTAAATTCTTTAGCAATAGGTAACGCATGTAATACAAATCAAGAAGCTGGAATAGCAATTGGCGATAGAGCATCCGCAACAGGTTATGGTAGTTTTGCCGCAGGTTTATTTGCACAAGCTGCTGGCTTTGGTGGATTTGCACTAGGACAATATGCTGAATCATCCCAAGGTTACGGTGCAGCATTCGGACCATCTTCTAGATCAACTGCAGAATCCGGGATAGCTTTTGGGCAACAAACTCTCGCATCACACGCGGGTGCAATTGCAATGGGACGTCAAGTTGAAACAATTAACGCAGATACTACTCACGTTAGAGCATTATATGTTGTTGCACCCGATGGTGGAACTGGAGGTAATGGTATTACAATGTTATCACCAAATGGAACAGCAGGTGTAATTACTTTAACAGATGCATCTGAATTAGCAGTTGACGGTACACCGATTGGTGGTGGTGGAGCTGCTGGATTAGTAGCTGGTCTTGGAACAAATTCAATCAAATCAGCAGACAGTTTAGGAACTACTCCTAATGTTGCAGATGTTGCTAATGCAATTGCTATCGGTGATGCTTTAATTAATTCGGGTTCTCCTAATGGTGGAACTATCATGATTGGTAAAAACTGGAACCAAGGATTTTATGGTATAGACGGTATTTTTATAGGAACTAACCCTGTTAACCAATCTGTTGGCCAAAATGATATGATCGTTATTGGTAATAATGATACTATTAATAGTTTCTCATCAAATGGTGGTATTGCTATTGGTAATAACTCTTCAATTCAAGGCGCATCTAATGGTTATAGTATTGCAATTGGATTCGGTGCTACAGGAGGTGTTGATTCCACAACTGATAGATGTGTTGCGATTGGATATAACTCTGAAAGTACTGCATCTGGTGCTGTCGCATTAGGTACTGGTGTTACTGCCGCAACTGTAGATACTACAACTGTAAATCTATTTCAAATTGCATCGTATGCTACTATGAATTACGCAGATGATACAGCAGCAGCAACTGGAGGCATTCCACTCGGAGGTGTTTATCATACTGATGGGGCTCTAAAAATTAGAATCGCTTAATAAAGTAGAATATATAAAATATAAATTATTAGTAGCGCTGCAGTTATTAAAGTTTATTATTGTGCCAAAAGACTCTCAGAAATGAGGGTCTTTTTTTGTATATAAAAAAACCCAGACGAAAATGGCTTAACGTCTGGGTTTAAAAAAGAAAAAGTAAAACAATAACTCCACTATGACATAAAGTTATACATATTATATATACGCACTTCTCTTTGTTTCAACAAATTTACTAAAAGTGACTTTTTTCTGGAAAAACAAAGATATATAATTTATGAAACAAAGTCTAAAAAGACTGTATAACTATAAATCAATTTAATAAATTATTATGAATATTACAGAAACTCCAAAAGGAAGACCTCATTTAACAAATGAAGAAAAACAAACAATCTTAAGATTGAGATTAGAAAAGTTTAGTATCCAACAGATTTCAGATATGACTGGAAGAGGAACTACAACAGTTAAAAGAGTAATATACAATTGGTAATTGTGTGGGAGATGAAACAAAACTTTTTACTCTAATATAATACCTACATAATTAAACTGGATATCGAGGCTTCTTCCAGTATAAATTGTCTCCAAACTTCAGTCATAATCGTTAGGCTGTTGGATCAGGTAGAATAAATGTTTGTCTATGCCTTGAGTTACTCTTATAATTTCTGTAGTGTGTGCCCGCTCAAGATTCCATGTCATCCGCTAAATACCATAAAAAATGATTGGTAATCATTAAATTGAAATTATTCCACAGGGGGCACACAAAGCAAACACAAGCAATAACTGGTAACATTATTATAATCTATTAAATTAAAAAGAATAGCTTATCTGTAACCAGATCTGAAATAACAATAAGATATTTTAATAAAAAATATCATTATTGTTTAACGATGTTTATTCGCACGCGAAAAACATCTTACTAAATAATACTAAACAAAATCAATTAATTAAGTATAATATCTATATTTAGAAAACAAGATACATATCTTATAATAAACAAACTAAAATGACAGTAGAAGTACCACTATTCGCAGAAGGATTAAAAGATGAAGGCATACTAACGCTTATAGCATTCTGTACTAGAATAGCAGAAAGGTATGGGTATGAAGAAACCTATTCAATACATTTAGATGACGTTTCACGTATATGTAATAAAAGAAGATTAGGTTTAGAAGATTACCTTTGGGATAACCCTACCTTTTCTGAATATATAGCTATTGGTAAACCTTTCGATGACGTAATTGTTTTTAAATGGAAACAAAAACCTGAAAGAATGCAAAATAGACCAAGAACTAAACTAGTAAAGGTAGATCTGGTTGAACACCGTCAACAACTTGTATGGGCATATTTATTAGGTAATTTAAATAGTAATATGTTAGAAGAAGAAGGTAGAGCTGATTGGTTATTAAATTCCTACGGTCAAAAGTCATTTAGTTATTATGGTCAAAAAGCTAAAGGTTATATTAAAAAAAGTGATAGGTAACCAGTTATGCGTGCTCATAAAAAACTACTTCTAACTTATATGATATCAGCTGATGGTGATAAACAAATGGCTATAGATTTAATATTAGCAGATATTTATATGTTTGAAAAACAAGAAGAGTATGAAATATGTGGTGAACTAAAAAAAGTACTTAAATTACTTGAATAATTTCTTAACAAATAACTACCAGTCGATTATCGATATGTCTAGCAAGATCTGTCATGCGAATCCTGAATCAGAAGAAGTAGCACATTTTGCTATTGCTGAATTTATAGAACACGAACGTGGGCAAGAGTTAGTAGATGCTGGTAGAGCAATGAATTTTATATCAGGTATTATACACCGATCTTTCCACTCTTCTACATCTAAATATCATACTGTTTATAGACAAAAGAACAGAGTACATAGTTTGCCACAGAACTACGATAAACCCCAAGATGATAACATATATGACTTTGAAGCAGATAGTGCCACAGAGGCAATCCAAGGTATTCTAGAGGATATGTTAGCTGATTTCAGAGATGATACTGGTGAGAGATTATGGTACATGGCAACTCTATTTCAAAAATGGTTAGAAGAACCTAACTTTTCAGAACTAGAAAGGAGATTAGGCATTCCCCGTACAACAATTAGTCAAGAAGTAACAAGAGCAAAGGCTTATATACAAGCACAATTAAAAATAAACAACATAAATTATTATGAATGAATTAGTACAGATAATAGGGTTCGCATGTCTATCACATTTAGTAGTAGACTTTATCTCTAGTTTTAATCTACCAGAATTACCAGACAAACCCTTTCGTTGCGATATGTGTATGGGTTATTGGATTTCTATTATTCCAATGTGTGTACAATTCGGGTTAATCGGTATACTATATTCCGCGATGATAGCAGTTTTATCAAATATTATATTTAAATACGTATGACACAAGAAGATTTCAATTGGGTTCAACAAAATTATAACCTAGTAGCAAAGCCAAGTAGGCTAAACAAAGAAGAATCACTAAAGTTATTTACTATATTTAATTCATTAACTGGAGAGAATAGAAAAGTAACTTCATGTGGTAGATGTGTAGAACTAGTAAAGAAGACTATACTACATGAATACAACAAAAAAATAAATGAATTATGATTAAACAAGAAGTAATAGTAGAGGGAATTACATATTGGGTTTCCGCACATACTAATAAAGATATCAAGAAGGCAATCAAAGCACTAAAGGCGGCGGTTAAAACAAATAAAAAAACAGAAGATAACGATGGCATTTAAAGGAGGAGACGAAAATATCAATAGAGAAGGTAGACCAAAAGGAGTACCTAATAAAACTACTAAACAAATCAGAGAGGCTTACCAAAAGTTAACTGAAGACAATTTAGATAACATGACAGTATGGTTAGCACAAATAGCAGCAGATAGTCCAGAGAAAGCGATGGATTTAATGTTACGTCTCAGTGAATACATTATACCGAAGTTAGCGAGAACAGAAGTAACAGGTAATGATGGAGAAGATCTCTTTAAAAATATCAAATTCGAATTCGGTCCAGATATTAACGACAGTAATAATAGAGAAGAATAATGAAGTTTACAGGGTTTACACCTCATCCTAAACAGAGGGAAATGATCAATCAAATTCTTGACTCACCGGCTAAATTCCATGTAGCCTGTGTTGCTCGGCAATTCGGGAAATCTATGTTAGCAATGAACCTTTGCCTTTACTGGGGTATTAATAAAGGACCTTGTAAAATACTATGGGTTTCACCGGTTTACTCTCAAGCCGAGAAGGTTATGAAAGAACTAATGTCCGCTATCGGTAATTCAGGTCTTGTTAAATCCTGTAACTTCTCTTCTAATGAGATTAATTTAATGAATGGTACTCAATTACTTTTTAGGTCTGCGGAGAGATACGATAACATCCGTGGTTTAACTTGTGATTATGGAGTAATAGATGAGGCAGCTTTCTGTAAAGATGAAGCCTGGCAGGAGGCTATTAGACCAGTCTTTATGGTGAGAGGTCGTACTATACTTTTTGTATCGACGCCTAAAGGTAAAAACTGGTTTTGGGATTTATTTCAGTTAGGGAGATCAGATGACTATCCTAACTACGCGGCCTACACAGGTACATCATATGATACACCTTTTATTAATAGAGAAGAGATAGAGGATGCAAAGAAAACATTACCTGAATTAGTATTCCAACAAGAGTACCTCGCTAAATTTATTGATTCTGGTGGTGAAGTGTTTCAGAATATAGAAAAGAATCAATTCTCTAACTGGTCTACACCACAGGGTAAAGTGTTTTGTGGAATAGATTTAGGTAAACAACAGGATTTTACATGTGCGGTATTTATTGATTCACAGGGTAAAGTGGTAGATATGTATAGAGAGAACTCTCAAGAGTGGACGACTATGACAAATGAAATACTAACTAGAATCAGAAAGTGGAACGCAACTACTATGGTAGAAGTAAATTCAATTGGAGATGTTATATTTGAGCAGATCAAAAGGGAGTGGCAAGACACAATACCATTTGTAACCACTTCTAAATCTAAACAAGAAATAGTAGAAGGTCTCATACTAGATATGAATGACACTAGAATTCAGATACCTAATGAGAAACTCGTACCCGCGTTGTCACAAGAGTTAGAACAGTTTACTTATGACTACAATCCGAAGACGAGATCGATCAAATACGGACACCCACGAGGGGGACATGATGATACTGTAATAGCACTCTGTATTGCAAATTACAATCGTAAACAAAATAGGACCATAGGTAGTTACGCTGTAATGGGTGGCTACTAATTCACATTACACAGAATTTATATTTAAGAGTATGGTAACAGCAAGAGTAAATGGTAAAGCGGTAAAGATACCCCAGAGGTTTACAGTTCAAGAATGGATTGAATTACAAAGGTGGGACTTTGATGCTCCGGTGCAATGGCCCCATATATTAGAACAGATTACTCAAATACCTCAGGAGACCTTTAGAAATGCGGATGAGGAATCACTCCAACTCTTTATGGGTTTTGTGATCAGTGCTATGAATAGTAGACAGAGAGTAGAGTTACCAGATTTCAACAAGTTAACCTTTGGTCAATTTGTTGACATGGATTGTTTTATTGCTATAGGTATTGATAAACACCTAGAGTCTATGTTAGAGGTTTTAGAGATAACCACTCCATGGGCGCCCCAAGCCATATGGTCATTAGAACAATATATAACTTGGAGAACTTCTATCTATAGAAGATACAGTACACTCTTTGGTTTAAACGACCAAGACTTTAAAGATTATAGTGAGGAGAAGGAAGATCTAGATCCGAAGTCAGTTAGTCGTGGTTGGTATAATGTAATAGTAGAACTCGCTAATAATGATATACTTAAAATAGATAGAGTAACTGAAGAACCGGTGGAGAAAGTACTAACCTACCTCCAAATTAAAAAGGAGAAAGATATAAAGGCTGCACAAGAAGCCAGACAAATTAGAAATAAACAAATATGACCTACAAAGAAATAATCAACAGATTTAGACAGGTTGTCGAAGAACACAAACAACTCCAAGATTTTGGTTATGGTGAATTGAGTGACCTAAAGACACAATCACAATTAGGACCTGAGGAACAAGGAGTAGACTACCCCTACTTGTTTCTACTACCGACCCCGTCAGTTAGACAGGGACCTGTAATGGAATACAGTTTTAATATGATTGTAATGGATATGGCACGTGGTGAAGAGGGTGACAAGTATGACAACTATATTACTATCCAATCAGATTGCCAACAGTATATTGATGACGTGTTAGCGAGACTCTATTTTTATTATACTGATCAACCCGAAGTAACTCTAACTGGTATTACATACACTCCATTCAAAGAGAAGTACCAGGATGAATTAGCGGGTATGACAGCAACTATAACTATAGAAGTACCTACACCTATTGATGAGTGTAATACACCATTTGACACATGGGTATTAGAAGATACTTTAGATGTTAGAGTACTAGAAGGTACTGGTTATAATTACCAAAACATCAGAGATCAATGGCCTATTCCAGAGCAAGAAGAAACCTATAAAATAGAATGGGATTTCAGAGTAGAGAATACAATTGAATTAATCCCGGATGGTAGTCCATATAACGTACCCTACTTTACAATCTTTGTAGAGGCTGATACTGGTAAAGAATCATATTATTTCGAACAGGCTTATCCAAGTAATCAAGGTATACACACTATAACAGGTACTACAGAGATAACCGCAGGAGATATCCCCCCAGATAGTAGAGACTTTTTCTTTGGTTTAGGTTATTTAGGTACTACATATCCAAATGGAGAACCACTCACGTATTACCCTAATTCAACTGCGTTACTAGGTGGTACTATTAAAATATACAAGAGACTCTAATGACATCTAATATCACAGACCTAAATCAGTTACTAGAGACTTTCAGTGATGAGTTATCACAACCCGAAAGAATCCTTTCAGAGATAGGTAGTCAGATTACAATGGAGTTAAAACAGAGAGTTACTCCGTTTAGTAAAACTGGTAGACTTAAAAACTCTATTAGTTATACAGTCTCTGGTGACACCATGTCTATTAATATGGTAAACTACGGTGTGTTTCAAAACTATGGGGTTATGGGTATAACTAGTTCTAGAATACCGGTTAATGTCCCTGAGTTTGGAATAACTGTAGATGGTTATAATACTACCGGTCGTTTTAGATTCGGTACTCGTAATTACGGAGAAGGACCGGGTTGGGGTGTTTACTACTCAGGTATTAGAGCTAAATCATTTTTTAACATGGCTGATATTACAAATCAAATCGCTGTAGACTTTGCAGCTCAAATAGTTTAACTAATCATATGGCAATTATAACAAACATTCAAATTACACAGACACCTCAAACCACATTCGATGAGGCATACGGTCCCCTTCCAGTTACAATAGAAGGTATACCATATGATGATACAACAGGGATAATCCAGGCTGAAAAGTATGTACTTCAAATTTGGAGAAACGGTCAAATGATCGCAGACCTTAGACAATCACCTAATGCCTCCGCGGCCGCTATCTTTGATATCCAAAACACAATACAGAACTTTGTGTCACCTTCACTTAATAATGTAGAGGAGATAGGTTTTATAGGAGTAGAGTTAATGAACTCTGCAAAGGAGAGTACACCATATGAATTAAGAGCTTCTTATGAACAGGGTGGTCAAGTACCAGCCTATCCAGGTACAACCGGTCAATGGGCAACCTCTAATACATTATTAGCATTCGGGGGAACTAAAGAGTATTACGAAGTACCTTTTAACGCTACAGCATACCTCCCACAGTTAACTCAATCAGGTATTTGTACAGATGTTCTCAAGGTAGCAAAACCATTTACTGATTTAGCCTCATATAGATTAGGTGGTGAGATTACAGATGGTAAACCAAGTTGGTTAACTTCTAACATGAGAGTCTATGATCACTATGTGACTAGAGACGATATGACTACTATTAGTTATTACCAAATGGTGAGTGGACCTAATCCACCGGTGTTAGCAGCCTCTGTGGATGCCATTATGTATTGGCAATTTGATGTGACTGGTCAACCCATAAATGCGGGTGGTATACCTGATTTAGTTTATAATGTACAAGCAAATGGGGGTGGACCTAATACAAGCCCAGGACAGGGTGCGGGGCCGATCTATCCATACCGCGCTGTTACTGCTGCTACTGGTCCTAGAAACTTCCAGGATCTCAGTGGACTCTGTACACACTATTATGTAAGTACTTCTGCTTATACTGATTCTGCATGTCCTACTCTAGTTTCCGGTTTAACTGATGAGTCAATGCACTATGTACACAGATTTAATATCATAGAACCAAATTGTTCTGATTTCCCGGATTACCAGTTCTCTTGGTTAAACTCATATGGATTTAGAGACTACTACTCTTTTAGAAAGAGACATGATAGATCTGTGAGTATTAATAGGAATGAATTCCTTCGCGAGGCCGCTAACTATAATAGTACTAGTTACTCAGTAGATAGATTCGATAGAGGTCAAACAGTTTACTCACAATCACTCCAACAAGACTACATCGCTTTCACTGATTATCTTTCAGATGAAGATGCTAAATACCTACAAGGGCTATTTACTTCCGCTGATGTTAAAGTACGTTTTGGTGACGCTGACGGGAATGCTAAATACGAATGGACACCCGTAGTTATTACAAGTACAAGTTGGAGAGAGAAGACATATAGAACTGATAGACTATTCCAATACGATATTCGTTTTAAACAAGCACACAATCTAAAATCACAAAGAGGTTAATATGATACAACTCAAGGTTTATAGTTCACCAGACATCACCGTATACAGTCCTGTGTCACAATGGGGTGACAGTACTAATCAATTATTTTTAGATCTATATGATACAGAGCCGATCAAGTTGACTCTATCAATTGAGGATCTAACAAACGCTGATGCAACTTCTACTTACTCTAAAACTTTCAAAGTTCCAGGAACCAGGAAGAATGCTGAGTTCTTCAAGAATTCATTTGATGTAGACGGGATTATGTATGATGTTACTATAAAGAAACCTGCTGAGATCCTAGTTGACGGTACTCAGTTTAAACAGGGTCATATCAGATTACAGAAAGTATACTTAAATATCAAACAGGATCGTTATGATTACGAACTCCTTTTCTTAGGTGAGACCAGAGACTTCTCCAGTATTATTGGTGATAAAGGTCTTTGTGATTTAATTATGAATGATATTAATGGTGGTGATGTAGTCGACTCCTTTTTGAGTAATGATGATGTCATTCAATCTTGGCAAGCCTACCCAGAAAACCCATCCTTAACCTCTGGTCTACATGACGGGAATATTATCTATCCACTTATAGATCATGGTAATAATTATGATGAGAATGGTGACGTTGAAGAATCTCGTATTGCTATAGGTAACGGAAATACTAATAAACCAAACTTTACTGAAGGTAGTGGTGCTAATAATAATTTAACGACAAAAACTGTTGCACTAGAACGTATGAAACCTATGATCAGGGCTAAAAGGATCATAGATCAAATCTTTGAAGACGCTGGATACACCTATGATTCTGAATTTTTTGAGAGTCCTCTATTCCATCAG
>Ga0208303_1000695_pt1 | contig 13889 bp, 13 predicted proteins | sample CB_VirMetaG_2_FD_184537 | JGI IMG/M metagenome (GOLD analysis project Ga0208303, IMG submission 184537) | Freshwater to marine saline gradient viral communities from Chesapeake Bay - CB_1504_2 Viral MetaG (SPAdes) (version 4) | ecosystem: Environmental > Aquatic > Marine > Coastal | place: USA... | reverse complement strand
CCGTGCACGCATCAACTTGTCAACAATCGGACCCTGAACAATGCCGGGTTCGACAGCCGTTGCTTCAGCAAGTGCTTGCTGTCCAGCAACAATCGTACGGTAAACCTTGGCGCTAGCAGCACCATCGGTTGCGGTGTATGCACGTGGGGTCTCCACGATGTAAGCACCACCAAGAACACCAGTGGTAGCATTAAGAATGTTACCAACGTTAGGATCAGTGTACTTGCGAATGTCCTCGAAGGACAATGCGCCAGTCTCTGAACGCAGATCGTGTGCAACCTCAGGGTGCATGTATGCTGCGTACAGCATTCCTTCACGGGGAACAGCGTTAGCAGCGCGAAGTTTCGCAACAGTCTTGCGAATCATAGCGCCAGTAATAACATCAGCAGCAACAACAGTTGCTGTTGAAGTAGCGTCTCCACCGTAAAGAACGTTCGTTCCACCGATAAGAGTGTTCACAACAACACGGTCAATAGAATCAGCCATGTTGTATGCGACAAGGTTAGCGATAGCAGGATCAACATCTGAGAAAGCAAACTCTCCCAGTTTCTTGGTTTCAAGAACAACGTTGCCGTACTCGTTAAGAGTAACAGTTACGTTGGTTGTGTTGCCAATAGCAACAGCATCAGGATCAACAGCCTCAGAAAGGGTTGACGTTGCTGCGGCCATGTCCGCGTACAGCGAGAAGATTACGCTGGAACCGGGCATTGCCTGTTGTACTGGGCGCTTGTCCGCAAGGTTGCGGAACAAAGGCTGTGAACGTAGAGCGAACTCTACATAGCGGTCATAGGCTGCTTTGACCAAGTTGGACATAGCAGTTGTATCTGTATAAGCGTTAGCCATTGTGCGATTTCACCTCCAAGTGAATGTTTTTAATTGAATGTTTTTTGAATCAAACAACCTGCGGTCCATGCACGTTACCGAACAAGACCTTACTCAGTTCCTCCGGTGTCGAAGCAGCACGGATGCGAGCATCCATCTGGTCGAAGTCACCATCGAATGTTTGTCCAGATGCTTGCGTGTCAGAGATCCTCTGCAACGCCTGCATATCTGCGGCATTAACCGCTGGCTCCTGATTTTGAACAGCAGGGGCAGATGAACCAAAAAGATCCGCGTACTCCGCAACCCAACTCTCCACATCCTCAGGGGATGTTACGTCAGAAGGAATCAACTTGATAAGTTTATCAGGCAGACCCTTTGACAAAATAATATCTTTGACTGTACGTTCACGAGATACGTTTTGCATTTCGTCTAACTTGCTAGACATTTCCTTGTTACGCTTCTCACTCGCGCGAAGAGCCTTACGTAACTCTTTCATGCCCGTGCTATCATTCGACGTATCTGTATCGTCGTCGTCCCAATCGTAATCAGACATTATTACTCCCTTACTATTCATTGATAGGTTAATCGCCACCCACACCACAACTTGGGGAAGAAGTGATGGCTGTGACTATCGGACTTTATACACCAACGGGGCCGATAGATCCGTCTAGTGGTGGACATGGAGAGAATCGAACTCTCGTCTCCTGCGGGTTCCCTCTGGGGGCTTTACCGCAAGGCTTTCCATTCATGCCCTCTATTCAATTGTTAAACTCTATTGTTGCCCTTAAGGGCACTACTACTAAAGGCAGAAGAACCACCAAATCGTGCACGTTCACGAGACTGCAAACCTTCAACCTTCTTCTGCGCCTTAGCATCAGCACCCATGGAAGCAGTCAAAGACTCAGTGTCACTTAACTCCGACTTTTCAATGTTAGCCAAACGTTTAGTGGCATCCCGGAGAATTGCTCCACGCTGAACCTCAGTATTCAAAGGCTGCAACGCTATGTCACTTTCGCCAGCAAGATCACCAATAAACTCTGCACCAGTAACATCAATGTCAAGACCAGCCCTAGCAGCATAACCACCAACGATAGCAGCGTTAGCCAAAGAGTTAATCTTGTTTTGTGTACGTGCCGGGTCAAGGGAATACTCAACCAAAGTTAAAGGATCAATGTTGTAAAATTTTTGTAAAGAATCACGAACCTCTTGGGGAGTGTCGGCAACAACACGTTGAGCGTCACCAATACGTGACTTAACCTCATCAACAGACACACTATATTTACCAACAAGGTCAGCAATAGAATCATATTCACTCTGGCTGCCGTCAGTACCAAGGTAGTTACGAAGACCGGCATCTCTAAAAGCACTACGGTATTCGGTTTCAAGATTTAAGTACTCGCCTTCGTTACGCACATCCGTGTTGCCACGAGCCTGCAAAGCAAGCAGACCCTTAAAGCGAGATTTATACTCGCTAGTCTGGCGAACCTTCTCAGCCAAGAAGTCTTGGTTAGTTGACTCTTGTACGAGTGCTTCAATCTGTCCAGCCAAAGAACCCATGTTGTACTGAGTTAGAAGGGTTCTTAAGTATTCCCTAGCGGAAGTTTGCTTATCAGTCTTTTCGCTTAACGCAGCAGCATCATCTGATTCTTTACGTAAACGATAATATCTATCTTCAGCAGACTCGGTAGGTATAGTTTTTGCTGGAGTTGCAGTATCCGTAAGTTTGTTAAACCCTCGATTAAACTCTTCAGTAAGATTAGGATTTTTGTTAGGATCAAGAAAATCCAAGTAACCAGATACATTAAACTGGCTCATGTCAGCAGTCACTCAAATCACCTTAACCCAAACATCGAAAGAATGCTAGTACCAGCATCAGCGTAAGTTTTCAAAGCATTCTCCGTCTTATCCCATCGAGGATCTTTACGAGCCTCACGCTTCAAATCAGTAATAGTCATTTTGGTTTGCATGGCCTGACTGAGAAGATCATCATCAAACGAAATGTCTTCCGTGTTCAACTCTAAAGTTGAGGCAAGTTGAGCGACGTAAGGTGCGGCAAGATCGTAAGGATCAGCACCGGCAGAAATTTCCTTCTCCCAGCCTGGAAACGTACCCTTCAAATACGTGTTACGCAACTGCTGCTTCATGTCTTCAAGTCCCTGATCCCCAAAAGCACCACTCTGAACAAGGCGACTTAAAACATCAGAAGGAATATTCAAACCGTTCTTTGCGGACCACGTTTCTAGTTCAGCCTGAAACGTACCAGCAGTGCCAGTAAGATCTTGACTAATATCAATACGAGACTCTGACCTAAGAGAGGCCTCAATTTCTTCTGGGGTAAAGTTTTCATACCTAGCAATTTCAGCAAGTTTAGTTAACGTAGCATCATCAATGTTGAGACCTCTTGTGCGAGCAGAAGCCTCAAGCCTAGCCTTAATGGGCTGAATAGAGTCGGCATAAAGAGTAGTGCCATCACGTTTATCTTGAGCCATCAAAAGTTCGGAGGCTTCCTGATCGCTATCAAACCTATTCCAGAAATCAAAATAACTTGATTCCGTATTCGTATGTAACTTAGCAACCTCAGCGTACGTTATTTTGCCCGTTGGACTATTATTAATAATGTCTTGAATGTCAGTTGCGTAGTCTTTTAATTCAGGGTACTTCTCAACCAAGAAATCTATGTAAGAATACATGGCGGTAGAATCTTCTTTATTCGCCTTAACTTCTTTGTTATTAATCGGAGCCATGCTACAGTCCTAACCGTTGCGCCATAATGTCCATGACATCCGTATTAATGGTATTCGTTGCATAATCTTTATTGCTACGTATAATGTCCATAGCCATAGTTTCCCGCGTAGGTTTTTCTTTAGTAACAGAAGTTAACTGCGACTGACCACTAGGAGTGCGAACGTTTACTTGAGCTTGCAAGTCTTCCTTCTGAAACTTCTTGGAATACTTTTTCAACTCTTGATCGGTAAGGTTACGACCAAGCATGTCAGTAGCAAACTCATTTAATGTTACTTCCACGTCCCTCTTTGACAAAGTGGAAATAGTGTTTGTTGTAACGGGACCGGAGTATCCACCGGCACCCCGACCACCGCTTCCTTCTAAGTCTGGTGCTTCTCGACCAACCGCTGCCCTATTTGCAAGCCAATCCAAGTAAGAAATATTGCCGCTATCAGAAGACGCTTTATATTTCGCAACAGAGTTGAGCAAACCAGAAGCCACACCACTGTCAGTATTTATACTAGAAGCATTGGTTATTGAGCGGTCACGATACAGGTCTATCGCCAAGTCCCTACGAAGCGTCTCGTCGCCTAGGATTCTTTGTATCTCATACTCGAATTGTTCATCGCTAAGAACAACTTTTTGCGATGAAGTAAGACCACTACCAACGTATTCACCCGGAGTATCCCTGTAGTAGAAACCTTGCCCTTGTTGTACAACTTTGTTGGTTGCATCTTCGGCTAGTTTTTGTGCTTTTTCTAATGGTGTTGGTTCACCGGGAAGTTTTTGTTGACCGGGAAGCGGTTTGACGTCAGTTCTTACAACCATTATTACTCCTAAAATTTATCATTAGAAAAATACCTGTCGTAATATTCGGAAAAACCTATATCTTTATTACGCAGTGTCCCAGCAAACAAGTAACCTTGCTTTCTAATTTCTTTTTTAAGTTCTGATTTTCTTGTAACTTGAATATCCGAACTGTCAATATCATCAAGGAGGGAAATAATTACATCACGCCCTTGCAGGTACTCTTCAAGAACACCGATGGTGGGAATTTTCCGACGATCCTCCACCGAAGCGGATTCAACTGTTATCCTAGCAACCTCTAACCTTTTAGACGTTATTGAAATGTCATAGTCAATCCTAATGACATCACCATATGCTGGATACTTTTCGCCAAGAGACTGCTTGTAATCTTCAACAGCATCAATAACATCGTCGCCAAGATCCTTGTACGACTCAAGGCCAACAGATTTTGCTTGGTCATCAAAGTCATCAACAGCCAAAAAGAATTCTTGCCAACCCTTAGAGATCTGATCTTTTTTGAACAACTCTTCGGCAGTCATCTTTTCTTTAACAAGATCGTTTCCAATTGAATGATGCTGAAGTTCGCCGTAAACAGAGTAACTAAAAGTTTCCGATTGGTCACCAATGCCAGTAAACTGTCCAACAAACTCTTTACCAAGATCTTCAGAAATGCCTTCAACAATTTTTGGGTTTTTAGTCAACCTGTCGTAAGACTGCTGATTAGCATTAACCTTAAAAGCCGACTCGGAAGTAGATCCAGTCAAACCAAAGTACGTGTTAGGATCTTGATCGGGGTGCAACTCTTTCATTTTCTTCAAGAACTTATCTATCTTCTTGGAGTAAACTAAAGCAGTGTTGTCGAGAAGGTCACGCCAAATCTTGCGCTCTACTGTGTAAGGAGAACGGTAAGATGTGGACGCAGTAAAAGCCGTCAACGACTGATCCACAGTCCAAACCCATAAAGCATTTGCGTTACGGATAACTTTCTCAAAGTCTTCTTGAGTCAAAACTTTACCTACGGCAGCCGCAGTAATAATAGCATCCTGCGTCATGGTGTTCTGCAATCTTAGGAATGCGGTGTTTTCATTCTCACCAGCGAACATTCCTGCATAAACTCTTTTAATGTATGTTGGAAGAATGATATCTTTTATGGGAGTGTTTACGTCGCCATTAGCAACAATCCTTCTGAACATTGCATCACCCATAGACTTACGAAGAACCTCAGTTAGTTCAGGTTTACCTTGAAGAATGAGCCCAGTCGCTATTGGAGTCAACGGTCCAACCCCGGGATCAAATATTCCACCAGTAAAAACAACATTTATTCCAGACTGCCTCGTTGCTACAGGTATAGCGTTACCGTCCTCATCCATCACTGGAATCATTGTATTCAAGATCGGAGTCTTGGAAGCAAGATAACCAGCAACGGGAATCTTGCGCAAGGCAAGAGTCGCCTTCAACAAGTTTTCCGGTTGAACAATGAACGTTTCTTCGTCACTGCTGAACATGTTTGAAAACTCTACCTTGTTTCCGTCCGCATCAACAACCCAACCTAAAGAGTTCGGTATGTTCCACATGGCATTAGCGTAAGCAACGATGGCTGGATTCTGATAAGCAATCCCACTCCAAGTTCTTAACGTGTTTGACCAAGCAGGAAAGAATGGGAACATAAAACGAAGTGCTTGCGAGCCAGAAGTCTGACGCTCAATTGTGTAAAGCGTTTTACGGGTCTGCTCCAAAGCATAGCGATGAGCAGTAGCATTTATTCTATCTCGAATACGAGCATCGCTAAGTGACCTGCCATCATTCTTCGCCATGTTAGCCATGCGAAGTTGTTCCTTGCGGTACACGGCAGCATAGTAAGGATGTCGAAGAAGTTTAGTTTCAGGAATCGAACCTAGAATCTTCATAGCCCCACCGACGAAACTTCCAACAGCGCCACCTACTGTAGCACCCGGTCGAATCTGACCACTATCTTTACGGATAGCATGCTTGAAAAGTCCCGTGTACTCCTTGCCTTCCTTTAAGACAGGTATTACTGGAAGTTCAGAGTCACCAAGACTTGAAATTAATTGTTCCCTAGTGATGCCCTTGCTAGAACTGTTCACTGCTTGACGAAGACCAGAACCCAAAGGAAGTTCCTTCGAGTAGTTTTTATGCATCATGTCAATGTGCGCTCTGACCTTAGCGGGATCTGCGTTGCCAGCCTTGTCATTTAACCCAAAGTTGCTTCGATAGTTTTTCTGCGGATCGCTCATCATCCAGTCAGTTGCCTTGGCAACCATGTCACCTTCTTCGTCACCATACCTCAACCACTTTGAGATGACACCATCCTGCTTGTAACGACGATTGACGCGATCAAGATAGTTATTCCAATACTGGTTCCACATCTTTGACGACTCTGGACCATCACTAATATTGTATGGGTCCATTACATCGTACTCGCCAAGTTTCCTGTCCCTATTCATCTTGGACAAGAAACCAGTCTTAAAAACTTCTTGGTAAGTACTATCAGCGCTTGAGAGTATTCTAGCCATTTGACCATCGCTACCATCAAAAGCAGCATCCCATACTATGTCGTTACCATTTTCATCTTTGCCAACAACGTTACCGCCGGTGCCAATTTTTTGTCTACCAAAATACTTCCAGTCGCCCTTGCCTTCAATTTGAGCCAAGGTTTTTTTCAGCATCTCGGCTTCATCAAAAAGTTTTTGCGCAAGAGCCATGCGTGTAGCCTTTAGTTTTTCCAACTCTGGCACGCTATCATCAAACAAAGACTGAGCATCGTCTAGTTTCATTTGAACTTCGTCCACACCAATAACCGCTTCGTCAATCTTATTGTTGCGATTAATTATTTCAGTTTTGATGTTTTCAATATTCTTTTCGTAAATAGCCTTTGCGTCTTTATTGTACGCTTCTGCTAACTTCTTTTCAGCCTTGTATTCTTTCGCGCGTTGCTTTGCTATCTTAGCACGAGCGGCCATCTGCTCACGAACAACAACACTTCGACCATCTTCGCCGTAAGAAGTTAACTTCTTCTTCCCTGCCTTGGCAGTCTTAAGTTTATCTTCTATACTTTTCAACGTCTTGTTATAGTCTGGTGTTCTTCTTCCAGTCTTTTTCAAGTCCTTGCGATTTTGCGCAAGCAAAAAAGACCGATCTGTTTCAAGTGAAACAATTCTTTCCTCAAGTTCCTTAAGTCTTATTTCAGACTTGGTGGGACCAATCTCAATAGGGCCGTTTGCTGGCTTAAGGGCAATTGCTGGTTCTATGATTGGAATGTTGCTAGGATCAGAACCTGCCGCAATAGCAGCATCATCTGCTTCAATAAGTCGTGAAAGTTTTGCTTGCTCCTTAAAAAGGGCTTCCTCTAGTTTCGCAATGTCAGCAAGTTTATCTTCCTCACCAAACATTTTAAGAGCCCGAAGTGCCTCAGCATTTTGCTTCATCGCATTCTGAACAGCAAGAGACTGTGCTTTTGCCGTGCGCCCGTAATACTTCTTGTACGCTTGGTAAGTAATTGACGCAGGTATGCGGGTAAGAAACTCTGGGTTAGTTGCCATGAATCCCATCGTTGCAACACTACGCAACGTACCTTCGGTAATGTTACGAGCAGTGTATCCAAGGCGGAGAAGAACGGAAACCTTCCAACCATTGTTTAAGATGTCGGCTGCTTTTGCTCCAGTGTTTTTGGCAACACCAATGATTGTTCCCATGTCGCCAATGTTAGACACGACATTGCGGAACTCACGGACATCCAACATTGGGAATTGTTCGTCAAGAACAGAATACATGTCAGCAACGTTGATAAGATGTTCGTTGTCCTCAGCGACAGAGAAACCTTTTCCACCATTCTCTGGATCAAGTTGGTCAGTTAGGGCTTTCCAACGTGCGCCATTGTAACTCTCGTATATGTCCATGATCTCTTGGTAGTCTTTACCCAGCCTTTGACCAATGGCGGTAATCGCTTGCTTTTCCGAATCAATCAAAATGTTTCGCTTGGCTGCCGGACTTATGCTAGAATCAGCCCACCTAGCAAGAAACTCATCTTGCATTGCAGGTGAAATTTCTGTTTCACGCAACCAGTTTGCATACTCAAGATCACTGTTGATTCCATCGCCAGCCTTAAGGTGAATTACTCCAACGGGAAGACCTTTGTTTCCCCAGCGCACTAGCGCAATAGGGCGAGATGCTGCTGTTGCTTTAACAACATTCCAAATGAACCCTTGAGATTCATAACTATCCACAGTGGCTTCACGTAGGCGTGCTGCCTCTGGATCAATTTGCCTCTGCTTTCTAGTGGGCCTAGCGTCAGACTCAGAAAATCCCTGCCTTGCGGTAACTTTTAATTTAGCGGCAGTGTCACTAACTGTACCACCACTTCTTAAAGTTGTGCCACCAACCAAGGGCTTTGGTGCTTCTGGCTTTGGAACAAACGGTGACTGGGGTCGAGCATCAATTGGATAAATTTCATCCAAAACTTTCCTTGCGTCTGCAATTAAATCATTACCAAGTTTTACCCCAAAATCGTCTATGGGCCTAGTTGCTTGGAAATAAGAAATCCCGTCGTTTAATTCTCTAGCAAGAACATCCAGAAGTTTAGGATTACTGCCGCCTTGAAGCGTTAAAAGTCCAGTTTCATCCTGAAGAAGTATCTTAGCGACACTAACCATTTCAGCGTAAGCCTCGTCAGGATCTTCACTCAGCGCCTGCTTAATGGATTTCATTGCTCCAGGATTATCAGTCTTACTGACAAATATGTTTCCCTTTTTTGCGCGAGAAAGATCTCGTGGGGAAGCATCAACAAACTCTTTAATATACCTGAATGAAGCGGTACTTTCAGTTCCTTCAGCAAAGTGCAGGTCAAGACCTTTTTCCATATCGGCAATGAAAGTGTTTTTTGCAACTTTGGTTTCTAAGTTTTGATTAAGATACCCACCGATAGGCCTACTGCCTATTCTTCCACCAAACGCAAAGACCTTGAAAGGTTTGCTAAGAATGAAGAAAGGATCTCCAACAATCGCCGTTCCAGCGTCTTGTGCACCACTAAGATACTTACCAAGATTCTGATCTTCAAAAGCCTTCTTGTAATCTTCCTCATTGTAAAGATCAAAATTTTCGGAAGCAAAAAAAGCGTACTCTTCAATAAACTTTTCGGTTGCATCGTCAAAGCCTTTGTCTGTACTTAGCATTTCATTTTCGCTACCAAGTAGGTTACGGAAAAGATTGCCGTAGACAGCAGTGGCTGCCGCCCCAGCGCTAATCTCAGCGCCCTCACCAACCGTGTTTAGTCCACCCCAGTTGTTTGATTCCCACTCTAAATCCATTGTGCGAGGACCACCCGGTAGCGCAGTCATTCCCCAAGCAAGACCAGCGTTTACCTGATTCGATGACCAAGTAAGAGCGTTCAGTCCAGCCCCTGCCTTCTCCATTGAGAATCCTAGACCACCACCAAGCGTATGCTTGTATGCGTCGGTAAGATAAGGAACTCTTATCCACTGATCTGAATCTCCAGCAATAAGCCCACCAAGATCATCAGGAAAAAAATCATCGGCAAGGTCTAGGGCTCCGCCCCAGAAACCACCCATTTTTTCGCCAGCGGTAGTATTGTCATCAATGACTCCACCATAAGGTTCTGTTACACGATTAATCAAACCTCTGTCGTACGGGCTGGTCTTGGCAAGATCCATTGGAACGCCAATAGGGGTTGGTTCGTTTGCGTCCGCTGCGGGATCACCGTCACGAATCTTCTTCGTTGTGCCGAAGGTTCTTCCAGTAGGCATCCCTGTTGGCGCAGAAAGATCAGAAACAGGAACAGCAGTAGATGACTCTGCACTCGTCGGGGTATCCCCAACGTAACGTTTCTGGTAAGAACGTAGTTCTTTATCTTTAGCCATTTTGTCCTAAACTCTTCTTAGCCGCATCAAGGAAGGCATCTCTCTGATCGTCGTCATCCCATGAGGTTGTACCCAACCCCCAGATGAGACCAATATCTTTAACGCCGAACCTTTTTACTGCCGCATCAATGTCTTCTTGAAAACCCACGCCTCAGCCTAGATTTCTTAAATGACGAACAAATCTATTAAAACCTTCAGGGGTATCACCACGAGCAACCATGCCCATCATGCTGGGAAGGTACTTGCTAATAACTTTTCGATCCATGTCGGCCATCTTGTTTACATCCATGGCAGGATTACCTGAAGGACCAGCACCGGGACCAAAACTCGCACCAGCAGTAACTGGTTCATCTTGCCGTTGACTTTCACTAAACAATGGAGCAGAGGTTCCCCCACTTATTGCACCCATAACGCCCATAGAGGAACCCTGAGGGGCTTGCGCCGCACCTCTGGGTCTTGGGGAGGCGGCCATAGATGCGCCTTCTTGTATTTGCATAAAATCTTTATTCTCTCCGTAAGCCATGCCAGTCATCTGCGCGTTAACCTGTGCAGGTCCGCCGTCAGTTCTGCGACTAAGTTTACCGGGACCGGAAACGGGAGCAGGATTTCTTGGTGTTCGTTTACCGCCATATCCGTCAGCCATCCGTGTCCTCCAACCATACAGTTCGTGGATCAATTAATTCTTTTTCGGGCTGTGGGCCCCATTCGTCTTCGTCTTCTTCTTCTTCAGCACTATCGGCAGACTGCATCACACCATACTCAATCATGCTTCGTATAGTATTTTCTAGACAGTCGGCCATGCGAGCAACCATGTCATCAGCCACGTCCGGGGACCATGACGATCCCTCGGACATGAGTGAAATATTTAGGTCAAGGTAGCGCACGTGCAGACCGATACTGCGTGAAGGAATCCTCATGCTAAACTACCTTTCGCTAAATGAATGTTTTACTTGGTTCCAGTTCCTGAGCCTCTAGTGCCCTTACCACCGGGAGCGCCAAACTTAATGTTGTCACCCTTAGTTACCTTTGAACCGGCTGGGCCTTGTATCGGTTGCGATACGTTCGGCTTACCGTGTGTTCCTTTATTTGGTTGTGGCATTACCACTCCTTACCATTTAGTTTTGTCAGCCCAATACGCTGCCGACATTTTACCTTTAGATATATTCTTTGCATGACGAGCCTTAAAAGAAGCCTGCCTTGCTGTAGGTTTCTTATCCCCAGTCACACCCTGTTGACCGAAGCGAATCGTTTTAACTTGATCCCCTTCTTTAGCGACAACAACATGTGACTTAGTGGGATGGCTAGGTGTCTTCTTTGGTTTATTGAAACCTGAAACACCAGCACGTTCCAAGCGGGGATCTTTCTTACTTGCCACGACTAGCCCTCATATTATCCACAAGGTTAGGATACTTACGTCCAGCCTTTTTAGCAGCAGCCTTAGCCTTTGCTTTTTGTGCAGCAGTCAACGGAGTGGACTTCTTCTTAGGGTTTGGCTTATCCCACACTGGTTTTTTTGCTGGCATCAGTAACTTTCTTTGGCACGCTTAGTTGACAACTTTCCTGCCTTGTCCATGAGTGCATCCATCTTCTGGCTTTTTGCGCGTGCATTTGCTTCTGCAACTTTCTTTGCTGCTGCCCGTTTAACCGCTGCCTTCTTGCGAGTAGCAGCCATACCACGACGCTGCTCTTCAGCCTTAGCACCTAAAGTCTTCTTGACAGGTTTAGCAGCGTACTCTTTGTAAGGATCGCGCTTTTTGCCGTCACCTTTTTTTGCTGGGGTGGCCATTACTTCCGCCAATCATTAGCGTTATCCGCTGTAGTAGTTTTAACGTTAGGCATTACAGTTGAATCCTCTTCATGGGCACCATCGCCACCCATTTTACCTTCAGGATCTGTCCAACATCCACAAGACATACACATACTAACTCCTTATTAGATTGCTTGCTTGCGCTGAATAGCAGCCTGCAAGTTAGGCCTACCACCACTACCCATTGAAGCCATCAGGCTCATAAGGTCAGGACGGCCACCCTCAGGCATGCCCTGTTGACCCGGTGCTACATCACGCATGCGACCCGATTCTCTTAGGCCACCGGGAAGCCCTTCCCCACCGGACTGCATCATTTCGTCAGGGGAGCCCGTCAACATGTCGGCTTCCATACCTGCTTCTTCTGCTAGTTCCGGTGGGGCGGGTTCTGGTTCGGGAGGCATGAACGCCTGCTCAATTGCTTTTTCAATTGGGGTGCCCTTCTGCCTTGCCGTAATGACAATACTTAATTGCTTAAGTACTTGAGACACGTCCTGTCCCTGTGCGGCTAGAGCAGGAATGCTCTGCGCCAAGCCAGACACGGCTTGAAGCATGGAGTCGCGTAGGTTCTCTGTGTCTACTTTCATTGCTTCCTCGCTGGCATCAAGCGCGAAAGGCATTTGACGGCGAAGAAAATCTCGAGAAATTAACTGGTCACCACGTGCCTGAAGCCCGAATACAAGAGCACGGTTAGGATCAAGTCCTGCCAGCAATCCGTACTGAACGTCTACAGAGTAGTCGCCCTTAACATCGCGGTCTGGTCGGTACCTTATTTCGTATGGAGCACCATCGGTATTACCGCGAAGAATCTTTGTTTCAGAACCGAACAGTTTCTCGTCAACCATGAATGCTTTACCAACAAGGCTTTCAAGAGCCTTGGCAAACATTGCTTGACCTGTGCGGATCTGGGTGTCGAAGCCAGACATGAGGGCTTGTACGCCCTTGCCTGTAATAACTGAAGCGTCAGAGTTGCCACCACGAACCTCAGGGTAGCGTGAACCTTGACGTAGTTCTGAATCAAGCACACCTTGCTGAGCGAACGCTGACTGTGGAACCTCAATAGGTACCCGGCGAACCTTCTCACCATTGGCTGTACGGATGACAGCATCGGAACCTAGAGACAATTCTTGGGCATCGGGTGGCAGAACGATGGGTGCCTGTACACTCTTCTGTGCAGCCTCAAGGCTGAGTAGGGCGAATCGTGCTTTGGCTACCTGTACTGCAAGCACATCATCGAACTGTCCATGGGTTTCGGTGTCAACACCGGGCCTGCGGATGAACTCTAGGAGGCATTCACCAACAGGGTTCTTGATCTTTTCTAAAACAATGCCGTCACGGGTGGGGCAGAAGATAACATCTATCTTTGCATCATGGTAACGCACAACCTCAATCATTTCAAGGCCAGTGGACTGCTGCTTAATGACCTCTTCAACGTGAGGATACATGGCTACCAGTTCATCACGGTTCTTGTAGAACGAGAAGTAGCCTGCCTTGGTCTCACCCCAACGGTCAAACACTGGGTATGCGCCGATGCTGTCTAAGAAAGTGATGCGTGGCATCATTTCTTTTACGTCAACTTCGATAATGGCAGGCACAAAACCGTACGTAAAGTACCGATCAGTTGCCGTGTACATTTGTGTCTGTACGTTACTGAAGTTAATGTAGCCGTTAACAATGCGTGTGCGCTTCTCAGCAAACTCACGTGCAGTATCAGATACCATTCGTGCACTTGTGCAGTTGAATGCTGGCATTGGGGCTAGCGTTTCGGCTAGATCTCGGGCTGCAACGTCCACCATGTTGGCAACAATGCCTTTACTGAATGGTCCTTCAGGAAACAG
>Ga0208303_1000694_pt1 | contig 13892 bp, 19 predicted proteins | sample CB_VirMetaG_2_FD_184537 | JGI IMG/M metagenome (GOLD analysis project Ga0208303, IMG submission 184537) | Freshwater to marine saline gradient viral communities from Chesapeake Bay - CB_1504_2 Viral MetaG (SPAdes) (version 4) | ecosystem: Environmental > Aquatic > Marine > Coastal | place: USA... | reverse complement strand
TGTTGTCGGTGCTGTTGTAGACCAGCATCCCATTGGCTGCTGTGAGCGCATCGCGCTCTGCTGTCGTCAGCGATGGGACCGTGAACGATGCGCCAAACGTGACGGTGTCAGCCTCCAGCACGCCAAAGAGTGCGGCGTCGCCAAAAAATGTGGCGGCATTTATCTGGCCTACAGTTTCCGACATTTACATCTCAGCACCCGCCGTAATCTGATCCAGATCGTATTCGGAGAGGTTGTCTCCGTTGTTGTCGAGCCAGCGGTCTGTCCATATGCGGACAGCTTCTGGTCCACGATCTGCAACACGCGACGGCGGTGCGGGTACGAAACCCGGTAGATGGGTTACCTCACCAACAGCACGCACATGGTTTCGCACCTGGCTGTTAGTGACTTTGGATCGGCGCTGACGGGTGTGCGTCTTGTCCAGATCAAGCGCCTTACGAATAGCTTCTTTCGTTTCGTCGCTGCCCTTGAGTATCAGCTGGGCAATCATATCTGGCGTCACACTAGCCGCTTCTTCTTTTGCGGGTGTAGTCGATGAGGCCGCTTCTGCAATCTCGTCTGACAGGGTATGCTCTTGCATACGTTTTGCCATTGTATTCTCTCGTTTTGTTATAGAGGGCGGTGGGGCCGTAGAAAGCTGTTTATTCAACAACATTTCGAAGGAGGCATTGCGACAGGCAACTCCCTACGCACCCCACCACCATCATTGGTTGATTCCCGTGGCGCTACTAGTAGCAGCCCACCAAGTAAACAGCGCAGGTTACAGGCGAGCCAGAATCAGCTTCCAGCGCAAACCCAAACACCTGCTCCTCTTCACCATCAGCCATCGTGTCGGCCAAACCGTCCGTCGCTGAATCAGCGACAACAGCCTCACCAGCAGCAACGGCCCCGTCACTGTAGACATCTGCTACGCCAGCAATCTGCACAAAGCAGTACGGCGTTGCGGAAATGTCCACCGTGCCAAGCGCTACGCCGATGCCGCGAAGAGCAAGCTGCGAACCGCCCGAACGGTCAGCGGTTACTTCCGTGCCATCAACGCTGGCCGGAGTTACCACATAGCCAACGGCCAGATCAACGTCAACGACCTTGACCCACTTATACTTCTTACCATCGGGGCTATCAAAAATGTTACCAACGCCATGATCATCCGTAGCGGAAGTGGTCGTTGGCGAAGCGTGTAAAATTGCCATTGTTCAACCCTCCCTTAAGCGGTGACGTTGTAAATGACGCCTTGACGACGACGATTGTTCGTGGTGACCTGAAGACCGACTACGATAAACGCAACCTTTGCCATCTGGTTTGACGGTTCTTTGAAGGGCGTCTTGGCAAAGTTCATACCCGACTGCATGTGCATCTTCAGGTAGTTGGTGTTCAAGAAGTACATGCGACCCGATCCGCAGTCGCGGTCATACTGGACCGGAATGCCACGGAACGAAGGCAGACGGCCATCAACACCCGGAGCGTCATTGGCGCTCAAGCGCTGGTAGCCCGTGCCTTCAAAGATCTCTTCAAACGAAGCGTAGATGTCGTTCGTCGTGAAGATGTTCGTAGGCTGCTCATTCCCTTCGGAAACGTCATTCCACGTTGAGGCCATGCGGAGCATACCCTGGTAGAAGTTCGTACCCGTGATGGTCTTGAACGACGTGTCAGACGTAGCGTCGTTGGACTTGTTCTGCCACCAGCTATTGCCGCTAACAGTGATACCGCCCAACGTGGTCGGAGTGGAGGTCGGATCATCCGCAATGATGTCCTGAAAGCCCAAGGGCGCTTTGCCCGTCTGGGCGCTGTAGATCGAAGAGTTGATCTGGTCGCGCAAGGTCAGCATGGACTGACGGGTCTTGGCTTCCAACAGCTTCATGGCCGAATCGCTCTTGCGATTTTCCATCTCTTCGGTGTAGTTGATCGTAATAGGTACTGCTGCATAACGGAACGGATAAAAAGCCGCCGTGATGCCGTCTACGGCGTCCGTGTTAAGGACATCGTATCCGCTAAAGTACTGGGCGCTGTTGCCCCCATACATCAAATCGACCTGGATCTCTTTGCCGCCATTTTCGGTGACAAGCGCACCGCCGCTTCTGAACATTTCCAACGTGGGGTAAGCGTCGAAGAAGTTGTCGGTCAACTCCTTGCGCTTGGCCCGCATCGTTAGCGTCCATGCGGCGTCCCAGGTTTCGGTCGTGCTGGTCGCTGCCATGGTAAATTATCCTCTATTCAAATCCTAGGTTGGCTAAACCCGACAACACCTCGTTGTCAGATATAGGGCCAGCGTTTTCGCTTGCATCAACCTCTGACGTAGACCGCACAGCACGCTTGCTTGACCTACGCGCTTGCGTATCGCTCTGACGCAGCTGGGCTGCTTTCTGAGCGGTAATGCCAGCGTGTAGCTCGTAGGCTTCCTTGACCGTGTATGGCTGACCGGTGTTGGGATTATTCATCTTCACCGTAGCCACGATCTGGTCGGTGTATCTGTCCAGATCATTGCCGTATTCCGACCGTGCCTCCTGTACCTGCGTCCCGATGTGAGCGGTCTGCTGGCTTTGGACGTACTGGTTGGCAAACGACAACTGTTGCTGCAACTGAGCAACTTGGCCTTGAAGCGCTTGCATCTGCTCGCCAACCCTGTGCTGAATGATCTGCTCGACGGCATCAATGCCACGGGCGTCCTCTTCAGACAGGTTTTGCCGCATCTGCTGGATCGGATCGATCTGCTGTTGTTGCGGCACAGCTATCTGCTGTAGGCGATTGGCCCACTCGTTTTGCTGTGCTTGCAACTCGCGGCGCTGCTCGGCAAGGTCTTGCTGCGTGCGCGTGAACTGCGCTTGGAGGTTCTTAGCTAATGGCACTAAGCCCTTGTATTGTTCCGGCACACTACTGACATCGCCTCTCAGCCAGTCATGGCGTTCCGGGTCAAAATCCGACGTTTCGCTGTCAGAGTGTCCAGTGCTATCCGACCGTGCCGGCGTGGAAGTGTCATCTGAGAACAGTTCGACCGTATTGGCCGACTGATCCGACGATGAGTCCACATCGGGTGACGTGTCTTCTGCGCTGGAGTCCAGATCCAGGATCGCTTCGGACATACCTACTTATTCTCCTCGTTGTAAGCCTTCTCCGCAGCAGCGACGGCCTCTTCGGGCGTGTTCCCAAAGAAAGCGGGGTCGGTATTGCTCGGAGCCGGGTTGGTGACATCGGAGCTTATGTGCGAACGAGAACCGCCAACGCTGTCGGCGCTCTCGGTCACGTTGTATTTCTTCAACAACTCTTGCTTGTGGCTGTATGACTCCACAACTTGTCCAAATCCAGCGTGGAACTTGCCATACATGCCTGAGTGCGAATTATGGATAAAATTGCTCGTCACAAAGATCATCCGTGCTGTGCCATCGCATTCCGAACACGGCAATATGCGCTGTATTTGGGCGTGGGTGGCCGTAGGTACATCTACCTGCCGGTGTCCACACTTTTCGCACTCGTAATCGTGGAAAACCATCGCTTATCCTTGTCCTGGCGCACGCTGAAGCTCTTGGCTGATCTCTTGCGCTTGGCTACGCACCAATGAGACAATGTTGCCCTCGCTCATGCTGCGATCCGAACCCCCTCCACCGCCCGATGGGGCCGCTGGAGCCACGCCTTGGGCCATCTGCTGTAGGTATTGCTGGTGTTGGCCGACGTGGGCCTGTACGACCTGCAGGACCTGCTGCTGTTGGGCCGGCAGTAGCTGCTGAAACTGCGGCAACTGCTGTATCTGGCTGTGGAGTTGGATGTGCAGTTGGTGATTCTCCATCGGCGTAACGCCCGGATCGCCACCGTTGACCAAGTAGGCCACATTTTCCAAGTTGGCGGCTTTGACGGTGTCGGCGTCTTCCCGGTTGCCCAAGTACTTGTCGATGTCTTGGACGCGAAAGGCCGACAGCAAGCCCTTGATCGCCTCAATGCGGTTGATCTCTGGTAGATTGATCGTCATATTGAACAGTTGCAGTGCATCTTGGCGCTCTAACTGCTCGGTCAGCGGCTGCATGGAGCCGGCTTCGATGTCGATCTTGTAGCGCACGCGCAGCAGGTCGGCAGATACGGCCTCGTAGACCGGATCTTCTGTGTCACGCGCTACGTTGACGAGGAAATTTTCGGGCGTGTACCGCGCATCGGCCATCATGCGGAGCGTGTTACGCACAATCGCTCTGTAGGTATCGGCTACGCGCAGCTGCATCCACTCGCGGTTGATCTGAGAAAACGATGCTTGTAGGCTGGCCTGTGTAGCTGTGACCTTGGGACCACCGCCCATAGCCAACTGGCTGACGTTGAGGCTCTGCTCTTCGTAGCTACGCGCATCGGACTCAATACCCAACTGATCGGGTGGCGGGTTGCCGAAGTTCATTTCTCGCATGGACGTGTTGGGATCTTCTACCCAGATGATCTCACCATCGCGTCCCGACTCTAGCGTATCGCCAATGTCTTGGTTGGCTTCGCGCTCTCTGCGTGATGCCAGCACGATGCGCTGAAAGCGCTTGAGCAGGTCTGCACGGCGCGACACCGACTCAACGATCAAGCTCTGCGTATCTTCGACGTAGGCCATGGGCGGCTCGCCGTAGAAGCTGCGCTCCGTCTGATCAAACTTGAGGGCGTGATACGGGAAGCCACCGTCCACCAGATAGCCGCCGGCAGGTCTAAACTCACCCGTCATCATAGGCTCGCCCGTAAAGGGGTCTGGGGCCGTCACAGGCTCCATAGCGAGCATGGGGTGGTCTACCTCTTCAATCGGCTCTGTGACGCCCTCAGCGAAGGTTATGCGCTTCTTGTGCAGACGATCATGCACCTCGTACAAGCAGACCATCTGTCCGCGCACCTTGGCTGAGGTGACGGCGTCGTGCTCGTCTGAGTATTCGGCGTCTTGCGATTCGTAAAGGAACGTGTCTTGCTTCTCGTCTTCGGCCATCGGTTGGATCTGACGGCGGTTGACAAAACGCGAGTCCTCGCGCACAAACTCCAACGGCACAACCATCTTCTCAATGAGGTATCGCGCAGACGACAGCTTGTGCGGTGGCGTCAATGGGTCGAGGTAGATATTGAACGGCGACACACGATGCACATACGGAAAGTCGTTCTCCGCCTCGTCGTTGATCGTGTAGGGCGCGACAATATCGTTATCGCCGGGTGGGTTGTAGCCAAACTTGAGCCAGCCCACGCTGCAAAAGAGCGCATCGAAGATGGCCTGTTGCACTTCGCGCTTGGCATCCATCTGCTCTAGCGCTGCGTTGGCTACGCGCTCCAGTATATCCGCAGCAAACTCACGCCCAGGCTCTTCCACCTTGAAGAAGACGTGGGGGTAATTGAACGAGACGCTGGCAATGATCTGACGGGCCAACGGATACATGCGCGAGATCTTGACGATCTTGTCATCGTCCAGACCCGGCACGTCAAAATCAAGCTCATACGTCTTGAGTAGCCGCCGCCACGTCTTATGGCGCTGCCGCATATATTTGCGGCTATTCTCTATAGCGCCCTGCCAGAACTCTATCTCGCGCTGCTTCAAACTACTTGCCCTTGCCGCCCTTTTTCATGTTGTCTGAGCCAGCCGCCTTCTGCTTTACTACGCTGCCCTTGACGGACTTGTTCGGCTTAGTCGTCGTCGGCGTTCCGTTAAAACCTTTCATCTTCCCTACTCCTAAGTTTGGGCCGGTGCGAAAGAGTGCTCCGACCGCTGTGTTAGGCTGTGGCGTAGCGTCCATTGCGCCTACCATAGCCCATTTCCAACATATCCAACGCCTCTTGCCCTGTGCCTTCGTATGGCTCTTCTACTTCCGGCTTGTGCGGCTTGTAGACGTGCATCATGGCGTAGCGCAGTTCGTCAGCGGCATGATCTTCTGCCGTGGTGTCCAGATCCTCTGGATTCTTGCTGCTGCGCGGCAGGGCCGGCATCGTGCGACAGAGCGCATCGTTCCAGCCGTTAAACAGATAAATGCGCTCTTTGATCAGCGCATCGTTGACCACACGCCACCCCGTGATGCGGTCATTATTGGCTCTGGTCAGGAAGATGCCATGCTCGGCAAACACATCAGCTGGCGAGTGGTTGATCACCTCGCTCAAGCGCCTCCTGACAAACATGGACGGGTCGCAGTAGGTTGCCTGTGGATACCGACCGCCCGTAAACGGACAACTTTCGATCATCTCCACAATGTTGGCTGCGTGCTGCGAGGCCGTGGCGTTGGCTCGGTAGTATTCGCAGATGCGATATACGTTGCCGTCGTAATCGACCGTGTAGAGGCCGAAGCTCGTTGGAGCAGCCTCACCGTAGTCCATCGCGCCAAAAAGTGGCCAATGCGTGGGTATTTCAAAGCTGTTGACGAGTATGCGCGGCTCGTTCCAGTTGGTGAAATATTGGCCGACGAAGGAGTCCCAATCGCCTTCCAACCACGCTTTGACCAGTTGCTCATCGCCAACGCCTTCAAGCCGCTTGATATAGCCTGGGTCGCGCTGGAGTAAGATCTTGTTGTCGGTAACGAGGCTGCGGATATACATCCGGGTCATGCCATCGTCACCCTCTATCACCGTTGACTCATCACAAGCGTCAATGAAGTACGCCTTGACGTTGTTGTGGTTTGGACCACCGGGGTTGCCAGAGGCCCGTATGCGCTTGGTCGGCACTTCGGCTGCGCCCGTTCGCAGACAGGCTTTCAGCTTGTGATACGCTTTCATGTCGGCCCAGGACGTTAGCTCGTCCCAACCGATCCATGTGTACTGCTGGCCTTGGAAATGGTCAGCGTCTGCTTCGTTTTCCAAGTGACGCAGCTTCAGCGTAGCGCCGTTTTTAAAATTCCACTGATGTGTGCCGACCTTGTACTCGGCATCTGGGTATGCTTCCCGAAAAATTTGGCGAGAGCGATCAATGATCTCGTCCAGTTCGGGGTAGGTTCGCCGTACCAGTACGCCTTTCCAGTGCTCGCCGTAGGTGTCTACGTCGGCAAGGAAGTCACCCAGCAGAAACTCCGACTTGCCGCCTCCGCGAGCTCCGCCGAAGAACAGTTCGTTGACAAACGAAGCGCGGATGGCCTTTTCTTGCGGCCCAGGCTGCGGCTTCCACGTCACCTACTTGCCTCTGTACACGCTTTTTGAAGTTGTTCCCGTAGTGTCAATCCCTTGGTCGGCTAATTGCTTCAATATGTCAGTGACCAAGTCATCGGCCATTGACGCTCTTTCTATGCGTAAGCGATTGTTGTCAAGCACTAGCCTGTGCCGTCCGTCTATGAAAATGTCACCGTATTGCACTAAGTCAGATACCTGCTCTTCAGTTAAATGAGCAGATTTGTTAGTGCCAATGATTGGGTACTTCTTTCTTTTTGGCTGTGACAGCGATTCAGACGTTCGCTCTGACAAATCTGCTGCATATTGACTGCCTCTAAGAGGGCTTGACGCTGATTTACTTTCGTTCATTTTGTGGTATTCCCATGTTTGCCCCGACCCAAATGGAAGCTCTTCCGGTTTCTCTCTTTGTGGAGCGAACCCCAAGACAAGACAACCACCGGATGCCGTGAATCCGTGCGCTCTGGCGACTTGGTGTGCGTGTTCCACAGGTAGTTGCCGTTGCTTTGGATGTATTGCCGGTGATGGGTCGGCCCCACGTTGGGCAAACGTCTCACCTTCATCCAGCGGCCTCGTCTACGCTGTATTGAGCTTCTACCATCTGCTCATTCTGTTTGAGCCATTCCTCATACGACGATGCGCGTGGAGGAAGATTGGCCCCTTTCACCTCGATTGTGTGATCTACCTGTATCCGGTGATCACCGACCTCTTCGCGGATCTCTTTCAACACTTTCAGCTTGAGCGCGACTCGTTTGTCGTCAATCTTCTGATACAACTCTTCCAGCGCTAATACGCGATTTTTGCGCCATGCCAGCGGCACTTCGTCAAAGTCGGCCCGGTCGCGCTCCAGCTCGGCCTGGAGCGCTTTGTCGAACTCTGGGTCTTTGCGCCAGCGGAACACCGTAGACTTATCTACGCCCAAGGTCTTGGCGATCTTGTCGTTGGCCATCTTGGGGTTCCAGCGGTCCAGCACCACCAGCTGCACGGCCTGTGACTGAAGCTCAGATAGGGCCATTTATTTCTTTTTCTTTCGCGCTACAGCGGCATTGTCCACCAGGTTGGGATACGGACGGCCCGCCTTCTTGGCTCGCGCCTTGGCCGCAGCCTTTTGCTTGGTCGTAAGCCCTTTGGACTTCTTGCGTGGGTTCTTAGTGTCCCAAAACGCCTTCTTTGCCATTACAACAGCCTTAATTGCTTTTGTGGAACAGTTGATACGTCAACTCGCATTGACCGCTCTTTTGCGGTTTTTGCTTTATGGCAATCAACACACAGCATTTGCAAATTGCTTCCTACATTCAAACCGCCGTGCATTGCTGGCGTAATGTGATCTATTTGCAGTTCGTCTTGTTTGCCACACGTACGACAAATACGCTCCAAGCTCAAAACGTCTGCTGCTGTTATTTTACCTGCTTGGCCGCGCTTTCTTGCTGTTGTATTTAGCAACCCCGCCTTTAACGCTGCGCGACCATGCTTTGTTTGCTGGTAGCGCTTAACCCTCTCGTTGTTCCTAACCGCTTCTTCTGGGTGTGTTAAGCGACGTTTCTGTCTCCAAGCTCGTTGATAGCTTTTTATTCTGTCTGCGTTTTTAGCGTAATATGCTGATCTTTTTTGAGCATCATACGCCATCAATAGCTCCAGATCGACGGACGTGGGGCATGGAACCCATCGCCAGGACGGATGTAGTCCAGATGCAGAAAGCGACCCTCGCCCTTCTGCTGGATGCCGATCCCTGTAAAGCCAGCCCGTAGCGCCGATGACAGCACTTGGTAGGCAAACGCCCTGTCGCAGGCAATATCGACCGCCTTGCCGGTTGTATGCGCTCCACCGGGACCACCTTTGGCGATCTTAGCCGCTTCGATGCTATGCTTAGGGCTGCGATACCCCGATGTAATTACAAGGGGCGAACCCAACGCCCAACGCAGCTGCTGGAGCGCATCCATCATATCCTCGCATAGCACCAACTCGCCCGTCTCCTTGCATCGAAGCTCGTCTGGGCTGAAGTTGGGCCAGCGCTCTTGGGGCCATTCTTCTTGTCCAAAGTCTTTGACCATGATGCCAATATACTGGGTTTACATAATAAAGCACTGCCCACATGAGCAGTATGCCATATTTTTTTTAAAATTTATTGCCCATATGGCCCTAAGTGCTTGTGCGGTAGGGCGTTTGTCCCTATATTACGAGGTGAAGTGATATAAAGCGGTGCGTTGGGACTTGAATAGTGAGACCAGGGCGCATCGTTGTAGTGGCCATACTGGGTAAGACAAATCGCGTATATGGCCAAGGTCTGGACGAAGAGAGATAGTTCCTTCGCGGCTCCTTGCACGGGGTAAATTAGATCGCTCCGCCACACAAGCGTGTGCAAACGCAGTGGGTGTCTGACGGGGGCGCGGCTCGGACGTATCGTCCAGCTGTTCACATCCCATCGGCATACAGGAGGCGGTCAGGTTCGAACCTAAAGACTATGTTCGGACTCCGTCTTCTGGAAACGCTCTCAAACGTATCGTTTACGAACAAGCGCACTAGTACAAGAGCGCACATGTACAAGACCGCACTAGTACACGTTCGTACAAGTACTACCCTCCCAACCTACAGCAGATAGCAGACCGCAGACCGCTGATGTCTGACAGCCGCCGTACGTACGCACCGCGCAGATGTCAGATGTCAGACCGCACACAGGGCCGCGATAGGCGAACGTATGTGGGTGAGTATATACGGGTTCGCTTCCGTTTAGACCGGCCCCTGGTCGGTTCGCCTTCGATCTGACGTCAGCCGGCCGTACATCAGCTACACTAAACGCAGTTAAGCTACTTGCCAGCTGGCTACAAACTGGGCGCTATATTGAGTGTTATAACGCACTAGCGCGCCTATGAGCGTCTAATAGTGCGCCTATGTCAGCGCGCCAGGTAGGCGCATAGCGTGCGATCGTCGCCTATATTGAGCGTGTGCGAATTGATTATAACGGATTGTGTTTGTCTGTCGTTTTCCATTAGTGCGTTTGCGCCTATCGTTCGCCTAGCGCTTTCCGCCTAATGCTTTCCGCCTATCGCTCCCTATAGCCCCATATGCCGACACAGCGCACAATACAGCGCACCCCTTGCCCAGCTGGCCCAATACGCACAAAAAACGCTCTAGGCCATTTGTCGACCTAGAGCGCTTTCCTTGCTGCTGTGCTGCTGCGTTTATTTCTTCTTGCTTATGCTTCCAATGAGTAGCGCAGCCAATATTACAATCTCTACTAGCGCTTCCATTAGTGCACCCCAATCACAACATTCACACCTTTTGCGCTTTCCATGCCGCACAAATGCCCGGCTTTCGTACACTCGCCACACTTGCCCGGGCAAACAAACACTCTGTCTAGACCTTGCGCTTTTGCAGCATCCCTAAGTGCTTTTTTATACTCCGGATGACCGTACTTCCCGGCTAGACTTTTGTCTATTTGTAGCGCCAGGAAATTTCCACGCACTACCTGTAATTGTTCCATTTTTGGCCTTAAATGCTCATACTTGCTGCCATTGGAAAGGTTTAAAAGATAATTTTTAGGCCATCCAATCTTACTTGCCCACATTCGATCGAACATGAGAAACAGGTTCCACGATTTGCTATACCCATAGGTCTGTAAATCAGGACGCTCTTTTAATACAAGCATCCAAAAAGTGAGCGTACGCAAGCTATCAAAATCGCCGTCGACATACAGTCGACACGTCGTATCTTTTTTGAGCGCGTACGTCGCTTGCGCTATCACTTCTCTATTATGCTGCATCAATAGCGTATTCTGGACTTGACGTAAAAAACTGGCCGGATATCGCCACCCTTTCAACGTGTAGCAATACCCGTCGCCACCGCTGGACGCTGCACTTGCGAACCAACATTCGCCAGCACCTGGACACGTCACGCCTGGCAAGGTGCTGAACGTCGCAAACGGGAGTTTATTGTTTCCCTTTAGGAACCAAACTGCAAACGGCGGTTTCCCGGTATAGTTGCGCTGTATGTAGTCGGCCAAGCGCTTCGAATGATACGCCCAACTATGCACTTGTGAACTATCGCCAGGGATCGCTTGTAATAACTCAATAACTTTTGCGCTATCGCCAGATCCGGCAGCGTTCGCAATCTCTAGCGCCATCTTTCTATCTACTATGCTCATTGTTAACCCCTTAGGTTATGGTGAATTGTGATATCAACAATATATACAGAGAGCATATAACAAGCAAGCACTATTTACACCTTGCACACGTTTTTTTATCGCTCTACACCTAGCCCATACCTAGCCCTACCTAGCCTAATCGCACCCCCATTCGACCTAATCCCACGTCATAGTCCACACGCATTATACGCTGCTATACAAGTCTCAATTTGATTATCGATTTGATTGCGTCGTTTTGATTGCGACCAATTCGATTGCACCATTTTGATTATGGCCTACTCACCAGCTGGCATCGATTTGATTAGCCCATGTCAATTTGATTGCAGATTGCGCTTGACATGATAATAATCTCTGCTTATACTCCCTGCATCACAATTCACCCCATGCCAGGAGGCATAGCAATGAGAAATTTCACTAGTATGCACAACGATTACCTCGATCCCGACAGGTATATCAATCCAGAGCACTGCGAGTGCTGCGGAGAGCGCGATATGGCTTGCACTTGTATGGAGTGTGCCAAGTGTGGGGCGATAGGCGCACCAGAGTGTGCAGAAACGTGTGGCACGCCTAATGAGCGCACCGATCCGAGTGACTATGTCGAGGGACGCATTCAATACGAAGACAGCACGCCGCTAACGGATCCGTTAGACAATCCAGCATTTTCGTTCGGGACGGAGGAGTATGGCGTCTACGTTGATTATTGCATCATTAACGGGACGATCCATACACATGGCGCGGTGGATAGTGAAACGTATTGTGAGGATTTGTTTTATGATGTTGATAAATTAAGGGATCTGAATGCTGACAGGATTCGGACGCTTGTAGAAAACGCCTGTTGGTATGCGGTTGAGATATTCGCAGAGCAAGGCATTGATATGAACACTATTGGTAATCCTAAAGACGAGATAGAGAAGCTTGCAAGCGAGGTAGTTGACGAGTTTAACCGCCATATGTCCCACTACACCCAGGAGGCATAGAGATGGCACACAAAGCACCTAACAAACGAATGATTGCCAGAGGCAAAAACGGCAGATTTCGCAAAACTATTTTAGCTGATTTAGGGATTAGCATCTGCCGTGAGTGTGATGAATATTTCGCGCCGCATTTTGAGCTTGCTCAGAATGAGCGTGGAACAATCGACGTGGAAATTGTCAACAAATTAAGACATATATGTCCTGATTGCGGCGACTATGAGCCACGCCCCGTACCCAAAAATAAGGGGTTGTCATCCCTACAGGCCATGATAGACAAGATGGCAAAAGAGGAGGCATAGAGATGAATATTGACCGATGGGATTATATCCGTACACCGCGACTCAAAGAATGCCCCCACTGCATGGGGCCAATGTATATATATGAAAGTCAAAAGCGGTGGATTTGCGACGACCACCCCCGTTGCGGCTACACGTGCGAGGCTACGCACGCCGAGGTGAACGCCGCGTATGCCCACCGCGAAGCATTCCGTGATTGGGCCAAAGCGGTGGACGAGCGTATAAACCGGGCGATGGCAGTATCAGAAGACGCATAGCACCCCCCTGCCCCAAGGCCGTTGCCAGATTGACCTAGGCAGCGTCCTTGGGGCGTATTATATTGGCGGTGTACAACCAGATGAATAGTATGAGATATTTAACTACTTAAGTTATTGTTTTTAAATACCACTATCATACTATTCAACCATGGAAAGTATGGGACCATACGCTCCATACTATTCAAACTGTGTACATGAAAAGTATGAGGGCCACCCCGAAATTAACTGCGAAAAGTGCTAAAAGTGCTAAAAGGTGCAGTCTTTCTCACTGTTTTTTCCACAATCCCACGTTTTTAAGGAGTCTTTTTGATTATGACTATGCGCGAGGTGTATGACGCCCTGTTGGTTCTCCAGCAGGTGCGCGATGAGAGCAGAGATCCCGACCATCACTGGCGAGAGCGTGAGGCGGCGATGGAGCATTTCCACGCCACGTTCGATTTCCTGGTGGCCGAAGTGCGAGACACATTGCAGTCGGAGGTCAACTGATGACCACGCTCACCCTGCCCCACCCAGCACACGACCTGTTGGGGCCATTCCTAGACGCACAGCTACGCCCTGCCACCCAGATCGCCTACAGAGCCGATTTGATTGCGTTTTTTGGGACCAATTTGATTACGGAGGACCAGGTCCAGACCGTTACCGTCGAGGATGTTGAGCGATGGCGCAACGACCTGGCTGAGGCTGGGGCCAAGCCCTCTACGATCAACCGCAAGCTCACGTCCCTACGGGCCTTCTACCGGCGCTGTATGGCCAAGGGCATCGTAGACCGCAGTCCAGCTGATCCGGCGTTAGTGCGCGGTTATAAGACGCCTACAACGAGTGTAGGCAAAGCGATTGCTACCGACGATTACATGCGGATGCTGGAGCTTGCCCAAGCGCAGAAGAACCCCCTACGCGCAGCCCGTGATTATGCCCTGCTGACGGTGCTATTGTATACCGGATTGCGCCGTGCTGAAGCGGCTAATCTGCAATGGGGTGACATCCTAGTTGAGGGCGCTCATACCGTTGCTCTGCTGCGAGATACCAAGTCCGGGCATGAGCAGCACGTCAAGCTGTCCGGGCGCGTTAGAGAGGCATTACAGGCGCTCTCAGACGCATACGATGGGCAATTTGATTACGTCTTTGTCAGCCTATGCGAGAAACAATCCTACGG
>Ga0208303_1000693_pt1 | contig 13914 bp, 19 predicted proteins | sample CB_VirMetaG_2_FD_184537 | JGI IMG/M metagenome (GOLD analysis project Ga0208303, IMG submission 184537) | Freshwater to marine saline gradient viral communities from Chesapeake Bay - CB_1504_2 Viral MetaG (SPAdes) (version 4) | ecosystem: Environmental > Aquatic > Marine > Coastal | place: USA... | reverse complement strand
AGGACTATAAGTAGAATTAATAGTTGCATCTGCCGGCCAATCACTGATGCCAATAGTAATCTGACAGTTTCCAGTTAATAATTTAAAATTAGGTAAAAATCTTCGCATAGATAAAAATACTTCGGTTTGATCTTTAGATAAAGAAAAACTAAAAGAGCGAACAAAAGAAGTAAGGGTAGTAGTAGTTCCATCTGGATTAATCTGATCGGTCCCCGTTTCGTGTTCAAATAAAACAGATTGACCTAATCCATCTTCACCAATAACCGTTGGAAAAGTTCCTGTACCTGAACTATTATATTTAGTTGCATAAGGTTTTGGATAAATTAAAGAATCAATCCAACTAGTTCTAATAGAATTTTGATTAGTATTTGTGTACCAAGTTCCTAATGGAGGCGATACTTGTTCCCCATAGTTATAAACAACGGATCTATTATTAAAAGCAGATCCTTGAGTTGGATACCACCAAACTACTTCTGTAAATAAATTATTTAAACCAGCACTAACTTGTTGTCCTTTTGTAGTATCTATATCATCATAAACATAATCTTCTACGGAACAGGGTAAAGATTTGACGGTTCCATCAAATGCAAAAAATCCATTGTTACTCATCCAATAAGCAATACCATCAATTTCTACTGCAGCATTTTTACCAATCAAACCACAGTTCGTTCCTACTTGTTCAAATCCAAAAGTAAAAGGAGCTCCAACAAATTTCATAGTATACAAAGCATTGTCGGTCCAAATTAAAATAGTTTCTTTCGCGTTCAACGCTCCAATAATCTTGGTGCCATCTTGTAATCTAAACGAACCGGCGGTGTTGGTTGCTTTAATATCATAGTCATTAATACCTTCTATGGTAGAGAACCGTAGGAACATATCGTCTTGAGTATCTTCATCATTAAGAGTGGTACAAGTTCCTAAATGAATTAAGTGACGAGTCGTTGGTGATATTAAGGTAGCACGAGATGCAACTGGGTTATTGGTTGTTTCAAATCCAGGAGTTAATTGTGAAGCTCTAGTAGACAACCTTGCAGCAATACTAGAATCCCATGTAAATGTTTTTCCATTAGCAATAGTTGCAACTAACACATCTCCATAATTATCCAATGACCAAAGTCCTGGTTCTAATGTAATAGTAGATGCTAATACCGCGGATCCCCATCCTGTAAAATCAGTTGCATTAGTAACCGTTGCACCATCGGCATGAGTTACATCGGATGTACCAAACTGACCTCTAGTGATTCCTGATATAGTATTGGTTCCTGTAGTATTAGTTGTGTAGGTCATTAATTCATTACCTATTAACAAAGTTCCAGATGCAGGAAATACAGATGAATCGGTAAGTACTACTGAAGTTGCTCCAGCATTAAAAGCTCCACTATTATTAATAGTAGTAATAGATGCTCCAGGAACTGTTCCACCATATTGACCAACACCAAATCCATATCCATAGGTTTGTGATGCAGGACCAATAGACGCATAAGGCTCAACCGTCATACTACCACCTGTTGCAACTATTGCAGTTGCTTGATTTAAAGAATCAATAGTAAAAGTAGTAGGGGTAGGTGCAGTTAATACTTGAAATAATTTATCTTCAAAATCAGCATCAGATAATCCTGTTCCAGAAGGCAATGTCACCGCATCTAATACAATCATATCACCAGCAATTAAACCATGATTAGTGGATGTGGTAATAGTACATTGTTTAGTAGTAGTGCTATCCGTTGATAAGGTAGAAGAAGTAAAAGTAATTTGTGCTCCGGCACTATCACTTCGCCATGGGGTTACATCAAATAACTGTCCTTCAAAATATATAAGTAAAAATTTATCAGTACCAATAGCCACATATCTATTACCGGTTAAATCAACAAACGGTAACATTTTTCTAGATACTCCTACTATGGTTTGATTTAATAAAGATGCCCAGCCTCCTACTTTTTCAGGAAGAGCATAACGAAAACGAACATTGTCTGAATCTACCCAACGACCAAACGCACCTACGCTTGTATCTTGTTTGTCAATTCCTGGGGCGAATTTAACTTCTGTGAGAGCCATGAATTAGCTCCTATGCTGTGTTAGTCTTATAAGTCCAACCTTGAGTAGCGTTTACATAAACAAGTGTAATAGCTTGTCGGTTGGTACTTAAAGTTAGAGCGGAAGCTGCTCCTAAAATATTAAGACCATTATTACCTACAACACAATTGTTTGATGCAAAGAAATTATAACCATCTATAATAACTATTTCATCTCCTACATTTGCAGAAGCAGGTAAAGTAACTGTGACGGGGTTAGTTCTAGTATCTACAATCAATTGATCTCCAGCAATTGCTACATAAGGAGAGTTAGCATCACTAATAGAATGATATCCTTTATTCATCATTCCAATAGAAGTTAAAGGAGTTGATCCATCAGATACTAATAATAAAGTAGATCCAACTGGAACCGGAGTCGCAATTGCTTGTCCTGTAGTTAAAACACTTACTGTATAATTAGAAGTAGTTCTAGAAGTTGCATCTTCTATAATAAAAACTCTGTTTGCTGTTCCACCTGTCGTAGATGCAGGCATAGTAACCGTACAATTACCAATTAAAGTTCCTGTTAATTTAATATAAAAATTCTTACCATTAGCGGAAGCAGAACCATCCGCTAAACTTAATGTGGTATTTCCTGAAGATAAAGTTAATGTAGTATAACCAGAGGAAGCTGTTTGTAAAATTTGTAAGTTAGTATTAGTAATTGTTCCCCAGAGACCTGCTTTTTCTCCGGTTGCGACTAGTTCTAATGATAGGTCTGTTGAATAAGTTGATGCCATAATTTAATAAGGTACTATTGGTGTCCATACCATATTTGCTCCAGGTATGATTTCATTCCACACAATAACGTCTGTTGTTCCTCCGCCGTTAGAAGATAAGTTTAATGGACTTCCATTAATACTTACATTTGCTGTTCCGGATATTGTAACGGTTCCACTAGTAATAGTCAATTGATTTCCAGTGACATCTACAACAGAAGTAGCTGATACAACAACAGAACCAGTAGCCATTATTAAAGGCGATCCGGTTACATCGGTTTGGCCAGTTCCTGAAATAGTAATAGTTCCGATACCCAATACTAGCGGATCGGCGCCTGTTGTTTGTGTAATAGAAGTAGCGGATATACCAACTGGTCCTATAGTTAGTATTAAGTTATTACCAGATACGGCAATACTTACACTGTTATCATCACCAACAGTGGAAAAGGGAAACCTTGCAAATGTATCAAATCCTAAAAGCATAAATTATAAAGGAGAGGAATGGTATGTGGAGGTTCCTCTCCCATATAAATTATAGCATAGTATATTCTATTTTTAAAGGGATAATTATAGTGTTATTTGATTGTTTTAAAGTATTCTATGCACTCTGCAATGGTTTGCTGTCTAATGTATTCATCTCTTATTTCTTGAGACGTTGGCTGTGGTAATGATGAATCCCATCTATCTATAATAAACTCACCCGCTGAAGTTAAATCATAACTTGCTCCAGGGGCCAAAGCATCCATAACCGTATTAATACCCCAAGCAAAACCACTTTCATTAGAGTATTTTTCTATTAACTTTTTAACAGATAATTTTCTAGCTATCATAATATAAGTTCCGTTAAGTTTTTATTATTACCTATTGTGCCTTTGATGAAGACATTGAAAGCTAAACTGATTCTAGTATTGGTTCCTTCTTTATTTTCTACCATATGTGTTAATGATGATGGAAACATAATAATATCTCCAGTTTTAACTGTGAACCACCAAGATTCTGAATTCCATAAATTCCAATCTTTTATTTCTGGTTTAATGGTTTTATAATCTTCTTTAAAAAATTTAATTTTATCTAATTCTTCATGACAGTTAATATAAAATACTCCTGATACTATGGAATTAGGATGTGCGTGTTTATGATGATATTGATTTGTTTCTGTAAAATTTAACCAAGACTGTGTAATGTAAGGAGTAACTGCATCTGTTGTAGATAATACTTTGTTAAAATAATCTTGTACTCTTTTATCTAGTTCTTTTTTAATATTAGTAAATGGTTTTTCGTTTAAGATATAATTATTATTAGAGGTTATGTTGCCTTCATTGTTATAGAAATCTTTTTTAGATTTATCTACAAACTTTAATTCCAATGGTGTTAATGCTCTATCTAATTTTGACATATAGATAGGTGTTGGAAATATACTATTAATATTTGATTCTATCATTCTCACTTTTATATATAATAAATTATATATAATTTGTAAACTATTTTAGATATTTTGTAAAGTCCAGCTTTGATTTTCCTCGTTCCAAGAGTATTTTTGTCCATCTGTAGGATAAGCTACTGGTGCTTTCCAAAGACAAGTATCTTCGTTTAATACCCAAGAAGTATAAGGTTTTGGTGGTATAAAAGCATCTCTATCTTCATCATAGGTATATCCTATTCCTGCGTGGTTTTTTCTTAAAGGAGTTCCTCCTGATTTATGAATTCCACCAACTGTATTATAAGATGTTTGTTTCCAAATAGCCCATCCTGTTAATTTTGTTAAAAAATCTATTCCAATATTTTCTTGTTCAACTCCATTACTATCTAATAGTTCGTTATTATGAACTGAAATCACTTCTATAACTTTTCCATTTAAACCTATTTTTGCGAAACTTGCCATTATGTTGTGTAACTCCCTGATCCTGTAAATGTTAAAACTGTTTTTCCTGAAACTCCTGTAGCAACAGTTGGAGAACCAGTTGTAGTTCCTGAATAACTTGCATCAGGCATACTTAATATAACAACTCCTTTTCCACCAGCAGCACCATATATAGCAGGTGCTGTAGGATATCCTCCACCTCCACCTCCTCCACCTGTATTAATAGTCCCAGCAATACCAGCAACACCACCAGATTTACCACCAGCACCTCCACCACCAGTTCCTCCAGTTCCACCTCCTGCTGGACTGTTTTCTGCTCCACCTCCACCGCCACCTGCGTATGGTACAGAAGAACCAGTAATTGAAGATGCAGTTCCATCACCACCATTTCCTCCTCCACTAACATTTGTTGGAGTTATTCCAATTGCTCCTGCACCTCCACCACCACCACCATTTATATATGGGGTATTTCCATTGGTTGTACCTGCACCACCATTATTTCCTTGACTTGGAACTGTACTTGGTGTGTTTCCACTTCCTCCAGCACCTCCAGTTGAATTTGAACCACCACCTCCTCCACCTGAACCACCAGCAACACCAGCAACACCAGAATAAGTTCCAGCACCTCCTCCACCTGCACTTGTAATTGTTGTTAAACCTGAACCAGATATTGAAGAATTTGAACCAGAAGAACTAACTACTCCAGCAGAAGCACTACCAGCTCCACCATCTCCTACTGTTACTGTAATTGCTACTCCAGTATTAACTGTTTCTGTTGAAGTTCTAAAACCACCTGCACCTCCGCCACCTCCTCCGCCATTTCCATGTCCACCACCTCCTCCTCCAGCTACTACTAAAAAATCTATTGAATAAGGTGCGGGTGATAAAGCATCCGTTCCTTCGTTAATTCCTGAAATAGGTAACCAGCCTTGTGTAGAATCTACATATATTAATACAACACCTTCTCTATCTCCAGTTAATTGAAAATTAATTGCTGCACCTTCTATATCTTCTCCATTACCATCTATTGTCAAAGCATTCGTGTCAAACGTTCCTGCGTAATCTATTAAACCTACAATATCACCTGCCGAAGGTGTTGCGGGTAAAGTTACCGTAAAGCCTGCAGAAGTGGTATTACAAAAATACCCAGTTCCTGATACAGCTGTAAATCCTGAAGTTTTAGCTGTCGTATCCCAGGATACTGCACCTGTAGGTCCAAATCCTGTTGCGGTACCATTGTTCGTTAACGTAGCACCTGAAGGAATGGTAAAGGTATCACCGCTGTCTCCTAAAGTTACATCGGTTCCTGATCGTGGACTTATTTTATTAACTTTTAGTTCACTCATTATTTTTTAATTCCCAATTTTTAATTTGCTCGTTCCAAGCATAATAATTTTTATTATCTATTTGTTCTTGTGTCAATTCTGGCATAGCAACTGGTGCTTCCCATCTACAAGTATCTTCATTTAATATCCAAGAGTTAAAAGGTTTAGGTGCTATGAAAGCATCTCTATCTTCATCATAAGTATAACCTATACCAGCATGATTTTTTCTAAAATTATTATTATAAGATGTTTGAACCCATACTGGATATCCAGTTAATTTAGTTAAGAAATCTATTCCATTAACTTCTTGTTCAACTCCGTTAGAATCATGCAATACTTCATTATTAACTGAAAGCACTTCTATTACTTTTCCATTTAAACCTATTTTTGCGAAACTAGCCATTATGTTGTGTAACTCCCTGAACCATTAAATGTTAAAACTGTCTTTCCTGAAACTCCTGTTGCAACAGTTGGAGAACCAGTAGTTGTACCTGAATAGTTTGCATCAGGCATACTTAATATAACAACTCCTTTTCCACCAGAACCTCCTAATGGACCTGTAGAAGGATCTCCAGTTCCACCTCCTCCACCGCCAGTATTTACTGTTCCAGCATTTCCAGTTCCTGAAGTAACACCAGCTCCCCCACCACCAGTAGCAGATCCTGCAGTTCCTGGACTACGACCTCCTCCACCTCCTCCACCAGCTCTTGTTACTGAAGAACCGGTTATTGAAGAAGCTGTACCTGCACCTCCATTACCACCATTAGAACTAGTACCACCATTAGAACTAGCATCTCCTCCTACACCACCAGCACCTCCACCGCCACCACCACCATTTTCGTTTGGTGGAGTGTTTGCTGCTCCTTGACCACCATTGTTTCCTTGACTTGGTGCTGTGCTTGGAGTGTTTCCTGATCCACCAAAAATATCTTGATTATATATATTGCCACCTCCACCTCCTCCAGAACCACCTGATCCACCTGCTGCACCTGGATTACCTGTGTTACCTGCTCCTCCGCCACCACCTCCCGCAGAAGTAATTGTTGTTAATCCTGAACCCGATATTGAAGAATTACTACCATTAGTAGCTCTAGCAGGAGAATTAGAAACTCCAGCACTTCCATCGCCTACTGTTACTGTGATTACTGTTCCAACATTTACTGTTTGTGTTGATGTTCTATAACCTCCAGCACCTCCACCTCCTCCACCAAAACTTCCAGCCGCACCTGCACCCCCAGCTATAACTAAAAAATCTACTGAATAAGGTGCTGGTGATAAAGCATCCGTTCCTTCATTAATTCCTGATGTAGCAATCCAACCTTGTGTGCTGTCTATGTAGGTTAGGATTACTCCTTCTCTCTCTCCTGTTAATGCTAAATCATCTGTCCCACCTTCAATATCTTCTCCGTTAGGATTAATAATTAAAGCATTAGTATCAAAAGTACCTGCGTAATCTACTAATTGAACTTGGTCTCCTGCACTAGGTGTTGCAGGTAAGGTTACTATAAATGCAGATGAAGTCGTATCGCAAGGATATGCATTACCTTTAACTGCTGTAAAACTTGTTGTTTGAACGGATTGCCATGTTAAGCCAAAACCACTAGCTGTTCCGAGATTCGATAATGTAGCACCTGCAGGAATAGTGATCGTGTCTCCCGATGCGCCTATGGTGATCGTGTCAGCATTTTCATTGATAATGTTATTGCCGCTTTGATCTTGGATCGTGTCTACTTTTAATATAGATGCCATTAGTTATTCTCCTCATCTGCTGGAAGTGGAGTATTACCTTCTTCAAGCCATTTTAAGTATTCTTGATAATCAGTATTAGCTGGGTCAAATGGAATACAAGCACCATCAATTGTACGAATAATACAACTTGATTCTTTTTGATTAGGCATTAATTGTGGCAGTTTATACATAATTATAATTCCGAGTTAAAACTTATAAATGGTTTCATTCCAGCTTCAGTAGTAAGAGATTGACCAAATGTTGCACCAATAGTTCCAGTATTACCAGCAGTAGTTCCAGTAAAACCACCAAGTTGCACTAATACTGCATCATTATTTGATAAATATGAATTATCAATAGTTGCAGCAACTGTATCTCTTGCAGCAACACCCCATTCAGCAAATTGAAGACTTTGTGTTAATAAAGTAGCTGTTGGACTTGCTCTTTTTCTTTTTCTAAAATTAAAAGCAGTCCAATAAGATGTTGTATTATTTGCTTTTCCAAATGAAGCAACACCAAGTTGTTCATAATATCGCAAACACCTATCAAAACTAACATCATAAGGCAAGAACTCAAAATCAGATGCAGTTGTTCCAGCTTCTAATTGTACTCCAGTAATTAAAAAATCATTTGCTGTGCTATCTGCACAATTAACTTGGCCAACTGCAGAATTTGCATCTGCATAAGTTGCCCAAGTAGTTTGTAATGTTCCTGATGTATAAGTTGTACCTGCACCTAAATAAAAATTTAAATTTAAACCTGCACCATTATCATTTCCTAAAGCTCCAGTTGTATCTCCAGCAAAAGTTATAGTTTTCTTTTCCCAAGTATTAGTAGTAATTACAGTATAAGATTTTGATATAAGTCTGTTGTTATCATTATCATATAAACCAGCAATAAATGTTCCAGTTTTAGTAGATTTAACCCAAAAAGATAAAGTTAAACTTTCAGCATTAGCAGTTCCTTTTTTTAAATATTGTAAATTTTGTGCCTCAATTCTATGTTGTAGTACAAACAAATCTCCAGCAGAAGGTGTGGCATCAGCAGTTGTACAGTCTAATTTTAAAGATGTAGCAAAACCTTCGCCTGTTGGAACGTCAGTTGATTGCGACATAGTCCAAGTACCAAGTGTAGTTAATGCTAAATTCATTCTATCAATTGTATAATAACCACCAGCAGTTATAGAAGCTACACTTGTGCTTCTTTGTGCAATTTGCATATCACCATTGATGACGATATTTCTAAATGGATTAGGATCATAAGCTAATTTAGCGGTAGTGATATTTGAATCTGCTAGTTTAGCGGTAGTAATATTTGAATCTGCTATTTTTGCAGTAGTCACCGAACCATCTGGTAAAGTTAACGTAGCATTAGACGCATCTAACGTTGCACCACTTGGTACACTAACTGTATCTCCCGATTCACCAAGAGTGAGAGTAGTTCCTGATTGTGGTATGACCTTATCTACTTCTAATTGACTCATTATAATATTACCAACGTTCCTGTTACTGTAAATGCATTGACGATAGTTACTGGCCCTGCAAGAACTGCAGATTCAATAACCACGTTTTGATTTTCTAAAACTTGGGCATGGGTGTAGACATCCTGTGCTCCCGGTTTGTTACCGATATAAGTTGTAGTATATAAACTATCCATATTTGTTACCTATGCACTTATTGAATCTACCACGCTTACGTACACGTCAGCAGAAGTTGCAGTATCGGATTCTACTTTTAGTACATCCGTATTCTGCATCACAAATTTAGCACCACCTGTAACAAGTTCAACAGAACTTGATGGTGGAATACTTAAACCTTTTGCAATGTATCTATCAGTAGATCCTGTTACTGATACCCATACATCAACGGTGATTGCTGAAGCTACTATGTTCGCGATCCTGATTCCAATAACTGCGTCATTTGAATTAGCTGTAAAAATAGTGCCAGCACTGTTAGTTGCTTGTGCGCTATATCTTACGAAATCTTGTGCCATATGTTCTCCTTTTTACTATAATGCGATTGCCATAGCAACAGCAAATCCATTACTTGCTGCACCCACTGGCGCTCCTGTTGAATCTAAATACACTGCTTTACTTGCTGGCAATGTACAAAATACGTCTTTAGTACCACCGGTAAAATTTACCGCGGCATCAGAATTAGAACTTGTAAGAACAGTTGTTCTAGTTAAGTTAGCACTTGTCGCATCTAGTGTTCCAAGACCAACTTCCCATTCAGATGGTGTTGCACCCTGATTATAAATTGCATAATAAGTTGTATTATTATTTCCAATTCCTGTTGCAAAAGATTCAAAACCATTTACCGCACCGTTAAGCGCAAATGCACCTGTACCGATTGAAGTACTTGATTCTTTTACTCGGTCGTTTATTACTAACGCCATTTATTTTTAATCTCCTAATTACGAAGTTATACTAATAATTGCATCTGAACCAGAAGGTGAACCACTTGTAGGACTTGGAAATGTAATTGTAAAAGTTCCATTGGTACAAGTTTTGTTTCCTCCAAAATCTAATACAACAACCAGTTTATCACTACTAGTAGTATTATAGATTGCTCCAAAAGCTGCAGTAAAAGTTGCAGGTGTTGGTGTTCCAAATACAGAATCTGCAAAATCAACAGTTGCAACGTTACTTACGTTTGAAACTGCCTGACTCGCTAGTGTATTTCCACCAGTGGGATATTGACTACCACCCCCAGAACTTACTTCATCACCCGAACCTGATGCATACACTGTGCTTGCTGTTGTATATGGATTTGCTGTGTACAATGCTATTTTAAAAGTATTACCACCAGAAGCAAAGTTATGCGTTCCGGATAGTAATTCTACTGGAAATGAGAACGGTACTATATTTGCCATTTTTTATTTTCTCCTATTATTTATAACTTGATGATGGTTTAGAAATTAGTTGAGCACGAATTACACCATCTTGGTATTCGTCTCTGCGTCTCTCGCCGATTTGCTCGACTGCGTACGATTCAAGAGCTTTTTCATATTCTTGAGAATAGTATTGTAGCATATCTCCAGGACCTTTCAAGTATCCATATGCATTTACTAATGTAGCATACAAAAGTAAATCTTGGTATTTATTAGATAAATAGGTGCCTGTAGTACTAAAAGGATTAACGGTTGTGGGTTGAGTAGTACTAGTTAAGCTAGCTGGTTCTTTGTTATAAGCTAGTGTAATAGCATATGTTTTGTCAGGTGTAGGAGCTACTACCCAAAACTCTTCATCCCAATTAGCATAATATTTAGGAATATCCACATTAGCAGAGCTAGGAGTAGAGTAAAATTCAGCTATAAAACTAGTATCTCTTTGTTCTAGATAATATTGATTACCAGAAGAATCTGTTAATTGAACATATCTTATAACTCTTAAATCAGCAGGAATAGTTACATATCTATTACCAACCACCAAGTTAGAAGTTGCATAGAAAGCATTTTGATCTGTGTCAATTGCTCTATAAATTTTGTTTTCAGCATTAACAACAAACCCATTGATAATAGCATCGGTTAATACGTTGCTATTTACTTCTGTATAATTTCTAACATCTGTTTGTAAGTTTGCTAATGTGTATGCCATGTTATACTCCTTGTAAGGTTACCGGTCCCGCTGAACAACTAGATCCTCCACCTTTGATATTTCCGGTTGTAGCATTACTGGTGCTAGTTATAAAGAAATAATTTTCTGGACTCGTTAAATTTCCTGGTGCTATAATAACACTTCCGTCTGATTGTTTTTGTCCAACAGTAATAGTAAATCCATTTACATTATTTAAATCACTTACATTATCAAAAGTTGGTATGTTTGCAAATTGTTGTAAATTAGGAGTGCTTGCTCCTCCTGCTCCAGGAGTTATTACTTGTGCAGGGCCTCTAAATCTAACTACATCACCTGTAGATCTTTGATGATCTTGTGAAAAAACATTTATATAAGTAACTCCACTAGCAATAACACTAGTGAACGGATTATCATTTAATAAAATTAATTGCGGAGTATCTGCTTGTTGAACTCTTGGATTATATAATGCTTGTGGATCACTACCTACTGGTTTAGGTTCTAATTGAGGTTGCTTCGCTTCGTATTCTGAAACATGAACTAAAAAACCATTCCATTCTCTAACCATTTCTCTGTAAGGAAATCTCATTCCCGATCTATCTGAAATAGCATAAGCATATTTTCCTTTAGCATAAACACCCATAATTATAATACTCCATCTCCATAAAATGTTTGTGGTGAAATAAAAGTAGAAACGCCTTGATTGTCGGCATCTAATGCTCTTAACATTTCACTTTCATAAATTCTCTCTAACTCAAGAGTTCTTTCCGGAGAAAATTTCATACTTAAATAATAAGCAAGTCCAGACATCATACATGGATAAAAACGATTTATAACATCTGCTGTATTTGTATAAGCTCCTACATCTTGAATTTTTGCCATATAATAAAAACAAAATTGAAAACTAGATGGTGTAGAAGTGCTGGAAACACTGGAACTTGGAGTTGCATATAAATAAATACTAGGACTTTTAGTTCTAGTTGCATAATATTGAGAAGGTGTTCCTTGTGCTAATTTATTTGGAGTTGCATTATATGAAGATCTGTCAATTTTAGTTAATGCAATATCTACTGGTGCTGATATGTCTGAATTATTTCTATAAAAAGCTTCTAATACTTCTGAAATATCAGATGGAAAATTAATAGAATCTGAAGCATAATTATATTCAGCTTGTCCTAATACTAATGGAACTTTAGCAAGTTTTATTTTCCATAAATGAATTCCTCTGTTTCCCCATTCTTGAAACATAATATTTAAAGATCGTCTTGCTGATCTTAATTGATAACCCGTTCGCGTTCCGCCTACACCTGTTCTCTCATAGGCTTCTTCTATAATGTCATCAATTTGTGGATCAAATTCAGTAGTACCTGAAGTTGGAGAAATAGTTTGTGCTTGATTACCCATACCTGCGGTAGATGCACTGTAGTAAAATAATACCGGAGCTCCTACACTTTGTACTGGAGCAACTACAATTTGTGTATAGGCACCAGCACTACCTGCAGTACCAACGGTTGTAACACCAGTGGTATAAGCAACGCCGCCAGCGGTATTCGTGCCGTCGATCGTGGAAGAAAATGCTAGTGTATTACCAGCATTGCTAGCTGCACTTTGATCAAATATATAAGTATTACCCTCATCCAAATAAAGAACAGGACTAACGGTACCATTGATATAAAATTTATTAGTACCAGCACTAAATGCATTCTGCCCCGTTGCGACAGTTACGGTGTAAGTGATAGTCGCCATGCGATTTTAATTTCCTGCTGTTAAACCTGGTGCAGAATATTTATCTGTCAATAATGTATAAGCAGCAATATTAGTTTTTGTTTTACAATAAATTCCTTGTGGGAAAACAATTCCGTCTTCTGGAAATGAAAAATTAACAACATCTCCTTGTGGAACATCACCTATAAATAAAGTAGTGCCAGTATTTGAAGTAGTTGTTAATTCTAACAAACCTGCTCCAACATTATCGGATGCAATGATAATTCCTCGTAAACGAATTGGTTGTGCAATAATCGCAGTTGCTCCTGCTGCAGCATCTGATCTAGTTGCTTGTATATCTGATTTATAACTCATGTAATCTCCTATTTAAAAGAGCTCCCGGAGGAGCTCTTTAATTTTTAATTAAACTAAATTGTTGTTTTGAACGTATGTTACAGTCAAGATACCTCTACCAACATCTGCAGTAGTTGCACTTGCATCAACATAAATTTCAACATCAGTAGTTCCTACATCAACCCAAGCATCAGCATCTGTAATAGTTGCTTGTGATGCTAATTTAATTGTATTGATAGTTGATACTGCAACAGCAGTTGCTAGTTCATTTGAAGTAGCTGAAGTACCAATACTTAAAGTTGAAGAGTTATCCCAAGCTGTAGTTACAAATACAGTTGCTTCTAAAATCTGACTGTTTGCAGGAATAACAATTCCTGTTGCCGCAGCAGTTGTAGATTGTGTAATTGCAGCTGATTGAGACATTACCACTTGACCAACGTTTTTAATGTTTGTTCCAAGTGTAGTTCCTGTAGTGTTTGATATCGTTCCCGCTTTAATTGGTCCCGAAAATGTTGTTGTTGCCATGTTTATATTCTCCTAAATTATGAATGCAGTCTTTAGGCCGTCGACTATATGC
>Ga0208303_1000691_pt1 | contig 13925 bp, 4 predicted proteins | sample CB_VirMetaG_2_FD_184537 | JGI IMG/M metagenome (GOLD analysis project Ga0208303, IMG submission 184537) | Freshwater to marine saline gradient viral communities from Chesapeake Bay - CB_1504_2 Viral MetaG (SPAdes) (version 4) | ecosystem: Environmental > Aquatic > Marine > Coastal | place: USA... | reverse complement strand
ATTATAGAATTTTCGAGGTGTGGTTGCCTGTTGTGTAATTCTATTTTGTTCTGTTCTTAAACATCAAGTAATATAAGAACGAGTTCCATTCGTGTTTTAGTTTTGCTATAAATTTTTTCATTTTTTATTTTTGTTTTTAGTTAATAACCACCATTTATGTGCGGTATATCCAATACTCACCGCTAGGAGCGTAAGTTTAAGAATCATGTCTACCTGCGACATCGAGATCGCAAACGTGCTTAAGTTTAATGCGTAAATTTTCAAATCTGATATAGTCATTTTAGGGGATTTATTTTAAAGAATCTTTTCTTTTAGTTGGGGGTCTTGTGACTTTTGGCTCAGGTAATATGTCTCCGCCTTTGCTAAGAGATTCCATGTCTTTTTCAAATTGTTTTTTATCTCGAAGTGCCATTATCTTGTCTATTCTGTTGGCTTCGGTTTTAAGATTTCTAATTTGTTTTCTAGTTAAAACGCCTGAGTTCCATAGTATTTCTTCTTGCTCCTTCTTATCTAGCGCTCTTAGCACAGATCTTCTTTGTTCAGTAGGATTAAGCTTTTGAAATTCCTTGTCAGCTTCTAATTCTTTGAACCTCTCTTTCTTCTCTTCCCTTTCTTTTGCAGTAGCTTCTTCAGACATCAATTGCCACTTAGGCCAGCCCAGTGCAATCAGTGGTTTCATCCACGTTTCTGTTTCACTGCTGGCTATATCAGCTGCGTCGATTGCCATACCAACCGCTCTATCAGTTGGAAGACCTGTAACTGCTGCAATTGCATTACTAGCTGCGGTAACATAGGGATGCTTCAAAGACATTTCGTCAAATTCTATTTCTTTTTTACCCCATTCAAGAGAGTTACCTACTTTACCAATTTTGCTTAACTTGCTACCAAGAGGGGGGGATACTGCTACCACCCCGTCTTTTAATGTTTCTGCTAGCCTTTGATTCCTTGTTTTCTTTGATCTTTCATAAAACTTTATAGCTAGGTTTTTAACTGCGGACACTATGGCACCCCCAACTCCTATTCCTCTGAGTATACCGTCTGCCATAGAGTTTGCAACCTTAAACATTTTTTTGTCTCTGCTTTCTTCTTGTTTTGCTAAAGCTTCTGGCGTTTCAGTACTATCATCTTCTTCATCGTCATCTCCCATCATAGCAGCAAACATCCCTTGTTGCAAGAAATTAAAAAGAGCATTTTGAAGAAATCCGTAATAAGCTATTCGGGACAAGTGCGTCTTAGGATTGCCGCGGCCTGCTATAAGGTCCTGTGTGGATCTTTTTATTATTCTAGCATATTGCGAAGGGGTATTAGCAAAAGCCAGTATGATGCGTCCTATAGGCTCCCTCTGCTGTTTGGATGTCATAATTGGATCACTAGACTGCTGAGTTTTTTCTGCAGTATCCATAAACTCTAGCATGGCTTGTTTTTCTGCAGCCGCTAGGTTCATTCCCCCTTTAACCAATGCATTAACTTTGTTTCTGTAAAATGTGGCTCCCCCGGTTGCTATTGCAACGCTATCTGCTACTTTAGTGGGTGTAAATCCTGCTTGTAAAACTTTAGCTAATACACCTTGAAATCCGTTTTCTTTAGCTGTTGTAGCAATATCCGCTTCGTTTACGTTGATTTTTAATCCGTCTCTTCTGTCCACTAAATAATCTGAGTTCATTAGCATTACCCAGTCTTTCCAGTACTGTTCTTGGTTAGCAAAAGCTTTACCCGCTTGATAAAGATTGTTACCTTCGAAGTTTATAAAGTTAGTAAAAGATATTAGCTGTAACACAGCGGATCTTCTATTCAAGAACATTATATTTCCTACAGCAGCGTTTAACCATCTAACAAATCCATCAGTGACTCTATTACCCGTAGGCGTAGAATTTTTACCTGTTCTCATTGCTTGTAAAGAAGATCTCAATGCTTCAACGTACTTAGCACCAAAAGCAGCTTCTAGTTTGTTAATATTAGTTTCTGTAAATATAGCGTCAACGTTTTGTTGCCATACTTCTAACATTTTTTTTCTTCCATCAGTATTTAATGTATTAAGCAAATCTGATGTTATAGTACCACCTGGCCAGCTTTTAGCGGGCGCTTTAGGGTTGTTGTTTTTGTTAATTTCCAATAACCTATCAGCAAATGCCTTTAAATCGGGTTGAGAGTTAACATAGTTAACAAGCACAGGTAAATCAACATTGGATAAACCTTCTATGTCAAATCCTTGAGCATCCCAAACATAAACTCTAATAGCATCTTCTTTGCTAAATAGACTTTCTTTCATGTTGCCGTTCTCGTCCTCATACTTAAAAGGTTTCTTAAGTTTTCTTGGCACAATACCCAATTCTTTTTTGAGCGCCCTATACTGCTTAGCTATTGATATTCTTTGTGTTCTAAGTGCTGAAACACCTTTCCAATATGGATCAATCAAATGCTCTTTATAAAAAGCCATAGCTGATTCGCCTTTCTTGCCTTTGGGTAAAGTCTTGTATAACAGACCCATAAAGTCTTCTGCTGAGGGCGGAATAAAGAAACTAAGTCTACCTTTTTTAGCACCTTTTTTCTTAGCTTTAACAGACTGGTATTCTTTAAATGACTCTATACCTGTTTTTTCTTCAATTATTTCATTGAATCTTTTATTAAGATCCATGCTGTATCTAACTCTAGCTTGCTGCGTATCACTCTTTACATCAAGAGTATTTATTACTTCTTTAACTTCTTTAGGCTGTGCCTTTAGATTAGTTGTTGATGAATTAACTGCATCCCCATTGATAGAAAGCTCGTTTATAAGATTGTTAAGTGTGGGCTCTATTTTTTTAGAATACCTAATCGTATAATCTTTATTAAAGACTCTACCTGAATCGGTATTCATCATAGTGGAGTTGCCTATAATTTTTCCCTTAGTGTTTCTAGGTACTTTTAACGCTAAATCTTTTGTACCATGATCCATGCGGTCAAACCATTCTTGCTTGCTACCTCCAAGATTTTTAAGAGCCAGCAATTTACCGTCTTTAAATGCTATTTCGAAACCGCCATCATCAATTTCTACAGCTCCAGTATCTTCATTAACAAAATCAGGATTGGTAGGTTTGCCGTAGTTTTCCCACATTTGAAAAGACTGAGAAGTTAATTCAGCTGGTCCAGTTGCTTCGATTCTTGGATTATATACAGTCCCCCCTTTTGCGGGTCCATTGTTAAACTCTTCCTGAGTCAGGCTAGGGTCTATAGCTTTAAAGTACTGCGTATATTTGAAAACTTTGTTCACCTTAGGATCATTGTTACGCTCAACCTGAACATAAAAATTATCTTGGCTGATATCATAGCTGCCTTCTATTACTTTATAACCTTGGGCTTTGGCTCGATCTAATTCTTGATTAAAGTCTTGCTCATTCTCTGAGTCTATTATAAGTTGATCCAAAAAATTTGTGCTTGCATAAGTTGTTGGCCCCTCAACCCATCCTGGCATTAAATTACCTACGAAATCAGTTGGAGCAGTGTTAGCGGATTTTATAACAACACCTTTATCCATAATTTCCTCCCCTATCATTTTATCTTTTGTTCCAATAGGATATTTAGGATTGTTTATTTTTAGCTCCTTCTTCTCTGCCTCAGTGTAGGTTTTTTCTTGTGCTGTTACACACCAGGGGTTGGTTTTTTCGCCCCAATGAGTATCTAATATTCTTCTAACAGCCTGCTGGCCTCCGCGAGTAGGCATTATTTGAAAGGTTTCTACTCCTTCCGGTAAAGACTTTTTATTAAAAAATTGCTTTTCTTTGTTAGGATCTAATCGCTTAGCTTTAACTTCTCCTGCAAACTTATCTATAATGTCACGAGGATTGCTAAAGTCCATTACGTTCAGCTTTTTTAGCTCGGCTATTCTCATAGCTTCGCTTACAATTTCCGTGTCAACAGGAAAATTAGTAGGGCTTTTTGCCACAAAGTTTAATGCTGCTCTTTTGTACTTAGCTTTGTTCTTTTCTGGTATGTCTAAAGAATTAACCCAGTCAAATACTTCGTCTATTTGCTGTTCCGCTGAGAACACTTTATTACCTTCTATTACATCGCCTCCTCGTAGCTTATCAAGTATTGTGCTGTATTCTGCACGTATTTTTTTAGAATACCTAGCGGCTTTAGCTAGTTCAACATTACTTCGCACGTTGTCTAAGGCCGAAAGCGCAGTGCTCACCGCGTTAACGTTGCCTACATGATCATCAGCAAAATAGAAGTCGTTATACCCTTCTGCAAATTTGCCTACAACCCAGTTAGCTTTAGCCTGCGGATCTGAGCTTGCAAGCCCGGTGATGTTAGCAAGTGGTATGTCAAGACCAATACCCTTAAGAAACTCGTGTATAGCATTGGCACTGTTAGCCGGCCTAGCGGTTAATATGTAAACATCTTTGTTACCAAACTTTCTGTTTCTATCGACAGCTTTATTAAAGAATGGTCCTTTAGCACCATTCATTACTTTGCTAAATTCGCTGAAATCAAATTTGGCACCGTTTGCCAACATAGCGTCCCCCTCTTTAGCAAATCTAGATGCATCTAATTTACCTTTAGTGCCATCAGGCATTGTAAACAGCACATTACTTTTGGTTGTTGCCAATGTATCGTCAAAATCCCAAACGCTAATGCCTTTAGTAGGTTGATCTAAACTGTTACCTAAAGTTATAGCTTTATCAAAGTTTTCAACTTGCTTTATAGATTCACCTAAGCTAAGTCCTTTTTGGCGAAGATTTAATGGTAAAGAGTAATTGTTTTGGTCCGCTATAAATTGTATTTTTTTGGTGGCATTGTAAACCTCAAGACCTTTAACTATATCCTTAAACCCTCCTTTGCCTTTGCCGTCAGCTTTTTGATCATAGCGCTCAGGACCTCCATCCCGCATTAGCACAGCGTTAGCCTCCACAGGTATTACATTTACATAAAGACTTTTAAATTTTTCATCTAAATTAAATTCTGTTTTTCCAGTAACGTAATCAGACAATTGATCCAGCAAAAAGCCTACAGACGTTTCATGTTCTAACATAGATTCCCCAGTTGTTTTGTAAACCTTACCTAGGCTGTACATTTTTCTTACTGTGGTTAGTTGTCCACCTGACAGAAGAGTCATTTCCGCTTTGTAATCTAAAAGAACTTTTCTTTTTTGCTGCGGAGTAGCAGCGTCTGCATAAGCTGCTTTTGCATTTGTAACTATATTTTTAACAAATTCACGGTTAACTTCAACATCTTTTTCAATTTTTAAAGCCATGCCATCTATTTCGGCGTTTGATTTGGTTCTTACAGCTTTTATATCTTCTATGGTAATTGTTTTAAAAGCCCCCACCATTTTCCCGGTTTTATCTTTTTTCTTAATAACAAATACCTCTTCTAGCGTGGCTTCCTTTGCTCCCTTCAGTTTTCTAAGCCTAGTATCTTTTGTTAGCTCAATACCGTATGTATCTTTTAAAGCTTTTGGAGTAATGTCTAATTCTTTGGCTATGGAATTATAAAGATCTTCGTTAGTTATAATGCCATTAACCCTACCGTCCCTAACGCTTCTTCCATAAAATTGTATATATTTTACGATGTTTTCAGTAGTAGGGTTTTTTGTAAAACTTTGTACAGCTTTAGGGTATGCTATTTGCTGCAGTATGTATTTGTAGGATTTTCCTAATGCATTTTGAAAAGATGATTTTACTAAAGATTCCATTTCGCTTTTAGTTAAATCTCTTGCATCTATAAAATCATTAAAAACTTCGAAGCTAAAAGTACGAGCTACTTGAATACCACCTTTTTTGGTAAGTACTCTATGTGTTTCTTTAAATGCTTCCTCGTAAGTAAGTTTACCTTTTTTCTTTTCCCATAATGTTCTTAACGCTCTAAAAACATCTCCTTTATAGCCAAAATTAGCAGGCACTTCAAAATCAACTTCAAGCATCATTGCTAGGTCGTTTAAGTTTCCAACTGGTAATGAATACATTGCTGGGTTTTTACCCATTTCTAGGTCCAGCATGGTCATAGGATCTAAATTAGTTTCCGTACGACTAATTTCATTAGTTACCATTCTACCATATAACTTAATAATACCCAACATAGTTTGGCCTTCTCTATCTCTACCACCAACCTCCGGCTTTTTAACTATAGTGCCATCAGCGTTTCTTCTAGCACCAATTGCTTCCAAAACTTCTTCTTCAGTAAGGTTTTGTTTTTCTGACCTTACTATATTACCAACTCCCTTGGTACCTCTACCTTCTAGCTGGTAAGCTAAGGCCATTAAGTTTTTAGGTAAGCCAGTGGATTTTCCTGAGTATCTACCTTTTCTACCGCTTTCGTATTTGTATTCAGGAGCAGCAGACAAGGGTAAAAACTTAAGAAAGCCTTCCACCATTGTTTCATTAGCTTCTCTTTTAAAACTAAACGATTTATCTTGCGATCTCTTCTCACTTAGTTTTTTCTGGAAGTCCGACACATCATCAAGAGCCACACGCTCCTCTCTAATAACACCGTTTTCTTTTATAGTATATACAGCCTGCTCTTTTGTGAAGGCCTCTATAGCGTTGTTATAATCGCTTTTGTTAAGGTTACCTGATCTAGCCGCAAGTGTGCTCTCTGTAACCCCAAACATTTCTGACAATATATTATTTATAAGGTTAGGTAATCCTTTAAAGCTTTCAACCTTGGTGTTACCCTCGTTTTTTTCCCAAAAATCTTGTATTATTTGTTTAGCTTGTTCGTACCTTTTGCTACTAGTAAGCAGTGATGATGCTTTTCTTTTTTCTTTAAAAGCAACATATTCAGGGGAGCTTTCATCGAAATTACTAGTAGATGATCCCTCCGCAGCAATATTAGTAAGTGAATCGGCACCTCTTGATATTCCAGCAGCTTGACCTATAACACCTTCCCGTTCTGCCTTGTCTCTAAGCCTGAATCCTCCTCTTTGGAATATAATATCTTCTATATCATTAAAAACGGTTTCACCCTCTCTATTTATAGTTATTGGTTTAAACTCATTAATAGTATAGTCGATTATTTCAGCTTTAACAGAGGTTTTAAAATCTTGTTTGTTTGTGGCTTTTTTAGCGTTTTCAGATATTTTATTATAAAAAACTTCTGTAAATAAATTTGTTGCCTTACTTATTGGTACATCTAGTGCTTTTATTATTTCAGCTTCGAGCTTTCTAATTTCATCTGTTTTTCTTATGGTAAGTGGCTTAGCCTTTAAAGCAGCTATCCTCTCTTCTTTGCTGGTTCTGCTTTCTACTTTGTCATCAATAGCTTCGATTTCAGCTATAGCTTCTTCATTTAATTTCTTTTCTGCTGCTCTTAAATCTTTATTTGCTTTTTGTACTTTAGCTATTTTAGGCTCTAATTCTCTTTTTACTTCTTTATCTAACGAATATTTTCTTTTGCTTTTATCAGCCTTGGGCCTTACTATTTTTTCTTTTTCAACCGGCTCTGTGATTGCATCAGTAGCGGCAGCTGTTTCGGCGGGGCCCTCAACACCTTTTTCTAAATTAGCCTCCGCTATATCGTAAGCTTTTTGAGCGGTTTCTACAGCCTTTCTAAGCGTTGGATCATTCGGATCCAGGTTAAACATATCTTCGGCATCGTTCAACGCATCTTCCGCCTCGTCAAATTTGTCTTGAAGAGGGCGTGAAAACCTACTAACTGCACCACCTGATCCGCTTCCACTGCTGTCAGATTCTATTTTTTCTGCCTGCTTGCGGAGTGCTTCTAGTTTGCTTATATTTACTGTGCCGTCTTTCATTCCTTTGGCAATTGAAATCGCAAATGCAGCAAAATCATCCGGTCCTTTAAAATCAAAGTTGTAATTATCTCCTGCAACATCTTGCATCATGTACCCCGTAAGACCTAAAAAAGCTTGATTTCCCGGCGCTAAAGGATCAAAATTAACACCTCCACTAAATAATTCAAAAAAGTTAGCTAAATATTCGTTAGCTACTTCGTTATTGTACCTGGCTAATTCTTCAGCTTTTTCAGCTTTAGTTTTAGCTTCTTTCATTTTTGCCTCGTGGGCTTGTTTGTACGGCGATAATGACACTTGTATTTTTACATGCAAGTCAAATTGATTTCTTTGCATCCAATTTTTTATTTGCGAAGCCATTAATTCAGCTTTTTCTGGATTCTTTTCAAAAAGCTTATCTAATATACTATGGCTATTTTCATGCTCCATAACACCTATTTTCTGCTCAGCAACCATACTCTCAACAACAGATACTGGTATTGTAACGGTGCTTCCGTCCCGGTCAGTCCCCCGCGTTACTATATTAACACCACCTGCTCCTGCTTTAAGATTTGCAATTATTTCTTTTTTCTGCGCATCGTCAATAGGTAAACTATTTACAAAATCTACTGCCAGATCGATAGTGTCAAATTGCTGGGCCCTCTGGTTTGTTTTCTTGTTTAAGTCAAATTTATCTTTTATTATCTGGGCATTGTATAGATCTGAAGCTTTCTGCTTTACCTGCTCGGTTACAGCATAAGCATTCATCTCATTCATGGCTTTATCTATGTACTCTTGATATTTTACTTGATTATCAATTCCTAGTAAATGGAATTCATCTTTAAAGACCCCTGACAAAAAAGCATCCCGGAGCATTACACCCTCTGCAAAATTTTCCTGCATTTTCTTTAACTGCGCTTCTTTTTGCTTGTAAGTTAAATCTTTATTATTAACAATATCTGAAGCTTCAGCCTTGGCATCATTTATTTTTTGATTTGCATCGCTAAGCAAGCCTGCCGCCCTTAATGTAATTCCATTGCTAGCACTTCTTTCTGCTTTTTTTACTGCTTGCTGCTGTTTTAATTGCAACTCAGTAAGAGATTTTTTAATCGCCTTAGCCGCTCTAGTACGCTTGTCTAGTTCATTATATGCTTTTTGGGTCTCAAATATTTCTTTCTGCCTGGTGTCAATGTCTCTAATTGTTTTATTGCTAGATAAAACTCTAATACCAGCTCCTTTTAAGAACGGTAAGGTTGAAAAAGCAAAAGAAAATCCTAAACTACTAACAGCCACGTGCTTGGCGTTTTCAAATATAGGCCTGCCATCTATTGCGTTTTCCACCACATTAGTTGCAAGTTCACCTGAAAGCTCTAAAGCATTGTCATATATAAGACTTCTTTTCCAGTTAAGTTTCCAATAATCCTGAAAATTTAATAAAAATTCCCTACCGGTGCTACCTCTGAACATTCTCATACCGTTTTGCAGTATAGGATTTGTAGTTAACGCCGTAAATCCACCGTTAGCAATCCCTACTCCAATACCCTTTGCAAAGGACGCAAACGGGCCGGTAATATCTTGATCTATTTTTTCTTGTAACTCTTTTTCAAGTTTAATTTTTTCTGCTCCCGTTGCTTCATTTATTAATTTCTCATATTCGAATTGATAGCCCTCTTTAATAAGTGAATTTTCATAAGCTATGTCCATCATTTTTTCTCCAGCAGTCCAAGCTCCTACCACATAAGGGGCTAAAGTACCACCTGAAGCAACCATAGCTAATAATACAGGCGCTTGCGTTGAAATTTCTTGGCCGGCAAATCTAAAAAAATTGTTTGAGCTAGAGAATGCTTCGTCTACACTAATATCTCTGGTGTAAGTGCTTCTTATATCAGACCTTACTTTAGCAAATTCGCTTCCCCACTCATCTAAAGCTTCGTCTACCTCGTAAAACGAATCGTTCCCAGCTAATATAAGAGGGGCATTTACCAAAAAATTAACTGTTTTTGCACCAAACATTCCTATGCCTCCTATTATACCCGCTGTACCTGTAGCAAAAGTAGTCGCCATTTTTTCTAAAGCACTGAAATTTAGCCCGGAAGCTTTAAGTTGTAGCTCAAGAGTGTCCATACTATTAGTAGTGGAAATAAGCTTATCCATTAAGGGCTCAAAATACTTTAAAGAAGACTCAAAGTCATTTTGCTGCTGATCAATAAAATCTTTTTGATACTGTGTTATTTGAACACCGGTTTTATATGTCAATATGGCTGATCCATCGGATAAGTCACCTAGGGTAATAGATTCTCCATTATAGGTTAACTCTGCTTCTGGCACATCTCCCTCTGCATATTGCACGACTAGATTAAGGTTCTTCGACGTAGCCAAGGAGGTGTCTATATTGCTTTTTAAAACAATTTTATCTTTCGCGAGTTCTTTACCCTTTTTAGTTTTGTATATAGCTCCTCCTAATGATGCGATACCTCTTTTGTCGTAATTTTCATCTACTTTAAGAAAGTCATCTGTTTTAGCGCTTACTAGCTCAAGTCTTTTTTTAGCTTTTATATCAGCATAGACCATATCCTTGCTTTTTTCGATTAGCTCATCAACACCTAAGTCAGAACCCTCACTTATTAGCTGGTTTCGCTTTTCTTCTAATTCTTTGTCATAAGGGTATATATCTGAACTTACAACTTTTTGCGAAGTAGTTCCCATCATACCACCGTATCCCCCTACTACATTGTACACTACTTTATGATCAAATATGGAGTCCCTAGGAGGTAACCCCTCCGTTATTTCTTGCTCTGTAGGAGTAAATTGCTCTTTATAAAGGGTTTCGGCTTGTGTACCGATTTTTTGCAAAGTTTCTTTATCCCCGTACGAATCAAGAAAATCTTTAAATTCTTTGGCTTTCTTTTTAATATCGTCGCCGGTAATACCAAAATTAGCTACATCCGCTTCAAACAAATAAGGAATGCCAGTAGATGGATCCGTATACGTTAGCATGCCTATGGGATGATAGGAGCCCTCGGAACGTCCCTCGGCTTGCCTTTCTTCATAAGTAAATCCTTCTCCTTTAGCAACCGTTTGGAACACCTCTTTTATGCGGTTATTATCCCCACCAAAGAGATCTTCAGCAGCTTTTAGGCTTATTACGCTATTCTCTTCCTTGAATTCCTCTATGTCCTCCCTGGTCACAGCGGGTAAATCCAAAGAAGTATCTTCCGAGCTGGATTCCAATTCTGGTTGTGCAAACACATCCGACCCGTCGCTTGCACTCAGCGCAAGGTCTTCCGCAAAATTTGCAGAATCTATATTTTCAAATATAGATGTTTCCGCAGGAGCTTCGCTAACCTCTGTGCTATCTTCCTGTTGTTTCTTTTTCTTAGGCTTTTCTTTTTCACCAAAAGCTACTTCGACTACGGTCCAGCCCATTTTTTCTGCCTCTTCTAATGCAGGCATTGCCTCTTCTATAGTTGCAAATGTTACTTTTTGTTCGTTTATAATGTATGTAAACATAGGTATTTATTTAATTTTATATATTAATTAGAAGCCGGGGCTTGTCCTTTAAAAAAGTCTTTACCATAACTGTTTTTAATTTGTGTCAGAATTTTTGCTTTTTGAAGAGGGGTAAGCCCTTTGACGTTATTATCAAGATAATTTACTAATTGGTTTGCGGAGTTAATTGGTTTATATGTAGCATTTTTGTTTAAACGACTGCTTCCTGTTAACGCCTCAAAGACTCCTTTTGTCATTACAAGTTCTAATCTGCCTGGCACTTTGCCATTAAATGTAAATTCTAAATTGTCATACGGACGAGGCTGGCTTGTATCAATCTGATATTCAGCCCCATCCATTGCCCCTCCACTAAATCCAAATAAATTATTTAAGCCCTGAGCTACTGTGGATTGATAATCTAACTCCCCACTTTCTTCATAAGGTGTAATTGTTTGAGTAAGTGTAGTAATAAGATTTGCTGCGTCCACGCTACCGGCGCCACCTAAATCTGCTTTTGTAGCTTTTCTACCTTGCACTTCCCTATAATAGGTATCTCCGTCTTTTTTAAGATTAGCTATGGATAAAAATTGTGCTTCGGCAGAATCCATTACATACTGCTTTTTGGCGGCTCTTACATCGGCTTCCGTTGCATTTGGGTTTTGTTCTTTAAGATCCGCTTCTATTCTTTTGTAGGCTTCTTTACTAAATCCACCCCTTTCTAAATCTTTCATCCAAACATCCTGCTTGTATGTTTCCGGTCCAAAAGATTCTAGCTTTTCAAAAGTAGTTTCCAACACTTGGTTCCGTATGCTTTGCATTGCTTGTGTGTTAAGGTTTTGTCTAAAAGTATAGTACCCGTCAGCATTAATGCCCATAGGTGTAGGTTCTATAGGGGTTCCTGGGATTTCATTGCCTGTTCCTATGCCTGAGGCTGTTGTAGTCGTTAAAGTAGGTTTTAACACTTTATTCCCATCAATATTGGTGGCCTGCATAGCTTCATCTATAAGTCCTTGCATATCCGTAGTAGTATTGCTTTCTCTATGGTAATAAAGATTGCCTGAAATAGAGTTCCAGGTTTGTATATCTATGAATGCATCGTCTTCGCCTGGCCTGGTTATTCTAACCCCCTTTGTTTTATCGTAACCAATTTTGTAACCCTTTAATCCTCCAATAGCGTAAACTGCATCCTCCGCTAACTCGCCGTTGTCTGCTACGCCGCCAATAGTTATAGGTATGAAAGCGGTGTCTCTAGTTCTTTGCTCTTCAGTCATGTCTATAACAGCTCCAGCATCTGCTCTAGCTCCTATAATGCCTGATGCAAATTCATTAGTCATAGCTATATTTTTTTGGTTCTCTTCCAGCCTTTTTAAATAATCAGGACCATAGGCACCGTTTATTCTTTCAAGCTCTAAGTTTTTAGACACTTCCATATAGCCACTCATTTGCTCTACAGTAAAATCGTTAAGCCCCTCAAGGTCTCCATCTAGCTTTTTAGCCCACGCAGCTTGATCCGCATAAGAGTCTTTTATTGCTTTCGATGTTTGAAAAATACGCCTATCTTCTTTAGCCTGTTTTTTTTCTGCTTCAAGCTTAGCTTTAGCCTCTTCTTTTTCTTTCTTAGCTTGACCTGCTATTAAACCTTTAGATATATTTTGTGCTCCAGCGGCTATCGCTTGGCCGAGTACTAATCCAGATTTGTCGTCAATTATTTTTGGTTCTCTATAACTCATGTCTTATATTTTAGCCTCCTATGCCTACATTATTAAATTCGTTTCCAGTATAACCTCCAAATGTATTTGTAGTCGTGGGGGTATACCCTGACGGCGGTGGCGGTAATGAAGGTATTGTTGCGCCCGTGCTTGTAGTTGCTCCTGTACCGCTAGGATCAAATGCTCCAGAAGATAATCCAGCACCTATAACACTAGTAACACCGCTTATCATGCCAGCCATTGATTGTGCGCCCGCCATATTAGCATTTGCTGCATTCTGGTTGGCTTGGTCGATACCTCCTTGCATTCTATCTAATGTAGCCATATCTCTTTGCTCTTGCGCGCCAAACATAAATTGCTTTCCTGCCGCTTCAGCATTTTGTATTCTGGCTTCTTCACTCATTTCCATTTGCGTAAGCTGCATTTCTTTAGCTTGTAAAGCTTGTTCTCCTTGAGCTCTTAACTTTTCGTTAGCGGCTTCTTGTTGCTCTATGTTAGCCGCAACTTCTTTCTTGCTTTGCTTAGCTGCCTGAGCTAGCGCTGTGGCACCTCCCGCGCTCGCACCCGTCGCTTGTAACACATCTAGTGTATTTGCTAAGGCAATATCTGTTTGTTCCATCTGGATCTCCGCAGCGCTTGTGGCAACGCCTAGGTTAGCAAAAGGGTTACTAAGATCGGCTCGCATTTCGTCTACTAAACCAGATAAAGATGTTACTCCAGAATAAGGGTTTATAACTGCTTGCCTGTTTTGCTCAAACAAAGCCATTTGACGTGAAATTCTATCTTTTTCTGCTTGAGCTGCTCGGGCTTGTTTTTTTGCTGAGCTACTGCCCATAATTCCCCCGGCTATGCTTCCTATTGCGCCTATTGCGGCGGCTGCTAATGGTAATGGCATATCTTTATTTTATTATGATGATTGTACAAATCCTGTGCTTACGGCAAACAATTCTTTTTTACCGACGTTGCTATTATTTATTGACATTGTTACTTCTCCAAAGAATCCTTTTACACCTGATGAT
>Ga0208303_1000690_pt1 | contig 13942 bp, 15 predicted proteins | sample CB_VirMetaG_2_FD_184537 | JGI IMG/M metagenome (GOLD analysis project Ga0208303, IMG submission 184537) | Freshwater to marine saline gradient viral communities from Chesapeake Bay - CB_1504_2 Viral MetaG (SPAdes) (version 4) | ecosystem: Environmental > Aquatic > Marine > Coastal | place: USA... | reverse complement strand
AGTGCATCATCCGAAAATAATCGTCATCCAGCTTGCCCGTTGGATCTTTGAACTGATAGGTGGTTTCCCTCATATTAGTGCCGCCCTTTGGGAAATACTCAGCGTATTCTAGTTCACCAGATTCAAAATCTATAAATGTATCATCAGCAGTATTTGTTCCATAAATTTCTTCGGCCCACTCTGGAAGATTTCCGTCTGGGAAAAGCATAGCTAAATATTTTTCTTTTCCAGATTCACTAGCATCATATCCAGCGTATTCCACTTCGTTTTCCAGTGTCCCTCGAAGATCTTCGCGGAAGCTGTCTTTAACCTGCAACCAAGAGTATTTTGATGCGTCATCTGTATTCTCAAACACAAGTGTGACACCATCTGGTACAAGTGAGTTTCCGCTTTTTTCTAAAATCCAACCTTCAGGAAATTTTTCTGCAAGCTCCTCACCAGTTTCAACGCCAACAGAACTTGTCTCTGCAAAACGATCCAAGGCAATATAATTTCCAGAAGCTACATAATCTTCAACGCTTTCCATACCGCTTAGTCCCACATCTTCTAGCCATGTTTCCAAAAACAATTCTTCTTCTTCCTCAAGAAGTGCTGGCAATTCACGGTCAACATAACGCTCTTCTAGCACACGAATGTTACCACTATAATCAGCGCCCTGACCTGTAAGTCCTGTAGCCTGAATGGTTTTGGCTTCTATCAAGTTTGTGTTGTCTTCTAGATATTCGACAAGCTCTTTTGGGGTTACATCTTTGCGGCCCTCAAATGCTTCGTCAGCTCCTGACCATTCAAGCTCTTTGATTTTAACGCCCTTTTGCTTGAGCATTAATCTCTTTAGCTCTGGGTAGCTTGCGCTTTTTACATTAAGTTTTCTAGCAGCCTGCACTGCCGCACTGTAGAATTCAGGCGCAATGCGTGGCCCATCGTTGCCATCATTAATCGGTGGTAGCGCGCCTAGCCTGCCCTCTTGCTGTTCTATGAGTTTAGCCTCAAGCATGGTCGGGCCTTGCTTGTTGTACACATCAGCAGGCGCGTGTGCCTTTAGGTAATCAAGGTCTGCGCCGTACCTAAAATCTTCTGGGGGCGTGTATCCAGAATACATACCTGTCCCGTCTGATAGACGGACAGTGCTACTTTCAGCACTTTTTTTGTTATTTGATTCTATTATAATATTTGCTGCACGTTGTTCTGCTTCTGTCGTAGGAATTGGTAAATTGTACTTTGCGTAAAGCTCACGCAACTGCTCAGTGTTAACTGCGTCATCAACGCTTGTGATTGGAGCTAAAGCTATGGCTTCTTGAATACGGACATTTTCAGCAGCACGGGAGACTTCATCAGCAGCTTCTGCTGTATCGTCTAATATACCATAGGGATCTGGCAGATCTTGAAGAGCATCCTCAATTGAAATAAAGTCAGAGTCATCATCAAGACCAGCAATTACGGCCTGAATACGCTCTTGCATATCATCTTCTGGAACCATTTCATAATCAACTATGTCAGTTATATCATCATCTGGGTTTTGTTGAACTGGGATAAAACCTTCTTCAAGTTGTTCAGCAGCAGTAGGGTTTAAAATTGCGTCAATATTCATTGGCGCTTCACCTTGAGCAGCATTATTTGCAAAAGCACCACTCATTCTAGCTTCTAGCTCTTCCATTGAAAATGATGGCTCTGGCGTTGTATTTACAATGTTCATTGGCTGTGTGGGATCAATCCTCAGATCCTCAAGATCCTCGATTGACACAAAGTCAGGTGGCGCAGGGATTTCGTTAGGATCAATCTCTGGAATGTCTCTTGTAATATATAATATTTGTTCTTCCGATAATGGTTGCCCATCTGGGCCTACATTTAATGCATCACGTCTTACTTGTTGCTCCTCTGCAAAACTTACGTCATGCATATCTACATCTCGCTGAAAACGCTCTTGTCTTGCTCTCTCAAAGGTATCAATATCATCTGTAAGGTCTTCAAGTAATAGCGGTTGCTGTGCAAAGTTTCGTTGCCTCTCTGCGGCTGCAAACTCTTCAAGCGAGGCATCAAACTCAGGTCCGTCCTGCAATCTTAAATCCATTGAAGGTAAATTTTTGCCTTGCTGACCTAGCCTTGCTATTTTTGAGAGCCTAAGTGGAACACCTAAATATGGAGCTAAAAATTGCTCCCCAAACTCAATGCCGCCAAGTAAATCTCTAGACAGTCGATCTTCTTTTTCTTCGTTTTGAAACGGAACTTGTTCAGCCACAAATCCAGCAACGCCTCCAAGACCAGCTACAATAGTGCTAAACAGCCCAAGGGTAGTGTCAGCAACGCCACCGTAGACTTTTTCTAAGCCTGTAGGTCCACCGGGGTAGAATGCCATCTCTGGGAGCATTGTGGCTACGCCCTGTCCCGTAAACGCTTTTTTTAAACTGCTCAAACCAGAACTTAAATAATCGCCTGCCACGTCATAGCCAAAATTGCTAAATGGTTGTTCTGTTTGGTTTACCTCTGGCGCAACATATCCAACAGGATCTGCAACGGGCGTTAGTGGAGCTTGCCGCCGCCTGCGGTTCTGCTCTTCTAAGAAGGCAGCATATGTTTCTCCACTAGCTATCGGCATAATATTGTTCCTCTAACCATCTACCACGCCTTACACGACCAGTATCGTGCCTTAGTCTTGGGGCCGGGGTTATCACAGTTGTGGCGCGCCCTAAAGTTAGATCTTCGACCCTTCTGGGTTTTTTTGATAGACATCTTGGGATCTCCAAAGGTCACGCGCTTAATCTTATCGCCGTCCGTCACATATACCACAGACTTCTTCTTGCCGTAAGAAGTTTCGCCCTTGGATATGCGGCGTGGCTTGTTTAGCTTTACGCTCTTACCTTTGTACGTTGCCATTACCTTGGTACTCCTAAAGATTCTGGGCTAAGTGGCCCATCTACATCTTCTGCGCCTCTGAGGTAATTTATCTCCACAGGTATGGTTGGCCTGCCACTCTCAATGCCCTCAATAATTCTGTGGTTGCCCTCGACCACAAACGGTACGCCATCTTCACGCACATGAATAAGAATTGGAGATTCCTCATAGCCAGTTTCTGCAATAGATTGACGCAACCTACGCATTTTGTTTGCATCTGGACGATACCTTTCTTCGCCGACAGATCCCGCCACGTTTGCAAGCGTTGTTGGATCAAGGCGCAATCTTTCTGTGAAATAACCTGTAACACCTTCGCCAGTTCCCAAGGTTGAGCGATAGGTATTTGGCTCTGCATCATCACGGGCAGCTTGAGCATATCGCAACTTGCTTTCTAGCCAATCGCCGCCGGGGTTATCTATCTTCAGCGTGGGCATTGCAGGCATAGCTGCCTGCGCGTCCTTGGCGATCTGTATATTGATGCTATTAGCAAAGCGGGGGTCTAATAGCCTTTGGCGCGCAGCGGTATTCAGAATGTCGCTCAGAGTCTCTAGGGGAGCTGTTTCCAGAGTATCTAGTGTCACGCCGGATTCTTTTGCAATATTGGCAATTTTAGAGTTAGACTTGATCTCAAGGCCAAACATATCACGGCCCAAAGACTGTGCAGCTTTGCCTAAGTTATCTAGTGAGCCAAAAATACCCATTACTTTTTGGTTTTCTTCTTCTTCAGCTTTTTAAAGTCAGCGCCAGTTATCTTGTTTGTAGGCTTGGCCTGCTTGGCAATGTTTTTTTGACCCTTGCTCATCTTTTTCATGCTTTTTTCCTAGCTACTTTTTTTGCAGTATCCGACAGATCTTTCATGTGGACCAGAAACTTGCTGGAGGCCGTGTGACGCGCGCCAGACATGACCTTGCCCTTGGCGTCCTTGTGAGTGGCGCCCGTATGCTCTTTGCCGTTCTTAAAGTAATGCTTAACACCAGCAGCCATTATGATGCTCCATTTCAATTTCAGCGTCTTGACGCTTCATGTCTGCTTCTATTGCAGCATCTTCGATTGATTGCTCTATGGCATCTTCTTCCCATTGGTCTTCAAAATCATCGTGTTCGTTATTTAAAATACCCATTATGCTCTCCTCTTCTTTGGTTTCTTTGCGGTCTTAGCCGCAGCTTTAAACGCACCTTTGGCCGGCGCGCCTTTTTGACCAACCTTACGCATTTTCTCGCCAGACCCAGCAGCTATGCGCTTTTTCTTTGCAGCGATATTTGAATATAATCCGGGTTTAGCCATTATAATTATCCTTCTGGAAGTTGTTGATTGTCAGGTGGTAGGGCGCCGTAAGTTCCTGCACCACCAATAGCAAGTGGAACCGATAATACAGCCTTGTTTTTAATAAAATCGTTTAGCATTTCTTTGCGAGTTAATCCGCGCTCACCAGCTCTCTTGTCTAGGCTACGCCTAAACAGCTCCATAAACGTACCTTGGCTTTCGTCTGCCAAGCCAGTGATGTCTCCAGCTCCCATCCACAGGCTTGCTTGAAACTGTGCAGGGGTCATGTCGTACTTAGCTGATACACGGTTAGCCATGTCTTCGTAGGCCGCATATTCATTTGCTTTTGGAGTGTCAGACCACGCAGTAGGGATCTCTTGGAACGGAAATGTATCTTTAATATGGCCGTCTTTCCAAGCCTTAAATAAATTTATCTCTGACATTTCCTTGCCATTAACCATGCGCGTAGATGTGTATTTCTTAATTTTTCTAGGGCCAATAATTTCAGCAGCAATCCTTGCATTTTCGCCACTTAGTTTTGCTTGGGCGCTAAGAAAATCTCCACCGCCATCTGACATAGCCAACATCCGCATAAAGTGCATATCAGCCGCAATGTTTACATCGTCACCAAGCAAGTCATTACCAAAGCCTTTAACCTTGGGGTTTGCTTGTAGCCACTTACTTAGAGGTGCACCAGTAAGCTCTTCGGGAACCACGCGCTCCCAAGAACCCATTTCTCTATTTACCACATTACCAGCTTGGTTGCGCTGCTTGATGTGTCCATAGTTAAAATCGTCTGGGATATTTGCTGGCTCAACGCCTAGCTCTTTTGCGGCTGCAAGTGGTGTGACGCCTTCATCCTTCACCATCTGAGCCACTCTTATGCGATCTTCTGGAGCAATAGCTCTGTACAGACTAGCGAACCTAATGTTTTGCGGAACTTTAGATCCAGTAGATGTTGTTCCAACAAGCTCTAGATATTCGCGCCATTGCTTGTCGCCTTCTACTTCCCCCAAAGAGCCCACCATCCAATCGCGCAATTCCTCAGTATTGTACCAATCAGGTCCAGCAAGCACTTTGCCTTTTTCAATGTAAGAATCAAATATATTGTTAATTGGGTTGTCTTCATCAGCAATTGATAGCTCTAGACGCTGCATTCTCTCAGTTGTTTTAGCTGGCCTATATCTTGGATATGGCTCAGTTCTATTTGGTGCTGCGCCACGGTATTCAGGAAAAAATCCTGCTGGATAATCTACGCTCTCAAGCGGATCTATTCGCATATTTGGTGGTGGCCTGTTGTCGCCCATACCCGCAAGATCACTTAGACTGCCAATGGGCTGGCCTAAAGCGTCAACGGCATCATCGACATCAACATTAATTTTTTTGCCTAGATCAGCTCCAGCTTGTAAAAATTTAAGAATACCAGCCATTACTTCTTGCCCTTATAGCCTGACGCATAGACAGCGCGGCCCTGCTTGGCAGCTTCAGCCTTGGTTTTATAAACCTTGCCCTTGCTTCCCCAACGGTAGCCGCCCTTGACCTTCACTACAGGCATATTAGCCTCCTAGAAGTTTGTTCATCATTTCGTGCACGTTGCCACCGTCGAGCTTCATAACTTTGACTTTGATATCCTTGCCATCTGGCATTTCCATCATTTCGTCATCGTCATACATCTCTTCGTCATCATACATTTCTTCGTCTTGATCAATGCCCATCATTGTCTGGTGGCATAACAGCAGGAAGTTAACTAACTGATCGTCAGTCATATCAAGTCCAGCTTCAGTGTGAGAAAACCCCATTTTGCTCATAAACAAAGTGGCGTTGTCTTCCATATTTTCTACATTAACTTCAGCCATATCAGCCTCCTTTATCGTCGCGTCTGTGGACGCATTGATGTCATTGGCGCTGTTGGGCGCGTCATTGGGCGCTTCGGTACGATTATACCTGCGTCAATCATCTCTTGCATATTCATAGGCGTCATTTGCTCCATGCGGTCATCAACTTGGTATGATTTCTGCATTTGAGGGCTTGGAGTAGCTGGAGCCATACCTTGCATTGCACCCATGCGTTGCTGCGCCGCATTCTTTTGAGCCATAAACTGATCCATTTGTTTTTGAGTGAGATTTGTTGGCATCGCTGTATTCATTGCCAATTTCATCTCAGCGTCTGACATTGCACCCATACCTTGTGCTGGCTGTTTCATAATGTCTGGGTTTGTACCCTGTGGGAATGTGTCCATCTGCTCAACTGGAAACCTGTCTGTAGCGCCAACGACCGACTGAAACATTTCGCGTTCCTGATCTGACAATACGCCGCCTGCTTGGATGCGTTGGCCAATTATCATAAGCTGCTGTGCAGATTCCTCATCCATATCGCCGGGGCGAATCTTTTGTAAGAAACTCATAACTAACTGGTAGTCAGGATTCATTTGCATTTCGTTTGGCATCGCAGCCTCCTATATCAATCTTCTGTTTCAATTATATTTCCATCATTGTCGTACTTCAATGCGGTTTCAAGGTCTTTCGCAGATATAAGATCACCTTCGGCATTCTTATACATTACTTTACCCTCTACCATAACTTTTTCTAAACGCTCATCAAAATCTACGCCATCCATCCATTTTGCCATATAAATCGGCAATCCAGCAGTATTTCCGCTTCTGAAGAACCTGTTGTATATTTTGCTAACTAATGGATCTTCGTCAGTCGTATCAGTGGCAGCTTCTATGCCATACACACTTTCTACAGTTTCGCCACTTTTTGCATCATCATAGTTAACTATTCCGTCTGTAACTTCTTGGACGCTTCCGTCACCTTCAATATAATATTCTGTTCCATCTAAAGCGCCATAACCGCTTCCAGTTGTAATAAAGCCATCCTCTGTACTCATGCCAGTTGGGTCAGCATCGGCAGCGGTAGACTGAACATCAAACACCGTATTGAAACGTGTATTTTCTTCGTTTGCTACATCTTCTGGCAAGCCACCGGGGAGTAATCCTTCAGCTCCGTATTCGTCTAAAATAGCACTAACATTGCCAGTCATAGTAGATGTATCGAAGCCAATGTACTCACCAGCATCATTAAACAATGGCGTGGCGCCAGTTTCCAAAGCAGATATTTGCTCATCCACAATCGCCCTGCGACCTTCGATACTAGCCTCAAGCATTTTACCTGCAATAGCGCCCCCAAAATAAGGTATTACACTATTGCCAAAAAACGATCCAAAGTAAGCTAAATCGTTAGGTGGAATATCCCTTAATAAATCATCTTTTATTTCTGCCACAGTTGCTTCGTCTTCTGACATACCAGTTGTATCTACTGCTGTTCCAGTAGTTGGATCATCAGAAACACCATAGACGTAGTTTTCTCCAAGCAGGCCAGTAGCAGTGCCACCGCCAGTCATATCTTCGCCAGTTGTCGTATTGGTTAAAACACCATCAATATACTTAGCGCCGTCAAATGGCGTAACTAAATTTGCTAAAGTTTCGCGCACGCTATTCGATCCAGTAGGCAGCGCGCCACCCGTATCTTCAGTTTCAACTACCTCATCTGGTACTGGTTCATAATTTCCGTTCAAAACATAATGACTTAGCCCTGCTGCCCTTGCTTCGGCAATTAACTGCTCTTTTGGTATAGCGCGACCTTCTTCAGTCATAGAATAATCTAGTGGGTTAAATTTTGCGTCAATTACTACATTCGCAGCGTCTGCCGCCGCTTGGGTCGAATGCTCTACGCCATTGTTGTCTGTATATGTAATCGGACCTGACGTAACTTCTTCTAATGGTCCCGTGCCATAAACTGTGTTGGTGGGGGTGCTATCGCCGTCAAAATCGGCAACATAAGTATCAAAAAAAGTCTCGACAGAGCCCTGATCCCCAAACGTATTGGTAGCGGCAGTGCTGACAGTATCATAAACATTAGAGGCAGTTTCTTTTATAGAGCTTCCAATATTGCTTGCTGTATCTCTTGCCCAATCAAAAAACCCATAAACAGGAATGCCGTCAGGGCCGGGCAATCCTGCGCCACCCATATCACGCAACATCTGCTCTTCCTGCGGATTAATATATGCCAGCATATGTGGCTGGTTCATTAGTTGTGCCTGCCGTGGGACATTGTTGGCCACGTTCTCTAGCGCACCAATGCCTGCATCTGGGTAGGCAGCGTCAGTCGATTGGTTCTGTTGAACAATTGCGTTCACACGATCTATAAAGCTATTGTTCATCACGCCCTCATAGGTGGTTGCTGCGGTTGCGGTTGCGGCTCTTGGCCACCTTGCGGTTGTGGTTGTTGCATCATGGCATCTGAGATTGCTCCCAGCGCGCCCATACTTCCACCGCCACCCATACGCCGCTTAATCTCCATAACTTTATCAATTAGGTATTTATTCATGTCCATAGGAGGCTGACCCTGACCGCCCTGTGTTGGCTGTTGTTGACCGCCCTGTGGAGCTTCGGGCAGACCGCCAAAAGCCGCAGGGTTTATTGGAGGTAGATTATATGGTTGGATCATTCTTCATCATCTCCATCTGTATTTTAGCCGCATTCTTTTCACGCTCTAGCTGGAGCTCTGCCTGCAACTTTGCAATCTTGGCCTGCATATCAGCCTGCGCCTTGGCCGCGTCAATCTCCATGTCCTGACGTGCCTCTGCCTGCTTGATCTCAATGCTTGATTTAGCCTTGGCCTGATCAGCTTGGATCTGCGCCTGAGTACGCGCCTTCAGTGCCTCAGTCTCCAGCTTGGCAAGTTCCTGTGCATATTGCAACGGATTACCCTGCTGTTCCTGACCGCCGCCCATACCAGTAAGCGCCTCGATTTGCTTCATCTGTGGAGCCGCCTGCACAACTTGCGCTGCGCGTTGGCTAATCAAGCGATCCATCTGTGGGTCAACTTCGTTAAACTGAAAATCTGGATCTCTGAAGTTTGGCATTGGAGGCATTTCCATCTGAATGCTGGCCTCCATCCGCTGACGATACAGCAACGCAATATGTTCTGCGATATGTGCAATCAACACCGGCTGCATAGCCTTGGCGCCGGGGTTTCCTGCCAGTGACGGATCTTGCATAAACTGCATATGAACCGCGATATGTGAATCGTGATCCTGCTCTGGGAACGCCCGAATTGGCTTGCCGTACAACACGCTCATGTTCTCATCAATCGGGTCCATCTGAATGGCGTCTTCAGGCTTCTTCAGGATCTCATCAATATTCGGTATTCTGATCGCCTCATACATCCGCTTGTAGGCTGCATAAAGATCGTGAAGCTGCGGAGCTGATCGCGCCATTTCCAAGACAGCTTGTGCCTGCGCTATGCGCTGGGCTGTCGAGAAGATGTTCGGATCACTTACTGGGACAATGTCAATCCGATCATCAAAGTCGGCGCGGTAGATAATCTCCGCAGCTCCAGCCTGCGAAAAGCTGAACTCATCGGGGAGGTTCTCAGCGTTCAGCGCCGCAAGTAGTTTAAACTCTTGACCCTGCGCGTAGTGCAGGCGCTTGTGGATAGCACTAAATGCCTTCGATCCCTGCTCAATCAGAGCAACCGTAGAGCCCACTGGCGCATTCGGGTTAACGTCGCCAATGTTTAAATCGGCTGTAGACGCAAATCGCTGGCCTGCATCAACCATAAAGCCAAGCAGATTAAACAGCGAACCTGACGGCTCCTTAAACGGCAATGGCATAATCGCCTTGTTTACGTCATCAACTGTACTGTCGAGATCTACAAACTCGCCGGGGCTGATCTGCATATCGCCGCCCTGAACGCGACCACGCAGCTTAAATCCACCTTGCATATTTGAGAACGCCGCACTGTCGAGCAATGCGCGCAGAGATCCAGTAGCCGCTTTACCTAATCCACCGATCATGTGGTACAGACCAAAACCGTAGAAACCCAGACCCGGCAAGAACTTGTAGCTCACAAACCAGTCGCGGCGCTTCTTCAGCTCGTCTTCTTCTTTCCAATTGCGGCGAACCGCCACTACGTTCTGGCTGTCGTAATCAATCGTGATGACATACGGAATTGCCACTGCATTGTCATCAGTTTCGCCGTCATCCATTTCCTCGCCGTCAATGCCGTCGAACAAATCGTAGACGTGCATTTCCAGAAGCGTCATTACGTTGTCATTGCTATCGTCGTATTTATCAACGCCTTCGATCTCGCCAATAATATCGCCAGATGGATCTATTGAATCATCGCCGTTATATTTAGTCGGCAGGTAATATCCGTTCTTAACGTAGCGATTAAAGTCATTCTTCGGCATCCGAATGACGTGGGTGTAGCGTGGCGAGGTGTAGAGATCTTTACTCTCTGGGGCGACCACAAAGTCTTCAGCCTTTACGAACTGGCTGCACTGCCGATCCATGTTAGCGTCCCACCAGACTTTCTTAAACGTATGGCCGATCAGCGGAAGGTGAAACAGCATCTGATCAAGATCAGGGAAATACTCAGGCATTTCCTGCGTGATCTGGTAGTTCATAAACTCACGAACTCTGCGACCTTGCTCTTCAATCTTCTCATCTGGCGTGCCGATTATGACGGACTTAACTGGACCACCTGACGGATATAGTTCTGCGATTGCCTTGGCGTTAAACTGTGTAGCGGCTTCTGCGATCAACGGATGCACCACGATGGACAAGCCACGGGTTCCACGCTCATCTTCGCCCTCATCTAAGCCACCGTCGGGATCTAAAGTCTTTAGACCTTCCTTGTAGCGTTCTTCCCACTCAGATCTGGCTGCACGGTCATTTTCGTAGTAGCTAACAAGTTCCTGTGCTTTTCTAGCCAGTTCACGTTCGTCAATTGTTTCTGCTAGGTTAATGTCGAACTGTGCGTCATCAACTTCTTCGATCATATCTAGCTCTGGATCTCCAACTAAAACATCGCCATTGGCAAGTTCCTCGACCATTAGATCGTCGGCTGGAGCGCCTTCGGCAAAAGGGATAATGTTTTCTGGGTCAGCCATAGAGCGTCATCCTTTGTTTTTGTACTGGTTCGTCATCTTCTGGGTCTTCAGTGTGACCAACAAACCAACCTTTTCGCAATCTTAACCACGCCTGTGTGCAGGTATCCACAACATCGTCGTTGGGATGTGCAGGAAAGGCCGCGCATATATCTATTAAATCTTTAGCCCACTTTCTGTTTGAAGGGAAATAAATTCTTCCGTCTTCTAAAAGTGCGCTAGATGCATGGGCTCTAGCTTCCTTATCGCGGTCAGGCGAATAAGCCAAAACTGGTATGCCAGCCATACGCAGATCTTGCAGCAAAGATTGGCCAGACGCCTTCTTCTCGATTAGCACTGCGTCGGGCTCCCAATCTTCGTAAGCCTCTTGGGCAATCTTGCGTAGCTCTGGATAGCTGACCTTATCGTACCAGCATTCCAGCACAATCGCGCACATGGCGCCCTGATGACGAAATACGCCCCAAGTAGTTCGCGCGCTAAAGCTAGAGCTTTCCTTCGCCTCAAAGGCTGTGTCCCACGACTGCAGAACATATTCGACTTCTGGCAGGTCTTCGCTTTCCCAAGGAACCCACCAGCTTGCCTTTAGAATACCACCACCCTTGGGCGATGGGCGCTGCTGTAGTTGCCCAGCCGCTGCGTAAGTGCCAAGGCTGCGCTCTAGGGTCTTGAGCGTGTGTTCATCAATGCGTTCTGGCCACAGAAGCTCACCTTCGGCTGTGCGTGGATCTGTGAAGCCAAGGCTGGATTTTATTGGATTTGGCCCTCCAATTTCATACCTAGCTGGAATGCAAAGGTGATCCCACTCATCGCCAAGCTGATTGGATAGGACGTGACCTGTCAGGTCTTGTTCGTGCAGGCGCTGCATAATGATAACAAACGCGCCTGTCTTAGGATCGTTAAGGCGCGTCTGCATTGCCTGATCCCACCAATCTAGCACACCCTCACGCACTTTGGAGCTGTCGGCTTCCACTGAGTTGTGCGGATCATCGATGCAGATAATGTCACCACCATCACCAGTTAGGGCGCCGCCAACTGAGGTCGCAATGCGGTATCCAGTCTTATCGTTCTCAAAACGCTGCTTCTGGTTTTGATCGTCGGTCAAATTAAACTTATCGCCAAAGTGCGCCTGATACCACGGGCTATCGATCAACCTACGGCACTTAGTGCTATCCCTGATCGACAGGGAGCTTGCGTAGGATGCGTAGAGGAATTTCTTAGACGGTTGCGTAGCCCAAGTAAAAGCAGGCAGCACAACGGCAACTGACAGCGATTTCATGTGTCGAGGCGGCACGTTAATGATCAGGCGCTTTATGTCACCATCGACTACAGCCTGTAGGTGGTCACTGATTGCGTCGATGTGCCAGTTGTTCTTAAACTCAACGCCCGGTTCAATCGTCGGCCAAGCTGCCTTCGTAAATTCCTTGAGACTGCGCCGATACTTCTCTGCCTTGACCTGCTCCAAGGTTAGACTGCTCAAAAGCTGCTGTAATTGCGCTGAGTTGGTCATCACTTACCCTCGTTAGATCTATTACATTTCTCTGTTCGACAGTGGCTGAAATTTCATGCTTGTTCGACCAGTTCTCTCTATCTCTGTTATTTAGGTAGTAAATTATGGCCACATTATCTTTGTTGACAGTGGCATTTTCAAAGAGCGCGTTGGTGACTTTTGCAAGCCCAACAGCCTTCCCTTTTTTTATAGTCTCTAAAAACTCTAAATATTGAGCCTGTTTATTGTAAATAGTTGCGGGTGAAACACCCAAGCAAGTAGCTATTTGATTGACTGTCAGACCTTGGCCTGCAAGCTCTTCGACTTCTTGCAGAACTTCTTCAGTGACCTCAAACTTGGGTCTTCCAACGGGATTTTTACTTTTGGCTTTTGCCATGACGTAACCTTTCTTGCAGTGGTGAGCTGTATTTTTGGGAATGTAGATCAGATCACTGAAAAAAGAAAGACCCGCCGTTGCAGTGCGAAACCTAGCCAAGCGGGTCTAGTTTATGATGCGGCTACAGGTGAAGCCTTATCAAGCAGTATTTGTTGTTTATCACCAAGCCAGCATTATGACAAGCAGTGCGACTATAAGAACTGTTAAGGCTACGCCAGTCAGGATTTCTTTAATCCATCCCTCTGGCTTTTCGTTGTGTATATCGACGTGGCCACGCAGGTTAATTGAGATCCACTGACCTACCTGCGCTGGCTCTTCACCACGCTGTGTGTGCACCCAGATGTCTGGACTTCCCAATCGCTTGCTGGTTTCTTCCTGAACCCATTCGGGCATTTCTGAATCGAAGCCTTTAAACTTCCACGATTTAGTTATCATTTATTCCTCCTCTTCTAAAAAGACATCATTACCAATTGTGATTGGCAGTTCTATTGTTGATATTCTAAAGTTGCATGGCTTGCATACTCTACGTCTTTTGACTGTTTGGAAGCCGTACCTAACGTGCGGCCTTGAGTCGAGCGCCTTTAGTTTTTTGCGGCACTCTGGGCAGTGTGTGACTGCTAGGGTCATTTATCCATCCTTTCTAAATAGATAGTGGGGGCCGAAGCCCCCGATTGATTAGAAGTTGTAATCGTATTTTTTGATTGCCGCAGTGTGAAGGCTGTGACGCCCGTGACTAGATTTCCAAGAGCCATCCTTCTGAAGACGGGCGCGAACTGTATAGCCTTCTGGATCTGACTTGATGACCCATGCCTTGCTTTGGTTGCCATTGTTTGTGCAGTGTCCAGCATATCCACCAGCAACAATTTTTGGCTTCCAATCGGCTGCACGTTCAGCAGTCATAGATCTCAGTTCGATTGTTTTATCTGAGACTGCACGCACGATCTCGAACGGTG
>Ga0208303_1000684_pt1 | contig 13978 bp, 25 predicted proteins | sample CB_VirMetaG_2_FD_184537 | JGI IMG/M metagenome (GOLD analysis project Ga0208303, IMG submission 184537) | Freshwater to marine saline gradient viral communities from Chesapeake Bay - CB_1504_2 Viral MetaG (SPAdes) (version 4) | ecosystem: Environmental > Aquatic > Marine > Coastal | place: USA... | reverse complement strand
GACATTGATTACCTCCTTTTGTTCATCAGGGTGTATGTCAATGACCGCTGAGTCATGGACACTATTAACTATGCAAGAGCGCATACTCTTAAGCCTCTTGTCAATCTCAAGCAACACAACAGGTACAACATCACCAGTAGCAAACCCTTGGACAGGGTAGTTCTTGATCCTAGTAAAGTTGGTAGGTGTATTGTTTTCCCTTCTAGTCGTGCCGGGAAATGCATACTGTCTACCTGATACATTGGTTATCTTCTGAAACCGTATAGCCTCATCACCTAGCTTCTTGTGCCACTTAGCTATACCTTTGTACTTGTCAATGAAGTGCGTGTAGTATGCAGCTTCCGCTTTGGTTCTGCCGTACCCTGTCGCTCCAAAGAGAGGGGCGAAGGTGTGTTCCTTGGCAGCTTGCCTAGCAGTAGGTTGCCCTGCATCAGAGATAATCTGTGCAGTGTAAGAGTGTACGTCAAACCCTGTGTTAATCTCTTCCATAGCTGTCTCATCCTGTGACAAGAATGCAGCAGCCCTAAACTCTAGCTGTGCAAAGTCTGCTTCCATAATCTTACCACCAGACCAACGTGAAACAAAGACACGCTTAACAGGGAACGTACCACCTCTAGGCATGTTCTGCATGTTAGGCTCACGCCCACTAAACCTACCAGTAGACGTAATGTGCTGCGTTAGTGATACGTGCAGTACATCGTCCTGCTTGGTGAATGTATCTATACCCTCAACAAAGCTAGACAGGTAGCTAGACACAGCGTTAAGTCGTTTTAAGTCTTCAAGAAACGTAACAGCCTCAGACATATTGTTATCCATAGCTGTAGCCCTGAGTACGTCTAGTACATCCTTGCTTGTAGAAAAACCACTAGCACTAACCCAAGATGCGCTAGGTGGGAAGAAACCAAAGCCAGCCATTCTTTCTTGCTTCTTGAGTTGATACCCTCTGCCATCACAATCTTTGCATTTGTTAGGTCTTGCATACCTACTACCATCTTTCTTTAACTTATATGTTTCTCCGCTACCCCCACAAGTAGGACAAGTAAACGCCTCAGTGCGATACAGAAGATCACTGTTGGCGGTAACAATCTTTTTTAACTCTGCAAGGTTCTTACAGTTATCAAACAAGTTAGGCCAATCATCCTTGGAGTGAGGCTTACGGCTAAAGATAACTTGAGACATTTGCTCTGGACTATTTAAGTTAACTGGTGTGTCACCCATAACCTCACGAACTTGCATCTGTAGGCGGGATTGTATAGTGCCACGCTCATCTTCAAACTCTTTACGCACTGCATTTAAAGCTTTGCGGTCTACCTTCATACCGTCAGCTTTCATACGTGTAAGAAGCTTACATACCTCAAACGTAATGTCTCTCACTTTGATAAGACTTTGTGACTCAGGGAGCATGAAGTCTGCAACCTGAGAGTGAAACAGAGAAGCTGTGGTATTACAATCCGCCTCAAGATAAAAAGTCAATTCTGATAATGGTATCTCATCAGTGTTGTACCCATCTTTAAAGTAACGCTTGAGGGTGTCATCTTTTTGGAAGTCTAAGTTCCTACGGATGGCAGTATTCTCAAGAGACAAAGAAATCTTTTTAGCTACACCTTTCGGTGAGATTTCTAGGTTGTTTCCTCTGAGTAAAATACTCTCAGCTAACATGGTATCCCATATAGGCCCATCGTACTTAAAGCCACACTCCCAAAGCCAAGCCAAGTCATGCTGTGCGTTGTGCATAATCAGCAGGGTAGTGTGGTCTAGTATCTTTTGGATACGCTTGGACTCAACACCTGTTTGATCAACGTACTCTTTGTGCTGTAAATCAAACGTCAAAGCCTCAGTGCCATCGTCAACGTCACGAACCCCTACGTTAACTAGGAAGTTACCCTCTTCCCAAGGGTCAAGCATTAGCTTGCCATTACGTTTCTTTGTTGTATTTTCTACATCTAATACAAATCTCAATTTTGTATTCCTTTCATTAGGCTAGGTACTGTGACCTACCCCCGTCTAATTCACAATGGACAACCCCATGCCATCCACCCTTTAGCTTGTTCTTAGCTACGTTAATGTGACGTTGATTGTCTTCATCATCACCCTCAGTAACTTGGTTCTTAGCAATCAACAACATCAGGTCTGCCTCTGCTGCCTTGCCTGTCTTACTCCCCTCTAACATGGATTGATCTAAGTAAACTTTATCTTGTGCATCAGCAGACAACTGACTCATCCATATAATAGCACAGTTATACTTCTTAGCTATGTTACGTGCATGAATAGCAGCAGCCTTGAGATACACGTCTGACTTGTCGCTACTCTTTACAGCAAACTTATCACCCATGTCAAGTACAACTATGTCGGGCTTGCTGTGCTTAATGATGTTCTCTACCCAACCTAAGTCTTTACCTGTACTGTCAAACATGCTGATCTTTTCACGTACCTTCTTATATCTAGCTGCAGCTAACGCATAGTTAGACTTGATCTCATCTGTATCCATACTGGCAGCAGCGCACAGGTAGCGTTCAGCTACACGTACATACTCTTCCTCGTTACATAGTACCATACACTTAGCACCCTGCTCTGCAAAACCTTTAGGTGAAGCAATAGTAGACGCATGGAAGCTTGTCTTACCTGTGTTGGGCCTAGCACCCACAATGATGAAGTGACCACTGCTAATTCCTTCTATGCGCCCGGCGAGGGTAGGTATATTCCATTTCCATTGTGACTGCTGTAGCCCTGCCTCAAGGATTGTATCAATATCAATGTCAGCCCACTCAACATTCATGTTAGGCATGAAGTTATCCTCATGTGCCTCAAGCACCTGACGTAATGGCTCAAGAGAGGTAAGCTTACCGTTAACGTAGTCAAACCCCAAGTTAGCTACCTGCTCTCCTACGTGCTGCCTAAACATCCTTGACAGTACATCAGAGGCTACATCCCTAGACATAGGAGCCTCTTTGCGTAGCTTGGAGAACAGACCCTCATACAAAACCTTGTTAGCTGTAGTCATGGTGCTGTACTCAGAGAAGAACAAAGCTTCTAACTCAGAGGTAGATATATTGCAGTCATACTTTTCCATAGCGTTGTCCAACACACGCTTGATCTTGCGTACATCTTTAGTGAACAACTTGTCAGGGCATTTGATACCCTTGTGATCCTCATAGAACTCCTTATCGTGTAGGGTTCTAATTAGAGATAGCTCCATCATCTTCTTAATGCCTCCACTGATACTGGAAATAAGTTAATCATTTCACTCAGTATATATTCTGCAACTAACCTAGTCTCGTACTGTGTGTCCAGCTTACATCTTAGATTGCACATATCCATGAAGGCGTCAAGACTACCTGACCAATACCATTCAGTCATGGTGCTTTGTGGCAACACCATACGTGCTTGCTCTGGACAGATACCACTAGATAATAAGTCTTGGTAAGCAGCTAGGCAATACCCTTGAACCTTTAAAGCACCGACAGGTACAGACTCTACAGCACCAGCACTGCCTTGCTTCTTATCGTCAGCCCTACCACGCCATTCATCAGGTTCATAGAACTCAGGCTCATCATCTACATACCTACGACTAATCTCATTCCAACGTAGGAACTTATGCTTGACTAGCTGTCGGGCTACAAAGATAGGTGCCTTGACATGAAACGAAACAAAGGCATGACCAAAAGGTGACATGTGCCTGTGCTTGGCTAGGTACTTGATTAGCTTCTTGTCAGGGTCATTGAGGATAGGGGTCATAGGCTCACCCTCTACACCTGATGTACCAAGTGCCTCACTCTTCTTACCGAATGATACACGTGCTGCATTGACTACAGACAGGTCACTGCCCATGTGGTCTATGTATGTTACTTCAATCATCCTACTCTCCCAACATACTTAGCTATGTGATTTACAAATGGCAATAGACTTATCGCCATCAAAAGATTAACGCCAGTGTGTATCATGGCTATGCGTAGTGTGTCACCCCTTGGCATACCGTCAGACACTAGCAGACCAGCTAACCAGATCGTACCTGTTGTACCTATGTTAGCCCCAAGTACAGCAGCCACAGCAGCAGGTAAGGGTAGTACACCTGATGCAACCAAAGCAATGATTGCTGTAGTACTAAGGCTACTACTCTGCCATGCCAGTGTCATAACGATTGACCCAAAGAACATATAGATTGGGTTGCCTAAGAACCAAGTCAAGTGATCTATGTTACCCATACTTTTCATTCCACCACTAAACATCTTGAGGCCAATGTAGAATACCACAAGTCCAATGGCTGTATATACATAGTTGTTCACGGTGCTGTGCCTTTCCAAATCTTTAGCTGTGCTTCAAGTTGCTCAATGCGTTTCTTTAACTCGCCAATCTCTCTAAGTAATTCCTCTCTAGCTTTCATCTTCTTTGTCTCCTTTGTGCTTCTTCTTGCGAATGGCAGGACGTTTCTTGTCAGGTATAACCTTGGGTCTGTACTTGGGGTTCATCAAATCCTTAGCCATAGGATTAGGTCTTCTCTTTTTATCCATGTCATAGGAACTCCTTCAACTGCTCAATGTCGGACTCTACACGATACTTTATGTCATCGTCAAGCCTTAATGCAATAGTGGTTGCACCTGTCCACGCCTCTATCTCTTGTCTGAAACGCAAGGTCTTGTGTGCAGCATCAGGGTCTAACGCTACGATAACCTGAGAATAGTTACCCAACTGTTCCATATGTGCAACACTTAAAGACGTACCAAGAATAGCCATACCAGTAAAACCTAGCTTAGCTACAGTGATAGCACTGATAACATCCTCAACTACAACCACAGTGTCACCTGTACCTGCAAGGAAGTAGTTAGCCTTGCCAGTGTAGCGCAACCACTTAGGCTCTGCACCAGCTAAAGCCCTACCTACAGCATCAAGCATCACCCCATTGATAAAGATAGGAAACACTGCGCGTCTATCCTTGAGGTCATACATCAAGCCTTGGTCATGTAAGTCCCACTTATCCCTGAACGCATCAAGACCACTACCACTAGGCACAACATACTCAGGTAGCACCATAGCCTCAACCTTGGGCTTAGGCTTGTCTTGCTCTATCTCTTGCATCCTAGCCTGTATGTCAGCAGCAGTCATACCTACAGTGTGAACTCCACTGATCTTACACCCTAGCTTGTAGCAGTTATACAAGACAGCACCACCTGACTTATTGGCAGTGAAGGTATTCTTACCACCACAATCAGGGCAATCACCTCTTACAGTGTCGCCCTCCCCTAAGTCTAAGTCTTCTATGTACTTATCCATTATATCAAATCATCCTCTCTGTTGGACAGTGCCTTGGTAGCACCCGCCAATGTATTAACCAAGTAAGGCATCACACTCTGAGGGCTACTATGCCCACTCACCTGCATGATACCCACAACATCAACGCCACGCTCCACCATCTGTGTGATAGCAGTACGGCGTAAGTCCATAGCTGTCAACTCCTTTGGTAAGCCCGCAGCCTCTTTGACACTGTTAACTAATCCACAAATCTCAACATCATCGTAGGGCGTGTATGCCCCTGCTCTAGCCCTAACTCTAGGGGCTACGTAGGGTAGGAACCCAAAGTCATCCTTCTGCTGTCTAAGCATAGGCAGCAAGCCACCCTGTACAGGCAGGTGAACGTCTGCACCACGTTTGCTTTGCTCTAGGTTTAGTACGCCTTTGTCTAAGTCTAATGCTCCCCACTCAAGTAAACGCATGTCACCGATACGCTGCGCCCAATGGAAAGCCATATGCACAATCAAGCCAATGCTGCGCCACTCCCAATTGTTGTACGCTGTGTCAAGAAACTGTTTGACTTGGGGTGTAGTCCACTTGATCTTGCGGGGCTTGGCCTTGGCCCTTTGGATGAGCGACACAGGGTTTGATAGTAGTACCTCATGTCTTCTAGCTGTGTTAAGCACAATGCTTAGACAGGTAGCTATGTAGTTAGCTGCCCTTACACCGTGCTTAACTTGCCAGTAGTCGTAAGCTACAGTCACATTAGAAAACTGTAGGTCTTTTAGTTTAATGTTACCTAAGAACTTACCACCTTGCACAGGGGTAACACAGGCAAACTCAAGGTTACGTTCATAGTCATACTGTGACTTGCCACCCAAAGCTGAGAACTTAGGTGTACGCATATAGAAGTCACAAGCTTTGCGTATAGTGTGTGTACTTTTAAGTTCTTCTTGTTTAGGTGGCATGTTACATCATCCCTATGGCTGCACTAACAAAAACGATAGTGATTAGTATGTAGAGTAGAAAGTTACCTACACTCTTAAAAAAGGGGTGCATATAGCTCCCCCTTAGTTATGCATTGGTTAACTAGGTCTAGCTCTGTGCTGAGTAGGTCAGCCCTGTGCATGTCACCCTCCCATTGTGACTCCTCTACTGCATCCATTAACCTCTGCCGTTCTTCTGACAGAGGTGTAATGTGTTTTAGATTGTATTGATTGCTTGGCATGTTCATTGGTTTGCAGCCTTTTGTATGTCCCACATTGTACAGTTTAGGGGTGTTGCAGTAGCTATGCCATCATTAGAGACAGCATAGAGACTCTCTTTCTCGCCAAGATTACCTATCTGATATTTAATAGCTTTGGCTGCATCAGCACAGTTATCATAGTTAACCTTGTAACCTTCATAATTGTCTACACTTTGATATAAAACTTTAATAGTCATTGGTAGTGTCTCCTCATTTAGTGTCGGATTATCCGACGTTATCAACTATTACTTTACGCCACCAACACAGTTACGGCGCATAGTCCAACTAATGTTAATCTCTCCATCAGGATATGAAGTATATGCTTTCTCTAAGGCATCAACAGTCTCAAGTACTGTTTTCACCTTATCAGCCTCAGTCAGATCATCTGTATAATCAAAGTGCAAAGGTACTACAGCAATAGTCTCCTCCCAATTGTCATACTTGTAGTAATGCTCAGAGCCATCAGCGTGTACTGTAGGGGATTGTGTATAGCCGTGCTTGTTAGGCTTGGCAGGTTTATCAATCTCAGTACGTCCATAGCAACTCTCAGTCACAGTAATGACTGCGTCGTGGAACGAGTAGGTCTGTATCTTGTACAGCATATCGTGTTGCATCTTGGTTCCCATTGGTAGTCTCCTTCTGTGTGTTAGCTGCCATGACAGCGATTGCAAAGCCACGAGGTGTGGCACTTCTGATGTTCTTAGTCTTAGCAGACTTGCCGCCTAACTTCAAGTGCTGTCGGCTGTGACCTGTCTCAGGCTCAACAGGAACCTTGGGGGGCATCACAAAGCCATTGCCTGTCCATAGGCAAGTCTTCTTAGGGTAGGCGTCACGGTCTGCAATGTAGTCAGGCCAACGTGGATGCCGTGCATCATCCTTGGCAATGTAGCCACCATACTCATAAGGGTGAAACGTATGGTCAGGCTTGCGCCACTTGGTAGCCAATACAGATACAGGGTTCTCAATAAAGTAGGGGCAACCAAGATCATCAAACAGACCAGCACAATCAATGGCGTGTTGTGCAGCCCTCTGTTGAAACAATGGGTCAGCCTCTGCCTTCTTCTTGAACCACGCTGCACCTGATACAGCCAGATCAGTACAAACAGGAAAGGCCATACCAAATGCTACTTTGCGACCATTGAAACGAAAGAACAGATCTTGGTGGGTACTAAACTCATGTAGGTCTAAGCCTTCATAGCGTATAAACCCACCGTTTGCGTAGCCTTCAACTTTTGTATCCAAGTGTTGAATGTCAAATGCGTAACAGGCGTACCCTGCCTCTGCCCAAGGCTTGAGAGCTTCGCCTGTGTAGTCGTACAGACTGATAACTATTTGTTTCATCACGCTGCCTCAATCATGCTGAACGGTACGTTGTAGATAGAGCCACGCATACGCACCTGTGCTTTCTTCTGGTTGATCTTCTCAATGATACCTGCAGTACGCTTGGTCTTTTGTACTACCCAAACGTCCTGACCTACCTTGAGGCTAGTCCTACCCTTGAGGGTCTTTAGCTCATGAGCCAAGTCAATAATATCATTAAGGTCAGCAGTGTCTAATGCAAGCATAGCTTGTCTGATGTCAGTCAATTCCATGATGTAGTCTCCTATTAAAGAATGTCCCTGCCACCTGTATAGCAGCAGGGGTAGCCAAAGTCAACAATCAGCCAGCGAAGTGACGTACACGGCGGCTGGTAGTACGGTTAGCTTTCTTCTCAAGGTAAATGGTACGCTTGAAGAAGTGAAGCGCAATCATGCTGTTGAGAGCTTGGAACTTAATACCACGGCTCTTGAACTTGCGGCGACGGGTCAAACCCTTGAGGCCTAGAAGGTTGAAACGGCACCCGTAAGTGCTGTCATTGAGGGGCTTAGTGGCGATACATGCAAACATGATATGTCTCCTATAGGTTTGCTTAGTTAGTGTCGGATTATCCGACGTTAAGAATAGTCACCCTCGTAAGGGTCATAGTAGTCAGACGGAAAGGTAGGAACGTAGGGTTCCTGTGAATACCTATAACTCCAATCAGGGTACTTGTCAATCAAGTCACCAATCTCAGTGTCGGCAACGTTATATTCTACTACTTGGATGGTTCCACACTCATCCCAAAAAATAGCTTCAAGCATTAGCTCTCTCCTCATTGAAGGTAGATATGTAAGGCTTACCTCTGCGAAGTTCAAGATAAGCTATGTCACTGTTATACAAAGGCTCATCGTCCTTGTCAACAAAGGTAGCAGCCTTGTATGGGTTATACTTGGCAACGTTACCTACATAATTGTCTACAGGTACTTGCTCTATAAGCTCACCCCTAGCAAATGCGTGAACATTCTTTTTCTTATCACGCAATACCCTAGCACGACCCGCAGGTTGCACAACAAAAGATACATCCTTGAGCATGGCGTTGCATACATGTGCAATCACCTTGCCCTTGTGCCGCATAGAGAAAACTTTCTTATGCAAGTTAAAGTATATCTCAACTCTCATCGTCTATCCCCCCAAACAAAAACTTCCAACCCATAGGCGTCATACCTGTCATAATAAACTCTCTCTGACCAGCATCAATATTAGGGAAAGCGTTTTGTGCTAACTCTCCCCCCTCCCATGATACAATCTGTGCAGGTGTGACGTCAATATCCATTGAGACAGTGTTACCTGTCATAGGGTTTGTTCTGGTGATCTTCATGATTAGTCTCCATTTTAGTTGGTGTGATATTGTTATACCAGAAGCGGCTCTCCATGTCAAATAAAGTAAAACTTCTGGTGACTTCTCTTAACCATTTGCTACGCCAGAACTTGTCTGGACGCCTAGCGTAGCGGTCACGTTTATTTAGGTGAAGCATTAGCTGAACAACTCAGCCAATAGTTTATCATCCTCATCCTCCTCAATACCGTATTGCTCAAGGTACAGAGGGTGAGCATATACCCTAGTCAAACCCATAGTAGCCTCACGAATGTAGCTGTCACCCATGTCATATGATCCATACGTCATGTCAGTCTTTACAGCTACAAACCACCGAGCGTATTGGTTCTTAGCCTCATTGACAGGCAGGGAATACGTCTTAAGCAGACGCATTTCAGTCTCACCAAAGGGGCCGTAGCCCTTGAAGATGGCATAAGGTGTATCTGTCTTGCGGGACTTTCCAAGTAGGTTCTTTGCACGTGTCATAGTTTTATTCTCCTAAGATTTAGTGTCGGACAATCCGACGTTAAGTTAGTCATGCCCATCAATGAAACTGCTGAAACGCAAGGTATTGTCCACAGCATCAATATCTTCATACTTTTTTAAGCCATAGTTAGCAAGTAACCATTTAGCAAAATACTTTGCGTCATCATGAGATAAGTATTGTGTCAACTCATCCATCAACTCACCATAAAGTTTTTGTGTTTTGTTCATAAGTTTAATCCTTCCAATGTAGATTGCAACTCTTTTAGGGTTTCTCTCAACTGTGCCTCAGTTGTAGCACATCTTTTGTGATTGTCAAAGTCATCAACAATATTACCTGCCAACGCCCCAAGAGAATCAGCCAAGTGGCTAACCTCATGCAACTTGTCCCGCATATGCAAGGCTTGATCCCAAGTGTCAAACATTTTTATACCTCTTTATATACTAGGTCACAATCGTCAGCCAAGTCAATTAAGTATGGCTCAACTACGTTATACCAATCAGCATCATTGATGTAAAATCCATCACTGTGATCATCATGAATAAGCTGTAACTTGTACAATAATTGTTGTTGTTCCAAATCCAAAGCCTCAACACCCATAGATGCAGCAACAGCGTTAAGCACAGGTTGAACCCCACAAGTTTTACCCAATGTTGAAAACTCTAAAACACCTTTGCCCTCAAAGGTATGCTTGTAGTGTTCATCATCAATAAATGCACCCACGATGCACTTGTTACCCTCATGCCCACGATACGCACAGTCTGAACCACCGTATTCTGAGGGTGTAGACATAGAAGGCTTTTCCATTTGAGCAAAGTGAGCCACGGCTTTATCAAACATTTCTTGAAGTGTCATAGTATTAGTCTCCGTATATTTAGTGTCGGATTATCCGACGTTAAACTTGATCGTTCAGTACGCCCTGTTAGTAATACACAAGGCGCACTCAATAGTCAAGTTAGTGCAAGGGATAGCTGATATTCTCTACTGTCTTAGACCAACACGCACGGCAATCACCACAATGTCCTAAGTCAATACCACTATCTTTTTTAGCTTGTGGTTTAAGCTTTTTAAAAGCCTTGTATTCATCAATAGATAACACTCTGGCATCACCATTAGTACGGTATGCATCACATTCTTTGCCGTGTACTACAGCACCCTTAGAATGCACAGTAGACGTATTGAAATGGCCTTTCATTGGCGCGTCATCAATCATGGTAGCACTGACACGGATACACAAATTACTAGGCTCAGGGCCGTACTCTTTACGATAAAGCTTCACAATTTTAGCTTCTCTTGTGGGTAGCCAATGGTCATGATCTGGCGTTAACTCACAAGCCAAACAAATAGCGTGTAACATGGCAACGCTTTGCAAATCACCGCTATCAAACCATCTGTGATGATTAACGCCAATCTTTTTAGACTGATGCACAATCTGAAATGCAACCTGTTTTGCCCACAGTGTAGGATTATTCTCAATCATTTTAACAGCTTTGATAAGGTTAGCAGTCCAACCTTGATCTACACTAGGACGCAAGTTTTGAAGCTTTAAGGCATAGCAACGATTACACGTTGAACCCTTGATATTTACAAGCTTACCACCAACACCACAATGCTTTGCACTAATTGCAAAAGTAGTAGATGGCATTTTTGTATTGCCTAAGCTAATTTTGCCAGCCTCTTGAGAAGCTTTAAGCGTCATTTTAGTTTGCATTTTAGTCTCCATATTTAGTGTCGGATTATCCGACGTTAACGGGTCAATCAATTTAGCCCATGACTAGCCCTACACCTTGATAGCATAGGACTAGGCAAAAGTCAAATCAAGTCAAACGGTTACGCAATTCGTCACTATAGGTGCAAGCTTGATCAATGTAATACCCCTCTTTATCTGTATTGTGTGAACGCATAGCAGCAGCAGCATTGCGACAGTCTGCTATAATGTGACGCAAAGCGCGTACGTCACAAGTTTTGGCGTGATCTTCCCACTTAGACCAGTCAGACTGTATTGTATAATCAGGTCTCATTTACCTACTCCCGACAAGTGACCACCAAAGGCAATAAAGCATTCATCTTCACTGCCATGAAATACGAAATTACCATTGCACAAAAGCGACCAACTCGCAGGGTAAAACTTGTTTTGCTCAATAGTAAAACCGTGTGGTAATTTATAATGGTTTATCTCATTAGCAAAAGCTTGCCATTTGTTAGCTTGTGTTTTTGCTTTCCTGCATATCTTGCCAAACTCAGTCATTCTTTTAGTCTCCTACAAATAGTGTCGGATAATCCGACGTTAACGATGCCTTGCAATATGTATAGCATAGGGTGCAGCTTATGTCAAACCAGACGGCATCCCATTACTATCATGCGTATGTGCGCGTGTGTGAGGGAATGTTTCACGTGAAACAATAGGCACAAAAAAGCCCTGCAAACCGTGAAGCTTGCAGGGCGTGATTAGTGTCTTAATATACAGCACGATTAAACGCGCTTCTAAACCGTCTATATGCGGCGATATGGATATTCCAATCAACGTCATTTTCGCCAAGATGCAATGCATCTAGTATATCTTCGACCTGATTACGTAAACAATCGCCATAGGCATTGTCGCCTAAAGACATGCCAATTTCTTTGCGAAACTCAGCGCCGCTTTTGGCGACACGTAAAGCTGTTAAGATTAATTGAAAATTCGTCATTTTAGTCTCCTGAAAGTTAAGGTTAAGCCCTGCAAACCGTGAAGCTTGCAGGGCGTGATTAGTGTCGGATTATCCGACATTATTTCTTGGCGGTCTTTTCAAGTGTATTCTTGAGCGTCAAAAGTACATCGGCAATTTTGATGTTGTGCTTTGCCGCTGTTGCCAGTGCATTGTCTACAATGCTTTGCGCCGATACGGTTTCAGTTTTCTTGCTTGTCGCGCTTGTCGCTGGTCCTTGCTTTGATGGTTTCTTTTGTGCGGCTTTGATTGCCTTCTTACACTTTGATACGCCCATTGCATCAAGGCTGTCGGTGTTATCCATCTTTGTGACTACAGCCCAATTTTTGGCAATCAAGATAGCGTCACTAACATCTTGCTTTGACATGAAACCGATTGAGCTGGTTTCGCGATATGTTGCAAAGCTTGCTTCGCCCCGTGCCTTGATATCGCCGCCTGCAGCGATCCAATTCTTGCGTATCTCAATCAAGTTATCGCCAATAGTTTTCCAATAGGACAAGCCAGTCTTTGCGTTTTCTGCAAGCTTTTCAGTGTTATCAATTACCGTCGAGAATAGTGGACCGTTCAAGCTTGTAAGGTCTGGCTTTTCAGTCTTTGCCTTACTCTCTTTTGCCGTTGTTTTGATGTTAACGACCTTGGTGTTGGTCTTTGTTGCGGTCTTTGAAGTTTTCTTTGTTGCGGTCTTTGTTGCGGTCTTTGCCATTTGATTAGTCTCCGATAAGTTAAGGTTAAACGCCCATAGCTAGCGCATGAATAAGCTTAAATACTATTATTCAGGTATTGTCCAGATAATAATTCACATTTGATGAAATTAAATTAGTGTCGGATTGTCCGACGTTATTTGATTGGCGTGTATCGTGTCGGTGTTGTTTCTTTTGAGGTGTACTTTTTTGAGCCATTATAAGGAATAGCTTTTGATCTGTTGAATTGTACACAAATTTTCAGTTTCTCTTTCACTTGGTCAAAGTATAGCGAAAACAGCCTATTTTGGCATTATATTAATAGATAATCAGTAATAATATTGAGCAATAACAATGCTTTACACTGGAAAACCCCTGCACAATGATAGAACCACCCTCAAAAGCACCCTCTGCGACGGCCACCCCCCACCCGTACCGTACGTATATATGTACTCTGCAACACACGGGGTTTCACAATAGCACAACCTTAAGTATAACCCTAAAGAAATACGTTATAAGCTTGACCTTGGCTGCATATATGTGGTACAATGCAAATTGTTTCACGTGAAACATTCGTGGAACACAAGTAATACATGCGTTTGCATGTAATGTATACCTTAAAGTTCCGAATAGTGGAACTACTACGCTATTATTGTGCTTTTTATGCAACACTCTTAAAGAAAAACACTTAGCTAGGGTATTTTTGGGGTTGACATGGGGTGTTATTTGTGTAAAACTACGGTAGTAGGTAGTAAGTTAAACTTTAAAGTTTCAATTAAATGTTGAAATAAAAAAACACTTAACTAAAAGCTTCGCGTTAAGAAAAGTCTAACATAAAAGTTTAACTATAGCTAACTATTTTTTATTATTTGTATTAGTTACAACAAAACACTTGACTTAAAGTTTAACATAAGTAAAACTATATGAAACAAACTCATCAAAATCAAGACTCTGTACTAGAAA
>Ga0208303_1000676_pt1 | contig 14103 bp, 11 predicted proteins | sample CB_VirMetaG_2_FD_184537 | JGI IMG/M metagenome (GOLD analysis project Ga0208303, IMG submission 184537) | Freshwater to marine saline gradient viral communities from Chesapeake Bay - CB_1504_2 Viral MetaG (SPAdes) (version 4) | ecosystem: Environmental > Aquatic > Marine > Coastal | place: USA... | reverse complement strand
TAATATGGAAAACAAGGAACAAGAGAAGCAAGTAAAAGAAATACAAAAACAATTAAAAGAACTCCAAAAAGATTATCAATTTATTTTTGCATCAAGTGAAGGTAAGAATGTTTTGGCTGATATAGAAAAGAGATGTCATTATCATTCTACTACTAATGTAAAAGGAGATAGTCACGAGAGTGCATACTTAGAGGGACAACGTAGCGTCATTCTATTTATTAAATCAATGCTACAACAAAAGGATAAATAATGTCAAGCGAACAGATAACACAAGAAGCTGTGCCTGTAGAAACAACAAGTACAGAAACAACTCAACCTACTGCAACACCATCAACTGTATCAAATGGAGATACTTCGGCAAGTTGGAAAAGTTCTATAAGCGAAGAATTTAGAAACGATCCTAACATTGAAAAGTTTACAGAGATAGATGCTCTAGCTAAATCTTATATCAATGCTACAAGAATGATTGGTCAAGACAAAGTTGCTGTACCTAATAAAAATTCAACTGAAGATCAATGGAATGAAGTGTACTCAAAATTGGGTAGACCAGAAACTGCAGATAAATATGCTTTAAATATTGAATCAGAAGTTGTAGCTATGGATGAAGGTGCAATTAAATCTTTTGCCGAACAATCTCATAAACTTGGTTTAAACAATACACAGGCTCAAGGTATATTAGAGTTCTATAAAAATAATATGGAAAGCAATATGAAACAAGCAACTGTTGATACTGAAACTGCACAGGCTCAAGCAGAAACAGAATTAAGAGCTGAATGGGGTAAAGAGTTTGATAGCAATGTTTCAAAAGCTAGTGCATTAGCAAAAGCAAATATGAATCCAGAAATACTAGATATGAAAATGCAAGATGGTACTAGAATTGGGGATCATCCAGAAATAATAAAAGGCTTTGCAAAGATTGCTAGTATGCTTTCAGAAGATAAATTAGTTTCAACTGAAAGTGAAAGTGTTAATTCAATAAAAGATTTACAATCAGAAATAGCTGCTATTACTAATGATACTGATGGACCTTATTGGAATAACAAACATCCGGATCACGCAAAAATGGTTCAACAGGTTTATACATTAAGAGAAATGGCTCAACCTAAAGAAGATTAATAATTTATATTCCTTGTAATATAATAAAATATATTATAAGGAATTAAATATAAGATAACTCGCAAGACAAGTTTTACGAACCTTATTGACCACAAAGAATAGAATTGTAGTCTAAAAGACTTTAAATCCAAGAATTGCCTATCATTATTGATGGAGAACTATTCTGTTTTTTATAAATATAACAATAATGATAAATAGGAGACAAATATGTCATCACAAATAACTACAGCGTTTGTAGAGCAATACTCTGCAAACATACAAATGTTATCTCAACAAATGGGATCACTTTTAAGAGACGCAGTTAGAAATGAATCTGTTACTGGAAAAGATGCTTACTTTGACCAAATTGGTAAAGTAACAGCTCAACTAAAAGTTAGCAGACATTCTGACACACCACAAATAGATACACCTCACTCAAGAAGAAGAGTTAGCTTAGCAGATTATGAATTTGCTGATCTAATAGATCAACAAGACAAAGTTAGACTTTTGATTGATCCAACTTCATCTTACGCAAAAGCCGCTGCATACGCAATGGGAAGAGCAATGGATGATGTGATTATCGCAGCAGCACTAGGTACAGCTAATACTGGAGTATCTGGTGGAACAGCAGTAGCATTACCAGCAAGTAATATTGTTGCAGTTGGTACTGGTGGAGCTAATACTATGAACATAGCTAAACTAGCAGCAGCAAAACAAATACTTGATGCAGGTGATGTTGATCCTTCAATCAAAAGACACATCATTGTATCTCCAACAGAGATTCAAGATTTGTTAAACAATACTACAGTTACTTCAAGTGACTTTAATACTGTTAAAGCATTGGTTCAAGGTGAAATTGATAGTTTCATGGGATTCAAATTTCATGTATCTAATAGACTTGTTGATAATGGAGCATCAAACACTCAATGTATAGCCTTCGCAGAAGATGGTATTTTACTTGGTGTTGGTAAAGATGTAACTGCTAGAATAGACGAAAGAGCAGATAAATCTTACGCTACTCAAGTTTACTACTGTCAAACAATCGGTGCGACTAGAATGGAAGAAGCAAAAGTTGTTTCTGTTCTTGCAAACTAATAATAGCTAAAATAAAGGAGAAATAATATTATGGCTAATTCAATACAATACGCAAAAACTCAAAGTACACCTTCTGTAAAGTTGAATACTAATGAGTTATCTGGAAGAGTAAGAGTTGCTTTTGCTGAATACGAAGCAAGTGCAGAACAATCAACAATCACTATGTTTACAATACCTAATGGTGCTAGATTGTTATCTGCTGCAGTATCACATGACGCATTAGGTGGTTCTACTACATTATCAGTTGGTAATGCAGCTTATACAGATGCAGATGGAACAGCAGTTGCTCTTGACGTTGACGCATATAAAGCGGCAGCAGCTTCAACATCAGCAACAAGTTCTGATGCTTTAGTTACTATGGCATTAGGAAAAAATGCAGTAGTTAATGCTAACGAAGATGGTTTACCAGTTACAGTTACATTAGCAGGTGCTAATGGTACTGGTACTATCCAACTTCAAATGTTTTACGTTTTAGATTAATACTTATTTTAGGGGGTGGAAGCGAGAGTGAAAACCCCCTAGAGTGCATGAAACAAATTAAAGATTTAAAACCTGTATTACATCTTAAAAAAGACAATTACATTTACAGGTATGTATTAGTAGACAGATTTCAAAATGATGGTAAGAATCATTATGGTTTTGACACTAAACAAGAAAAGACAACAGAAGAAATTTTTGCGTTAAAAAGTAATAGACAAATCAGACGTAAATATATAATAAGGAAGTAATATGGCATCAGTAGTAGGAATATGTAATGGAGCATTAAATCAACTGGGAGCTACAACAATACTTTCATTAACAGAAGATTCAAAAAATGCTAGACTTTGCAATACTAGATTTTCAGAAGTAAGAGACGCAGTATTTAGATCACACCCTTGGAACTGTTTACAAACAAGAGTAGAACTACCACAATCAACTACAACTCCTGCTTGGGGTTTTAAATTTCAATATGACTTACCCGGTGATTGTTTAAGATTACTTAGAATATTAGAATATGATTCAGATCATAAAGTAGAAGGAAGAAGTATTTTATCTAATAGTGAGACTATGAAAATTTTATATATCTCAAGAGTTACTGACCCAAATCAATATGATGAATTATTAAGAGAAACTTTATCTTCAGCATTAGGTGCAGACATTGCTTATGCAATTACATCTAATAATACTACTTCACAAAATATGATTGTATCATACCAAGAAAAATTAAGAGATGCTAGATTTGTAGATTCAACTGAAGGATATAATGTTAATCCGGATAATGGAATGACAGATGTTGTTGGTGCTGATACCTTCATTAACTCAAGATATTAATAATGGCTAGAGTAGCTGCACAACTTACAAACTTCACAGCAGGTGAATTATCTCCACGTTTAGATGGAAGAAATGATTTAGCAAAATATTCAGCAGGATGTGCAACTGTAGAAAATATGGTTATCTATCCTCATGGAGCTGCTGCTCGTAGACCCGGAACACAATATGTTGCTTCAGTAAAAACTCCAGCTGCTAAAACAAGATTAATACCTTTTGAATTTTCAACTGAACAAACTTACATATTAGAATTTGGTAATGAGTACATAAGATTTTATAGAAACAATGGTCAAATAGAATCTGGTGGATCACCTTATGAAATATCTACACCTTATTTAACAACAGAATTATTTGATATTAAATTTGCACAAAGTGCTGATGTTATGTATCTTACGCACCCTAATCATCAAACTAGAAAGCTATCAAGAACAGGTCACACATCATGGACTTTATCTGCAGTTGAATTTACTAATGGTCCATACTTAGATGCCAATGTAACAGAAACAACAATAACATCTTCTGCTCATACAGTTGGAACTGGAAGAACTTTAACAGCTAGTGCAGTTACAGGAATTAATAGTGATTCTGGATTTTTAGCAACTGACGTTGGTAGACAAATTAGATTTAGAGATGGTTATGGAATAATAACAGCTTTTACAAGCACTACAGTTGTAACAATTGAAATTTTAATAGATATGGGATCAACAAGTGCTTCTACTGATTGGTCATTAGGATCATTTTCTACAACAACAGGTTTTCCATCTTGTGTATCTTTCTTTGAACAGCGATTAGTTTTTGCTGCAAGTATTAATAATCCACAAACAGTTTATTTTTCTAAATCTGGTGATTATGAAAATATGGATGCAAACATTGGTGGAACTGTTGCAGATGATGATGCTATTATTTATACAATCGCATCTAATCAAGTAAACGCAATTCGTTTTTTAACTTCTGCTAGAACTTTAATTATAGGTACTGCAGGGGGTGAATTTGTTGTGTCTGGCGGTGGTGACAATAGTCCCATAACCCCTACAAACATTATGATTAAAAAACAATCCAATCATGGTGCTGCAAACGTAGATGCAATATCAGTTGGTAATGCAACATTATTTTTACAACGTGCTAAAAGAAAAATTAGAGAACTAGCTTATAACTTTGATGTTGATGGTTATATTGCTCCAGACTTAACTATCCTTGCAGAACATATTACCGAAGGTAATGTTGTTGAAATGGCTTATCAAGAAGAGCCTTTAGCAATTATATGGTGCGTTAGAGGTGATGGTCAATTAATTGCATTAACTTATCAAAGAGAACAAGAGGTAGTTGCTTGGCACAGACATATTATTGGTGGTGTATTTGGAACTGGTGATGCAGTAGTTGAAAGTGTTGCAGTAATTCCAACAGACGATAGTGAATATGAATTGTACATGATTGTTAAAAGAACTATTAATGGTGCAACTACAAGATATGTAGAATACTTACATACATTTAACTTTGACCAAACAGATAATACTTCATTTAATTATTTAGATTCTCAATTAGATTTAAGTAAATCACAAACAACTTTAACTGCTGGTATTAGTGCTACAGATACAACTATTCCTGTTGCTTCTGTTTCTGGATTATCAGCTTCTGGTAAAATAAAAATTGGTGGAGAAATAATTTCATATGCTGCAATATCAAGTCTTGATTTAACAGGATGCACAAGAGGTCAAAATATAACTACAGCAACATCTCATACTTCTGGAGATACTGTAAAAGAAGTTGTAAATATTATAGCTGGATTAGATCATTTAGAGGGACAAACAGTTTCTATATTAGTAGATGGTGCAACTCATCCAACTAAAGTAGTTGCTAGTAATCAAATAACTTTAGATAGATTTGGAACAGATGTTAAGGTTGGTTTAAGTTATACATCAATATTAAAAACTATGAGAATAGATGCTGGTTCACAAGATGGTACTTCTCAAGGTAAAACTAAAAGAATATATGAAGTTACTGCTAGACTATTTGAAACAGTTGGTGTTGAAGTTGGACCAGACTTAAACAATATGGAAAGAATACCATTTAGAACTTCTGCTGATCCTATGGATCAAGGTATTCCACCATTCACAGGAGATAAAGAAGTAGAATTTAGAGGAAATTATGATACAGATGGTTTTATGATGGTAAGACAAACGCAACCTTTGCCTTTAACACTCTTATCATTATACCCAAGATTGGTTACAAATGATGGATAATAAATTGCATATAACACCTTATACAAAAGAACATGGAAGATTCATATTATCTTGTCAAATGAATCATAAAATTTTAGAAGCTGATTCAGAATATATAAAAGTTATGGGTGATGCTAAAAACTTAGAACAAGATCATTTAGCTTTTACAGGTATCGTAAATAATAAACCTATCTTTGCAGCAGGTATGAAAATGATTTGGGGTCAAGTTGCTGAAGGTTGGGTTATTGCTACAGATGAAATGTGGAATCATCCATTAGGAGTTGCTAAAGCAATTAAAAAAGATTTTGCTAGAGTTGCAAAGGAACATAATATAAAAAGAGTTCAATCTGGAATTAGAAAAGATTTTAAAGAAGGCATAAGATTTGCCGAATGGTTAGGATTAGAAAGAGAAGGCTTAATGAAAAACTGGGGATTTGACGGATCAGACCAATACTTATATGCGAGGATATTTTAATGGGAACAGCCGCACCAATGATTTTTACAGGAGCAATGGGAGCAGCTCAATACCAAGCTCAAGGTAAAATTGGTAAATACAATCAAGCAGTTAATAATAGAAATGCTGCAGTTCTTGAAGGTCAAGCAGCACAATTAGAAGCAAAAGCAGAATTTGATATTGCACAATTTCAAAAAGATTTTAAAAAATTAGAAGGTGAAACAACTGTTGCTCTTGCTAAATCTGGTGTAGAACTTGGAACGGGTAGTGCTTATAATATAGAACTTTCAAATGCTTATGAAGCAAAATTACAAGAAAATTTAATTAGATATAATTCTCAAGTTGCTGCAGCAAATAAAATGGAAGAAGCAAACTTTGCAAGAATTAGAGGTACAATGGCTAGACAACAGGCTAGAATGGCTCAAATAGGAACAATAGCACAAACAGGATCAAGTCTATTTTCAATGATGAATAAACCTAAAGGAACTGTATAATGCCAAAAATACCTACATTTGAAGCAAAAGGATCAATAGAACAATTAGCAGGTACTACAACTAATATTCAAATGGGTTTAAATAATACTCTTGCTAATGCTTTAGCACCTGTAACACAAGCTGTTGTTGATTTTAAAGTAAAAGAAAATGCAGCACAAAACCAAGCAGAAGCATTAAGATTAGAAAATGATTTTATTACTGATATGCAATCAGTTACTCAAACAATTAAAACTGATCCAAAATATGCGTTAAACAAAGATGCAGCAAATTTATATTTAAAAGAACAATCAAATGCTTTTATAAAAAAATATCAATCATTAGCTACCAATGGAAATGTACAAGATAAGTTTTCTAATTATGCTTTAGCTGAAACACAAAAAACAATTTTTAAAACTGATACTTTAATATCAAATAATATTTTAGCAGATTTAAATAATGGTTACGCAAAACAAAAAGAAAATTTAATGACAACAGCCTTTATGGATAAAGGTATTGATATGGCAACATTAAAAACAAGTTTAGAAAAATTAGCTATAGATACTTATAGTTCTCAAGTATCTCCACCAGAACTAGATAAATTGTTAGCTACTATTCCACAAGAAATTGATTTAATGGTTGGACTTCAATCTGTAAGCCAAACTCCATCAAAAACATTTGAATTATTAAAAGATAAAAATTATTTACCAAGCATAACAACAATACAAAGACAAGATTTACAAGAAAAAGCTAAAGCTATTTTAAGACCACAAATACGAACAGAATTTAAAAATTATGTTGATGCTAGAGCAGCTGGTAAAGAACCAGCAAGATTTGATGTAGAAAAAATAAATGAAATATTTACAGAACCAGAAGCACAAAAAATAATGGTTGTAAAAGAAATGGCAGATAACAATGCTGACAATATTATTTTTTTTCACACTTTAAAAAATGACGATATAGATTTTAATTTAAAAGCAATGATAGAAGAAAACAATGCAACATTACCCGGTGATCTTGCGAAAGAATCAAATGAATTTTTAATTCAATCAGCTGAAAATATAAAATTAAACAGACAAGATAATCCTGTTAAATATATAATAGATACAAACCCAGATATTGAAAATGAAATAATAAATGTATCAAATATGTCTGCAGCATTTGCAGCACCCAATCAATATGAAACTTCTGCTATGGATGAAGCTCAATTAAATTTAACAGAAAGAATAATAGAAGAGCAAAAATTATTAGGTATAAAAAATATAAAAGTTATGACAAATGAGCAATCACAATCATTTGTTGCAAGTTATAATGAAGCTGCAAAACTTTCAGATGGAGATAAACTAAATGGTATGATGCTTAGTTTAGCTTCTAATTATGGTGATAACGAAGGTCTTGCAATACAACAATTAAGAGCAGATGGTTTACCTTTTGGTGCAACTGTTTCTTCCGGTTTAGCAAATTCTGTACTTGCAGAAATAGCTCTTTCATTTGATACAAAAGAGGAAAAAAAAGAAATAAAAGAATATTTAAAAACAAACGATATAAAAATTGATGAAATGAAAGAAGAAATAACTGATGGAGTTTCAGATTTTATGAACATTGTATTAAGAAATACACCAAACGATAGCAGCGAATCATTAACAAAAACAAATGAAATAAAAGAATTTTTAACTTTTGTTGCAGCACAAAAAATGATTGGTAATCCAGAAATGGAACAAAGTGAAGCTATACAATTTGCTGTAGATAGTTGGAACAACAATTTTGTTTTAACAGACACTTATTATATTGGTAAACAACAAGGTGATAGAGTATTAAATTTAAATGAAACAAATAGAATACAAGACACTACAGACCTTTTAAGAACATATTATTTAGATGAACTTGATGTTGTAGCTTTTCAATCAAATATTGAAGATGATCCAGTAGTATTATCAAATAAAATGCGTTCTCAAATGTCTATCAATGGAGAGTGGAGAAACACTCCAGATGGAGAAGGTGTAATTTTTGGTATTGTTCTTGATAATGGTTTTGCACCAGTTATAAATAATAAAGGAGAACAAATAATTTTTAAATTTGATGACAGGTCTGGTCTTGTTCCCGGAACAGATATTGTTATAGATTTTGATGTAGGATTTAATGAACCAGAAAATACTCCTGCTACTATGTTAATTGATACTTTTGAAAAAGCAAATCAACTTGCTAGAGATGAAGGTATAACCTATGAAGAAGCATTGGAAAAAATAAGAAAACCAGACATTCCAAATATTGAATTTGATGATGGAAAAAAAAACTCTAAAATTTCAATAGATGACCAATCATCAAAAACAGATTTTAGTATAATTTCAAAAGCTAATGCTGGAGAAATTAATTTTAGTTTTGGAGAAAGAGTTATATTAGGAGATAATATTACTAATGAAAATTCTAATAAAAATTTACAAAAATTTATAACTGCTGTGCGTGATGTAGAAAGTGGTGGTGGAAAAAATACATACAATAAATCTACAACTGCTGCAGGAGATTTTCAATTTAAAATGCTAACAAAAGATAAAAACAAAAAAGGTTCTGCATTTCAAACAGGGTTACAAAGAATAGAAAATTTATATAAAGCTAAAAATGAAACTATTCCAAATTGGGTCAAAAAAGCCAGAGATCATAATGATCCTAGAAAATTAACTAAAAAACAACAAGAAGAATTATTTTTAATTAATCTTCAACAACAAAAAGGAACTGATGCTTTAATTAAAGCAATGTTAAGTGGAGATATGAATAAAGCAATGAGGTTATATGCTGAATTTCACCATACTAATTTAAATGTTTTAGATGATAAAGAAATAAATAAAAAATTTAATAAAGCATATAAATAATATGGCACAATTTGGATTTGGATTAAACACAGTTAAGACAGCACAGGAAACTGGTTATGATAATTACAAAACAAGTTTGTTTGAATCATTAGGAGCAGTAGCTGAAGATAACTGGAATTTTAATCCTGTAATGTCTTTATTAAATATATTTGGTTCTGACACATTTAATATAGATGGTATTGTACCAGCAGCAAAAAAATCAAGAGAAGCAGGTTTAATTCCTAGAGATAAAAATTTATTAAATGAAGAATATAGGGATTTAGGATTATATTTTGAAAGAAACGAATATCAATCAGTTGTTGATATTATGGTTGATAGAAAAAAAAAAGAAAGAGAAAGACAAAGTATCATGGAAAGAGGTCCAAAAGGTTCTTGGAATCCTTTATCTGGTGGATTTTATGTTGGTGCTGCAAAACTTGCTGTAGGTATTGGTACAAGTTTTCTTGATCCTATAAACATTGGAGCTTCTTTTATTCCTATTTATGGACAGGCTAGATTTGCTAGGTCTATTGCTAAAGCAAAAGGAATGGGTGAAAAATCTGCAAAAGCATTTAGAAGAACAAGATTAAAAAGAGGTGCTATAGAAGGAGCAGGTGGTGCTTTACTTATAGAACCTCTTGTTTATGGAGTAGCACAAAGAATACAAGCTGATTACGATATATATGATTCTTTTTTAAATGTTGCATTTGGTACAGTTATTGGTGGTGGACTTCATGTAGGTGCTGGTAAATTAAAAGACATGAATACCAATGCAAACTTTCAAGCAAGAATTAGAATAAACAGAGAAAATTTAAGTAAAGGTGATGATGGAAAACCAGAAGTAGATTTATACAAAGAATATTATCCAGATGAAGTAGTAAATGAAATGATGAGATTAGATCAAATGGATTCAGAAACTAGAAAATTATTATTACAAAAAGGTATAGGGGATATGATGTTAGATGAACCTGTAAACTTAGGTCCAATCATAAACGCTGATCCTACACTTAATGGTACATCAACTAAAGAACTTGACTTACAATTAATAGGAGCAAAAAAAAATCTTGAAATAATTAAAAAACAAACACAAGAAATAATTAAAGATGGTGGTAAAGTAAATAAAATACATTTACAAAAAGCAATTAAAAAATACAATGATTTATTAGCTAAAAGAAAAAAATTAATAAAAACTACTAAAACAGAACCTGTAATTACTGATCCGGTAGTTAATCGTAAAAAAATTTCTAAAGAAATGCCTTCTGAATCTCCACAAAAAATTATTACTAATGAGGATGTTCAATTAAAAACTGCTGAAGAAAGGTTAGTTAAATTAAGAACAAAACAAAATGATGCTGGACTACCTTTGGAATTTACAAATAAAAGTACAGGTCAAAAAGATGCTACATTAAAAGAAGCAGACGAAGCATTGGAAGAAGTTAATTCTAAATCTGATGACATAGAAGCTGGTATAGCTGATTATATTAATTGTACAAATGGAAATAACTAATGGCTAAAAGTAGTTGCTCAACAAGAATATTAAATTTAATAAAAAAATCTTCTATTAAATCTGTAGATCAACAAGATTTAATTGACAAAATTAATATTGCTGTACTTGAAGCTAAAAAAACTAATTTAGATCAAGTAGATATAGATAAAATTAGTAAAGAAGTTACTGAACAAATAAAAGCTCAAAAAAAAATTAATAAAATTAATGCTGTCAATGATGAAATATTAGTAAGAAAAAAAGTACAAGAACTTATAGAAACTTTTGATGGTGATGAACAAGAAGGTTTAATAGCTTTGTTGGTTGGATCAAACAGATTAACATTAGGTGCAAGATCATCTGTTGGTGTTGCTCAAAATGCTGCACAAGGTCAATTAGTAGCTTCATTTGATGCTGAAGTTACTGCTAATGGTTTAGATGGAATGTTTGATAAAGCGGATGCAAGACTTCAAGAAGAACTTGCAATAACACAACAACAAATTTCTGAAGGAATGGAAGTAACAACTAAAAATCCAGATATAAAAAAATTAGCAGAAATAATGGAAAAACATTCTGAATTAACTAGACAAGCATTAAATGCTAGAGGAGCAAACATTCCTAAAATGTGGGGATATGTTGTAAGACAATCTCACGATCAATTTAATGTAAGAGCCGCAGCAAATAGATTGGGTAAAAATGTAGATGATATAATTGCTGATCCAAGTTTAAAAGGTACAGATATAAATTATAATAAAAATTTTACTGCTTGGAAAGATTTTATTATGCAATATTTAGATGGAGATAGAACATTTGGTAACACAGATAATATTGATTCTTTTTTAATGAACTCATATAATTCTTTAGTTGGAAATAAAATACAAGTAGCTGATGGAGCTAGTGGAGTATTTGGAAGTAATAGTGTTACAAAAGGAATTTCAAATAAAAGAGTATTACATTTTAAATCTGCAAAAGATTGGTATGCTTATAATGAAAAATTTGGCACAGGATCATTAAAAGAAACTTACTATAGTGGTCTAATGACAGCAGGAAGAAATATAGGTATGCTAGATACATTGGGAACAAAACCTAAAGAAAATTTTGAAAAAATTAGAGTTGCTATATCAAATAGAATGTTAGCAAATAAAAGAAGTACAGAAAGTTTATCAAGTTATAAACAATTTGAAAAATTTATGAATGTTGTAGATGGAACTGTTTATACTTTTGATGGTGGTAAATTTGGATTTGCAGTAGCAAAATGGTCTGCAATAGCAAGAGCTGTAGGTAATGTTGCAAAACTAGGTGGTGCAGTAATTTCTGCTGCTGCTGATATAGGCATCTACGCTTCAGAAATGAAATATCAAGGTAGATCATTTTTAGGTGGTATGGGTGAAGCTATGGGTGGGATTGGAAAAATAAAAAATACTAAACAAAAAAGAGATATAGCAAAAGGATTAGGTTTTTTAGGTGATGGTACAACTTATGATATTTCTGGTAGGTTTCAAGTTGGAGATAATTTAAACAAAGGTTGGACACAAATACAAAGAACATTCTTTAAATATAATTTACTTTCTTGGTGGACTAATACTTTAAAAGAAAATTCAATGTTAGGTATGGCAAATTATTATGCTAATCAAAAAAGTTTAAGTTTTGACCAATTAAATAAACCACTACAAAGTTTTTTTGGATTGTATAATATTGATGCTACTAAATGGGATGTTATTAGAAAAACTGCAATGTCAAAAGCAGATGATGGAACAGAATTTATTAACATATCAGAATTAAGTAATATGTCTGATGCTGATATAAAAAAAATTACAGGCATGAATGATTTAAGTAAAACAGAATTACAAATGGAAAAAGATAAATTTAAATATTCTGTATCTGGAATGTTATTAGACAGATCAATTTATGCAGTAATTGAACCAGATGCTAGAACTAAAGGAACTATGACACAAGGTACATTAGCTGGAACTGGTATGGGAGAAGCTATTAGATTTGTTGGTCAATTTAAAGCATTTCCAATGGCTATAGGAAATAAAGTTTTAGGAAGAGAAATAGCTTTTTTAAGAAAAGGACCAAATCAAGATATAGGAAGAGGTATAAAAGGTTTAGCTTCTATTGTAGTAGTTTCTGCTTTTATGGGTTATATGTCAATGACAGCAAAAGATTTATTAAAAGGCAAAAAACCTCGTGATCCAAATAACATAAAAACTATAATGGCTGCATTTTTGCAAGGTGGTGGATTAGGTATTTATGGAGATGTTTTATTTAAAGAACAAAGAGACGCTGGATCAGTTGCTGCTGGACTTATAGGACCTGCTCCTACAACTGTTATTGATCTTGGTTTAGCTTTAAAATATGCTTTAAGTGGAGAAGGTGGTAAAGCTGGTAAAGCAGCTTATAGAACTGTAAGTAGTAACATACCTTTTTTAAATTTATTTTATATTAAGACAATATTTGACTATATGATAGGGTTTCAAATTATGGAAACAATGAATCCGGGTGTATTAAAAAGAGTAGAAAAAAGAATGAAAAAGGATTATAACCAAGAATATTTATTTACAAAACCCTCAACAAGGTTTAAAGGTTTTTAAGACATGACAGTATCAACTACAATTATTAAGAATTTTCACAATGGTAATGGAAGTGCAACTAATTTTGCTTATCAATTTAGAATATTACAAGACACCGATCTTTTAGTTATTATTAGAACAAACTCCACAGGAGCTGAAACAACTAAAACATTATCAACACATTATACAGTAGCCGGTGCAGGAGATGCGTCTGGTGGAAGTATAACATTTACTGCAGGTAATATTCCTGCAAGTGGTGAAACAGTTGTAATCAGACGGAATGTCCCGCAAACTCAAGCAATAGATTATATTGCTAATGATCCATTCCCTGCGGAGACACATGAAGAGGGTCTGGATCGTGGTACTATGGTTGCTCAACAAGTTGCAGAGGAATCAGATAGATCAATAAAATTATCAAGAACAAACACAATGAATTCTACAGAATTTACTGTAGGTGCAACAGACAGAGCCAATAAAATTTTAGCATTTGATTCTTCTGGAGAAATTTCAGTAACACAAGAACTTGGAACTTTTAAAGGTAGTGATGCAACAACGACAAC
>Ga0208303_1000674_pt1 | contig 14121 bp, 20 predicted proteins | sample CB_VirMetaG_2_FD_184537 | JGI IMG/M metagenome (GOLD analysis project Ga0208303, IMG submission 184537) | Freshwater to marine saline gradient viral communities from Chesapeake Bay - CB_1504_2 Viral MetaG (SPAdes) (version 4) | ecosystem: Environmental > Aquatic > Marine > Coastal | place: USA... | reverse complement strand
GTCATTGACTGGGTAGTCAATGCTGTCAATCATGTTTGACAAGCGCTTGTGCCCGTTAAGTGTTGGCACAATCAGTGTTGGGATTGGTTCGCTCATGGCACATACCTTTGAATTGGCTTTGACTTAAACACGTTTCGAACAGCAACCGATGTTTGTGCCAGTGACCAACCAACACTTATGTCCAGCAAGTACAGGTCACAGGTGCCCGTTCCCGCTGGCATGTGAATCAATAAACCTTGATCAGTTGACACACCTAGATCAGGCAGGTAACCAACGCGCCCTTTCTCAGGGTCATATAGTTGACCGTGTGCATACACCGCGATTTGTGTTGTGGCGCTATGTGGAAACTTAGGTTCATGTTTGCCGGTTTTAACGTCAGCAACCATCAGGCGCCCGTCAGGAAGCCGCACCAACCTGTCAAAAGTTCCCGCAGCTTCCAACTCATCACAGACAACAAACAGTTCAGTGGCAACAATCTCAATGCCTGACATGGCCACTTTGTAGGCAGCAAGATCAGCCCTGAAATGTTCCGGCATAGTGTCAATGTCCACACCTTCATCCACACGTTCAGACAACGAGTGCAGCGCTGTTCCAATGTTTGCTGCGCGCTCTGATTCGCTGGCGCTCATTGCCAGTTCAACAATCTCGTTGATCTTGCGATCATCACCCTTGACCGCTGACGCAACATCCATCAAATCAGGACGGGCACCAAGGCCGATCACAACTTGGCGTTGCATCCACTTAGTTAGTGCGGTTTTGTCATCTAGTGCTTTCGCCAAGGTACTTACTCGCGTGTAACCAATGGCCTTGCCACCACCAACAGGTTCAATTAGTGGACGCCCCCAACGATCACGGGGAATGGCAACAGTGGGATGTGTAAAGGTGATGCTCATAGCGCCACCACGCTTGCTTGATTGTAGTCCAAGCATTGTTCATATTGCGCTGGTTCAAGTAGCAACTTGGCAACCTTGGCATCAGGTGTGAACGTACAGATTCCTAACAGGACATCGTTAGGCAGGATTTCGGCAGCCCTGTCAGCGTTGAAACGTGCTGCGCCTTTACGCACAGCCACAATGGGCACGTTGTCTTTGTCAACGCCACGTTCCCCAACGCTGAGCAGTTTGTTTAGCAGGTCTTTACACAACTTTTCACGCTGTTCAAGTTCTGCCTTCGCTTCAGCAATATCGCCAAGCTGTAACGCTGCATCAAGGTATTCACCGTGAAGCAACACATTGTCATGTGTGTCATTCATATTCATTGACCCCATATTTCTTTGATTTTGTAATAGTTTGAATAAAGATTGAGGCGCCTTCACCGCGATCATCGTCAAAAACTTTCGCTGCCGTGATTTCAACAATGCGCGAATCATCAGAAATGACCCCTGACTGCGTGAGGGCGTCAAGTGTTGAACGCACCAACTTGTCAAGGTCGGGCATTGTTGCCGGGAAATCAGGTGCGCTTGCTTTCATGTCCCCTGCCGTGTTGAAATGATTCTTTGGGCGTGGCCGAAAGAAACAAACGTCAACAGCAATGGGCACGTTAATTAGTTCGTTGTGTAGTTCGCGCCGTTTAACTTCAGCAACAATGGCAGCGCGCCACGGCCCCACCTTTTTGCTGACTTCAATCATGCGACCGCCACCAACATGCCGCTTTGATCCTTGCGGGGCTGGTGTGCCGTAGATTTGTAACAGGATCATGGCGCGACCCGCTGCATGAGTTGTGTGATCGCTGCGTAAGCCTGTAAAGGGACAATACCGTTGCCCAGCATTTTCAATTCCTTGGCGGCACTCAGTCCGTGACCTGTCACCCAACCATCAGGCAACCCCATCATCCATTCGACAAAGCGCGGATTAAGGCGGCGCTTGTCGCTGCGCATCACAACAGGGTCAGGGGCGTTGCGGTCGAGCGTTAGCTCCCAGCGTCTGATTGCGGGGGCGTACTTTCCCCAATCTATTTCGGACAGTTCAGGCATGTCAGGGCGTGAAGCATGTCCCCGCCGAAGTCCCGACAATCCACCGACTGTCTCCCCATGTCCGTTGTCGGTGTCGGTAGCAACTTGTCCTGCATTGACTCCGCAAACTCCGCTGGATTCTGTGCCGACCGCTTGAACTTGTCTGATCTCACCGACATCGCTGCCGTTGGTGTCCCCATTAGTTGAACTTCCGTCAACCGACCCGCCACGCTCCACAGGTTGCAGTCGTCTGGTGTCCCCTTGCCCCTGTCGTCCAGTGCGTGTTTTGCCGCTTGCGCTGTCGGTGTCGGCAGCATCGCAATTTCTCTGGGAAGTTGTGCGCCGCCCTGCCAATTTTCTTTCGTAATCCTTGGCGGCAAACTCTCGTCTTTGTAGTCTCTCGCTTTCGGTGTTGGCAGCAAGTGCGCCAGCGCCCTGTTCAGGGTGTCCGTGTCCTCTGGTCTGTGTTTCGCTGCTTCGACTTGGTGATCCTTGTAATCCCTGGCTGTCGGCGTGGGCAATGATGAAGATGCGTTCCCTACGGTGGGGGGCACCAACATCGGACGCTCGGAAAGTTCCCCATTCACAAGACCACCCGATTTCGGCAAGGTCAGCGAGGACATCGGCAAATCCTAAAGTGATGTGCCCAGATACGTTCTCCAGGATCGCGTATCGGGGTCGTATTGCGCGAATGGCTGTGAGGACGTACGGCCAGAGGTGTCTGACATCGTTTTTCCCCCTTCTGTTTCCTGCATGGCTAAATGGCTGGCAGGGGTAGCCGCCAGTGATGACATCAACAGGCTCAACATCAGCCCAGTTGATGGCGGTGATGTCGCCGAGGTTGGGGACGCCGGGGTAATGGTGTGCGAGCACCTGACATGCGGCTGGTTCAATCTCTGCATACCAGGCAAGATCGCCACCAACGGCAATGTCTAAACCGCCGTAGCCCGTGAACAGGCTGCCAACCTTCACGACCCACACATCCCGCACACAAGACCGTCATTGGTGTATTGATGGGGCATCTCTGCCTTGCAGTAATCGCAGCGCATCCATGCGCGGCGTGGTTGTTTCTCGGCGTAACACAACCGATGCACCCACCCAAAGTTCTCAAGTTCTATTGGTTCGCCGGGTTGAATTGTCAGGGTGCAACTGGCGCAATCAATCTTGATCTTGGCGATCACAGGAAACACCTGTTGCGTTGCGCTGCCCAGTGTGATTGCCCGCTGCCGGGGTGCTCCCAGTTCAACACCGTGGCAAAGGCCATGTGCTGATAGAACGGCAACCACTTGTGCATCTCAGTTGCGCGAAGTTCCTTGGCGATCTTGCGACCCTTGGCGTCACCGAACATGACGCGCAGCTCTTTAGTCATCATCCACGTTGCGCCCGATGTCAGTGCCTTAGTGAATTTGAACCCGCCAAAGTAACCATCGGCGCGAGCGGTGCTGAACCAGTTGGATCTCGACTCGTAATGCAAAACACACAGCGTGTATTTTTTTTGCGACTTGATCCAAAACTTGCCTTTGTACGGCGTTGACTGACCGTGCATAATCGGCGCAGTTGCTGGCGCGGTCAGTTGTGGCATTGCCGTCTCCGCGTTGGGAGTTAGTGCTATCGCTGCCGATAAGACAGCGGCCATGATCATCGAACGTCCCGATGCCGTGCCGCCTTGACTTCAGCACTGAGGCGCTCGGCAAGGTAGAACTCATCCTCACGCCGCTGGCGCCAGCCTTGAACAAGTGTGGGCAGGGTGATCAACGTCAACACCGCAAAGGTGAGGATGAAAAACACAACGATGACCAGCAGAACAATGAGAACGATGCTCATGCGCCTTCACCCCGCACAAGGCTTAGGCGTCCGGCTGGGTGCTTGATTCTGGCGTTGGCGGTGATCGCGTCCACCATGTCGTCAAGGTCGTCAAGGGCAGCCTCATGGGCTGCCTGAAGGTCAAGGAAGTCACGGTGCAGCAGGTCGGCTTCGACCTCGGCTGTGAGGCGGTGGCCACGCTCAATTTGCCAGAGCCAGCCAAAGATTATGGCGCCAATTAGACAAAAACCAATAAATAGGTGCATACTGAAAGCGTCCTTTCTGAAGGGATTGGATGCCCCCCTCAACTCGCTGGCCCGCTAAAGTCTTTGAGTTGAGGGGGGAGTTTCATTCAGTTGTGTGCAGATGCCAACCTGCGGCGGCTATCACAAAGACCGTGATTGGGTAAGCCAGCTAGCAGAAACCGGGGGGGCCGGTTTTTGCATTGGCAGGAACCTAGTGCCATTTGACCGGTCATTTTTACAAACATGTCTGGTCATCAGGCTAAACAGCCAACGTGGGGCTGTGGATAACAATTTAGAATGAGCAACGAAAAACAGCCGCCAGCCGCCTAAGTGGGGGGAATTGGCGGGTGACGGCTCAAAACTCAATAGCAATGTCTGGATGAGGGAAAAAACATAAGGGCTGCAACGGTTTTCACCGCTACAGCCCCAACGCTCCCCCATCTGGACTCGAACCAGAAACCCTTCGATTAAGCGTAGTTACTGAAGGGTAACGATTTCGGGAGTTGTCCTGTGGATAAGTTGCGTTTGTGCAACACTGAAAATAACAGAATATTTTTTACCCTCTCGGGCGTGTCGGAAGTGTTTTGCACAGCTGGGGGGAGGGGGTGGTAATGGCCGATGTTTCATCGAACCACTCCAAGCACCTGCTTGACCTTTACCTGACCTGGTTCAATTCAGGCAACCCGGCAGCAGGCACCATCAAGATCAGGCGCTCCCACATCGAAACCTTGATGGGGCACTTCCCTGACCTGACAACGGTGACTGAAGACGACCTGATTAATCACCTGTCAAAGGCGTCATGGCTGCCACAAACCCGCAAGTCACACCGTTCTAGTGTTCGCAGCTTCTATGGGTGGGCGTATAGATATGGACACATAACACCTGATCCCAGCCTGAACCTGCGCCCGATCCGCACACCTGTGACCCGTCCACGACCAGCGCCCGAAACCAACGTCAAGCGCGCAATCATGTCAGCGAATGAAACCGAACTAGTGCTGGTGCTGCTGGCTGGATATGCCGGGCTGCGCCGTATTGAGATCGCCAACCTGCGCCAAAGCGATGTCACCGACTGCCTACACATCACCGGCAAAGGTGGACGCCAACGCCGTATCCCCATTCACCCGGTGCTGATCGAACCGCTACGGGCACAAATGGCGCGTCACCGTGGCAGCGAATGGGTGTTCCCTAGTCGGCTCCAGCCCGAACTTGACCGCCCGGTGTCCGGCGATTGGGTCAGCAAGACACTCAAGCGCCTGTTAGGTGGGGAGTTGACCGCGCACACGCTGCGCCACCGCTTTGCAACCAAGGCATACCAAGGCAGCAAAGACATCAGGGCAGTGCAGGAGTTGCTAGGTCACTCCAGCCCCGCCACCACCGCTGTCTATACCTTGATTGAGGACGATGCCTTAGCCGCCGCCGTGTCCATGATCGCCTAAACCGTATCAACGCAGAGAACGCCCCCCAACCGCTTTGTAAGCGATCAGGGGGCGTTCAGCCGGCGCGAAGGGGTCGCCAGCCACAGGGGTCAAGTTTTATTCCTCATCGTCTGTGAAATAGTCCTCGGTAGGCATCTCGGGTGCGCGCTCCAAGTAAGCGGCAAAGCCAATGGGGTTAGGTTCGGGCGCAGGCGCTGGCGCTGATGCTTCAACGATTGCCAGGTAGATGCTGCTCATTGACTTCAGCAGTTCTTTCACTTCGCGTTTGGTGTAATCGCAGTCCGTGACTTTGACGCTGAGATCACCAACGGTCAGATGTATTTTCACAGTTTGCCTAGGTCTTGCGCCAGTTGCAAGTACGCCCGTGCATCAAGGTAATTGTCGTCCTTGCGCCCTGCCGCCATGCGTGAAATCTTCACCAGCGACATGCACACGCAGACTTGCTCCACCGTGATTTCGGTGCCAAGAAATGCACTCCATAGGTCAGCGGTGCGTTGAAGGTTCACGCTGGCTGCGCCGTAGTCTTTGCCGCGCTCGGTGATGATGTCCATTAGGCAGCCCTCGTTTGACCGTTGCCAAGCACTTTGTTGAACACACCGCAGACACACAGCGCCTTTGGCCATGCACTCGAACGCGCATAGATCACGCCCACCGGGGTCAGGTCAGAACTGCCGCATGAATGGCAGGTGGTCATGTTGCCGTTAAACAAACCGGCATGAACACCTTTGATCCAACCACCCTGTGCCAGTAGTAAATAAAGTTTCTCAGTGACAACGACGTCACGAATGTTGTACTGCTTAAACTTTGCCCACGCCGCCGGATCATTTGCCAGCACTTGTTTCCACAACTCCATGCCGCCAGTTTCTAACTTGGTGGGCAGCCCGACAGCCTCGGTGACGTAGCCAAGTTTATTGCTCAGGAATTTGAAGTTTGCGCGGTTGATTCTCAGCAAGTCAATGTCAACGAAAGGTGAGACAGGGCCAAGGCCAGCCAGTAGAAACTCACGATTCATGTGCTTGGTATCGAAACCGATACCGTTGTAACTGACAACAATGTCGGCTTCATCAAGTAGCCGCCACGCTTGCGCAATCATGTCTTCACGGCTGGTGTGAAACCCAGAATAAAACTCGGTGCTTTTCTTGTCCAACCATTTAGCTGCGAAACACAACACCCGTGACGGTTCGATGATTTGACTAACGCTGTGATCCTGCCCGAACAATCCCCACGAATAAACGATGGCGGGTGAGGTTTCAATGTCCCACGTTAATACTTTCGGTGCCTTGGCTAATTCTGCGAGTCTTTGCGTGAGCATAGGCACATCCCTCTTCGATGTCGGCCAATCGGTGTGTCGCTTATTTCGTGACCTTCATCAACGAGTACGCGCCAGATTGTGCGCGACTCAATGGCAGGATCAGCAAGTGCAGCAACCAGCGCCGCCCGGTCATCCTCGGTCATAAAGTCCATCAGCAAACCCACCGTGCATGGTGGGCCTTTGCGTGCCGTCTTAGCCTGGGTGAACTTGGCATCTAGAGCCATTACAGAATCCCTTTAGGGTGCGCCTTTACAAATGCGCGGATCTCCGCTTCAGCCTTAGTGCTGTCCTTACGATTGCGCCGGGCAATCCCAACAACCTGATGCCACCAGTCGAGGTCTTGCTTCAAATCGGGCTTGCGCGTTGTCCAATCGCGATGACGGATAACCCGCGAAACCGGCAGTGACTTCCACGTTGGCCGCATGGCGTTAAGCAACGCCGCTGTGAGCAACGCAGTGCTGATGACCTGCTCAATGTTGATTGCACCCTGACCCTTGCCGATAGTGGCCGTGGTGCCCATGGATTCAATCTCAATGCCGTACAGGTAGCGGTTGCCTTGATCTTTGGGGATGGTCACGAAACGATTGAACCTGTACGCCCCACCTTTGCCGGCGTGGTAGGCGCCAACACCAGAGACAACCTGAACCTTGCCGTCACGCTGCACAAGGAAATGACAAGCGCGGACAGGGGCGTATGGGTTTGTGTTGACAATGTAATTCAACGAGTTTGTGCCGGCGGTGTGATGTAGCAACACGCCTTTGAAATCGCTGGTGTTTTTATAAGGATCAATCTTTGACGATGACCACCCAGGCACAAGAGTGAAGTTGACCTTGTGTGCTTTTAACTTATTGACTAGGCGCGCAGGTTTAACCTTCATTGCTGTCCTCGCTCACAAACGAGGCCGTGCCTTTGTCGGCGGTGCCGGTGGCAACAATTGACATCAGGATTGACATGCAAGCTGCAAGGGCTGCAACGCTGCCAGCCTGCACCCAATCAACTTCCAACACGCCGCTGACATCTGTTGCCCAAAGCGCAAGCAACGCCTGCGCTGCCGTGCGGATTGCGCGTTCGGCTGTGGTCTTTGCAAATACTTTGCTAAACATGATGCATCCCTTCATCAAAAAAGCCACCCTGTTCAGGTGGCCGGTTGGTGTTGCTGTTCAGTTGTGCGTCTTGTGCTTCGCATTAACAGGGTCTATGCCTTGTCTGTGCGACATTTGGAGGGGCTTGAATGCGATTTTTGCGTTTAACATGGAACACAGTTATTTTTATTCCACGTTAAAGATTTCCAACACCTATGCCCTGTGAATGCAATTGCGGGGCATTGCTTAATCTTTCAAATGCCAAGTGATGTGATCGTCAACCTTGTGCCTGACTTCAATGACATCACGCTCGATGCGGTTAAGTTGATCCTTCGTTGAGCTGCCGCCGTTAGGCAACAGGTCTTTACGCATGTGCGTCACCTGCGCCTTAATCACCCACATCAACCCGCCCAGAACCGCCGTCACAATAGACAGGGAAACTGCAACCAGGCTGATGATCTCGCCGGCGGTCATGGCTTACTCACGCCTTCACGCCGCGCCATGTACAACGATCCACAAATGCAGACACCGTTAAGACCGTGCATGCATAGTTTGTCGTGGCTCATGGCGTGACAGGCCAGACTGCTTTGCGTGGGTCTTTCGTGTTGTCAGGTAGGTCACGCAACGCTTCACGGTATGCCACCCACGGCGCTTGATCCCATGGTGCGTCAGCGACAACACGCCAGTCACACTCCGCGAGAAGCGCATCACGCTTGTTACGCAAGCGTTCCCACACCCATTCGTCAGGGACACCACGTTCAGCGGTGTCCATGTCCGACCAGTACACCCATGTGGCCTTGTCATCACCAGCGAACGGTTCAACAGGTGCAAGCGGTGGGAACTGCTGCGCAAGCATTGCCTCAATGTCCTCAATGCTGAGGGCAGGGGTTTCTGTTTCAGGGTTTTCGATTGTGTCAGTCATTGTTTCCTCAATCATGTTGTCCTCAATCATTTTCTAGGTTGCGTCATAGGTTCCGCGAATAAATATGTAATCACCATTTACCCAAGTAAAAGGACTTGCGGCAACCATGTCTCCCCACGGAGATGCCTCTGTTCTCATGCGGAGAACATTGCTTCCAATGTATTCTCCGTGAATCGTGTAACGATTGGCTGTTGATACATCAACAGCAACACCAGCGAAATCGGAACCACCGGGTAAATAGGCTGCATTTATATTCACCGGAAGCGTTTGAGTAAACGCAGTTGAACCGAAAGTGCTTGTTGAGCCGAAAAGAATATACGATCGAAAATGAACAATCTTGCCAATCTGACAATAAAAAGCAGCAATACTCCCGTCACCCAATGCCCAACCCGTACCGCCCAACGTAGGCGTGTATGCCGTCCACGCACCAAGGGAAGTGCCCGTGCCAGTGATCAGGCCAGCGTTGTTTATCAACATGCGTTCCGTGTTGTTGGCCCAAATGCTGAGAGCACCAGTGCTGTTGATAAGGAAAGCATTTGAACCATTGTGGATTACGTCGATCGTTCCCGAGCCCGATTGTGTTCTAGTTACAACGTTACCACTCGCACCGTTTACATGCAGTTTTTGTGCCGGACTACTCGTACCTATCCCAACATTGCCAGCGGAAGTGACTACCAAACTGTCTGTCGTACTGGGGGTAACACCTTGGCTTATAGAAAAATAATCACTCGTTGGGTGCTTTCCCGCATGAAACCATGCTCCAGAGCCATTACGGTAAGTAATAGCGGGCGTTGTTGTAAGGCCTGCAACTACATCTTTTCCAGTATCCACCGAAACGGCCAATTTTCCGCCCGGACTACTCGTACCTATACCAACATTGCCGTTCGCGTTCACAACAAACGGTGTACTGTCAGGATTGGCAGAATCCTCCACCCGCAGCGCGTCACCAGTGCCCGTTTGCGTCACACGCAGGGCTGGTGACGATGTGTTCACGTTGATGACCTGTGCAAGTGTTGGCTGTGGCCCGGTCAAAGAAAACACCCAGTCAGCAGCAGCAGCGCCTTGCGCTGACTCCACTAGGACAGTAATGTTCAACCCGCTTATTGCCGAGATTTTCCCCACCATGAAAATGTTGAGAGGATCGGCAAGGGATGAAATGACAACATAGGAACCAACAACGTATGAGCCGATGCGGTCAACAACAAACACCTTTGACCCTGTTGCCGGCGTTGTTGACGTCACAGATGACGTGTTACCAAAGCCCTCGTCAAGATCATCAAGTCGTGCGCGCACCGTGGCGAAGTCCCCTGATGGGTTTAGTCCTAGTTCACCCTGCACCGCTTCAACGGCAGCTTCAACATCATCGTGACGCTCCCTGTGTGTGCGCCCTGTCGAATCGTTGTCCCCAAGGTTGGTGGGTGATGCTTCAGCGAAGTTATCTAACGCGCCTGGGTAAACAGATGCACCTGCCATGTTTGTCTCCTAAATTTGTGCATTGGGAAAAGTCGGAATTGCTTAGCCGATCTGATACGCAACAACAACAACACCAGAGCCACCGATGCCGTGACGCGGAGTAACAAACTGACCGCCGCCGCCGCCACCACCACGATTGGCGGCACCGTTTTGCCCGCGCACAGAGTTGCCACCGTTACCACCACCGTCGGTGCCGTTGCCGGGCGTGTTGTTTAGAGCGCCACCACCGCCACCGCCGCCGTAGCCCGTACTGGTACCCGACACTGATGAAGTCTGTCCCGACGCTCCAGTGCTGTTGGCAGTCGTGTTTGCTCCACCGTCGCCCGACCCACCGTTGTAGATTGGGAAGTCGCCACCCGTGTTGCCAGAGCCAGTTCCAGAACCACCGTTGGCGGTAAGAATGGCTCCTAGCGACGAGTTGCCGCCAGCAGACCCAGCAGAATCCGTCCCCACGCCAACAGTCACCGCTGTATCGCCAGATGCAATAGTTGTCGAAAGGTTCTCCTGTACTTGCGCCCCGTTGCCGCCGTTCTCTGTACCCGACGCTCCAGCACCAACGACAAGCACGGCAAAGGCTTGCGATGCTTTGGTGACACTCAGTGTCCCTGTTGAAGTAAACGAATGGACTTTCCACGTCTCGCCGGTGCCGTTGTAATTGGACACGGTTGTTTCCGTCCCGCCGGTCGCATTGTTAAATGGCAGGGATGCAGCAGCAAGCAGCAAAAGACTCATATTGTCAGCGCCCCGGCAGCCTGCCAAGTATTCGTGCCGGTTTTCACCAGCACAGCAAGGCCACCGTTGCCGACCATTTTGAGTGCAGAGTTAAATGAGTTGACTGTTACGCCGGCAGCACCCACGAACGTCACTTGACCGGCGCCGGTTTGCAGCACACCTATTTGAGTGCCGATAGCAAAAGCAACAGCGGCGTTGGTGGGAACCGTCACCGTGATCGCTGAAGCGTTCGCTGCGGTGACTAAACCGCCGGCATCTGTTGCGGCCAGTGTGTACGTTGTGCCTGTCTGTGCGTTGATCACAAGGGCGTTAAAGGCACTGTTCAAAGCAGCAGCGCCTAGTGTTGTGCCTGGTGAGAAAGCAACCATTACAAACCCCTAACTACCCGGCGCGCCGGAAAATGAAAACGTGACACGGTGCGAATCAAGTGAAACATCGTGTTTGATACCTTCAACAATGCTGCGGCGTTCCGTTCGGGCATTGATGTTGTTGGGGCGAAAACGCACCTTGACAACATCGGTGAGATCAAGGGTGAGCAGTTTGCCAACAACGTCAGTGGGCAGCCCCGCCAACTCCACGGTGACATCACTAAAGCGCGCAACAGGTTGGCGGTAAGTACTGACTAAGTATTCAGCCAACGCTGTTCCCTGCGCACTTGTTGACAACAACGATGCGTTCACATCCAGCGTTGATAGGCCGTATGTGATTTGTGAATCAACGTCTTGGGCAACAATGGTGGTGGCATCGTAAGTCATGTTCACCGTGTTAAACAGCAGGTCAGTTCCTAGTTCAAGCTGCAACGCAACATAAGGAACAAAGGTTGAGGTGCCATCATCTAGTTCATCAGTAAAAATAAGGTCACTGGTAACAGCAGGCAGCGGGAATGAATACGGGGTCCCAGCATCGTCATAGGACAGCGCTGCGTCATAGCCGCTCTCATCGTAGGCAAGTCCACGTTGCTTGAACGTTGCAAGACCTTCACGGGAGATAAAGAAATCCCCGGCCTCACAGGTTTCCACAGTCTGCAAATATGTGAGCGCGTTCCCTGTTGCAACACCGGTTCCCAAGGTGGCTGTGCCTGCTTCAATGTCGCGCTTACCTGCCGGCCATGAAATGCTGTCAAGGATTGTGTTGACACGTTCGTCAGTTGTTTCAGCACTGACAGCAAGGTCGTCAACAAACTGCCGAGTGAACAAGGCGAACCCGTCAACACCTGTCACCGTTGCCGTTGCATCCCCTGACAATTCGTAAGCGTAGCTCCAGTCTTGTACGTTGCCCACAATTGCTGTTTCATCATTGACAGCAATACGCAAAGCCTTGCGGGGCAGAATCTGCCCGAGGTAGGGGGTCGCTAAATCGTTGGGGTCGAAGGTGCGGTTGCGGTTGTCCAGCACAATCGTTGACTGTCCCGTTGAGTAGCGGTCAAGTTCACGCGAACGCCCACGGCTGACCGACACCCGGCGCACATACTGCGTGACATCCTGAATGATTTCACCGGCCAATAAATAGGTGACGTTATCCAGCACGCCCCTGACCGGATCATCTAGCGTGAAAAAGTCGGGGTCAACAGCGGAAAGGTCAAACGAAATCCCCACCGTTGTTACTGGCTTTGTCATGCTGCCGGCGTCCAGACGTTGCCCGACACGCGCTCATATTTCTTTACGCTGTCAACAATGATCCTGCCCATTTCGTAAGGGTCAGTCCCCATGCCGGCATTGACGGTGAGGTTGATTATTGTGCCTGATCCGCTGCCGCTGCCGCTGCTGCTGCTGCTGCGCCCAGTCATGCTTAAATCGCTGTTAGGAATAACCTGCCCTGATTGGCCGCTACCCATCACCATTACTTCAGGGCCACGCTCACCAACAAGGTACGCCTTGCCAGCAGCAACAGGCCCACCCAGTGCGCGCTTACCGTCAACCTTTTGAGAAACAACACGGTTGATTGTTGTCACCGTGATTGTTGTTTCACGTTTCATTGCAGCGGCCAATTTGTCCATCAGCCCCATGAGGCGTTTGCGTCCTTTGCCTTCAACGCCGAAACGATCAACGAAGGCTTGCAAGGTTTGCTGCGCAGAATCAAGGCCAGCCTGATAAAAGTTTGTTGCTGCCATTGTGCCGATTTCATCAGCTGCGCCTTGTGCCGCATCAAGTATTCCCGTGGCTTGCTTAATGCCTTCAGCGCCGCCCTTGATTAGTTCCTCAGCAACTTTAGTTCCTGAGTCTGCGCCCTCTGCAATTACTGCCTGCATCAGTGGGCTATTTATGTTGAGACCTAAAGCCATTAAATCTTTAATTTTTTGCGCAAACCCAGTTACCTTGCTTGCTTGCTCGTTTAATCTTTCAATAAACGTTGTGCCTAGTTTCTTGCCTTCCTCATCAGTGTCTTTCAAGGCATCACCGAGTTGGAAACCTCGCATCAACGATGATGACACTGATGCAGCCATATCAGCCATTTTGACTTTAATGTCATCAACAATTTTAGTGAGGTGATTGCGCACGGCAGTGAAGTTTTCGTTGTACTTTTTGGCAGCCTCTTGCGCTTTGTTCCCGGCCTTTTCCGTTGCCGAACCTGCACCCGTTGCCGATGTGCCTAAACCGTCAAAGGTATCTGCTGCCACTTTGTTGACTATTGCAGCGTTGTTGGTGGCTTGATTGGCACGACCGGCAGCGGTAGACCAACCGTCAACAGCCGTGGCGGCCAAGTCTGCACCAGTAGCAACATCATTGACGGCGCCGGACAATGAAGCAAATCTAAATTCTGCGATGCGTGTTGCCGTAGAAACACCAGGCAAGAACCTTGCCAAAGCGTTGTAGGCGTCAATTAAAAAGTTGACCGCGTTGATTGCGGTGTTGATAAAGCCTTCAATAATCTTGCCTGCATTGTTAAAGGCAGACCTGACAAAGCCGGCGATTGCACCAAACGCTGACTTAACGCCATTGGCAACACCGCGGAACGCTGTTGATATTGGGCCAAGCCTGTTCATTAAAATATCGAAGGCAACGAGCAGCACACCCTTAATGATGTTGGCGCCCATTTTTAGTACGGTGAAACCAATTTCAAAAATCTTCATTGCAACTTGGAAAGCAGCACCAAGGCCGGCAATAATTCCGGTTAAGTATTTAACATAGCCGGTAAAAAAGGCTTTGAGGTAATTGCCTATTAAAG
>Ga0208303_1000670_pt1 | contig 14149 bp, 21 predicted proteins | sample CB_VirMetaG_2_FD_184537 | JGI IMG/M metagenome (GOLD analysis project Ga0208303, IMG submission 184537) | Freshwater to marine saline gradient viral communities from Chesapeake Bay - CB_1504_2 Viral MetaG (SPAdes) (version 4) | ecosystem: Environmental > Aquatic > Marine > Coastal | place: USA... | reverse complement strand
TTGAAATACTCTTCATACCCAGCACGAGCCGCGCCTAACGCGGCCACACGGAGGATGACATCTGACTCCTTCTCTCCTTTATGCCTAAGCTTACATAGGTCCTTATATACCTTCATTGGATCAATACCACTGTCTAGGATGTCCTTGAGTTTGCTCCTTTGCTTGCGGCATAGTGCTTCGTACTCCTTCATCTCTTTCTCGCGCTTTGACCAATTCACTTTAGATTTAAGGCTGTTTACTGATTTGGTGTATTGTGTTTTCATAATGTAATCCCTCTCATTTTACATATAGCTTGCAAGGCTTTGGACTTCTGGGCCTTCTTTAACTTCTGTGCTTTCTTCTTTGGCGCTCGCTTGCGGTTTAAATGATTTGTGTACGTTTTGACGTCTGGGTCTTCGCTAGGCAACATACCAGCGCTTTCAATGTCCTCTATTATGTCGTTTATGTGTTTCATTTATTTGATCCAATTAATGATTAATGCGATGGCAATGATCAATCCAGCCCCAACAGCGGAACCAATGACGAGGCATGCCGATTCGATTAGTTCTTCTTCTTCGTGTTTTGTGTATTTTTTCATTTTGCTTTCATAATTATGAATTAATTAATTTAAATGCATCTTCACTATCTAGGGCAACAAATCTGCCTCTCTTCGTGTACGGCTCACCGCTAGGTTTCTTAACGATCTTACAAAGTCCAAAGGACTCAGTGTTTTCATTAAATTTAATTTCAAATATTGTCCTGTAAGCAAAAAGCATGACTTTCCCTGCGTTATGCAATTCTTTCAATTCTGATTGTGTTAAATCTCCGTTTTCCATAGTGTTTAATTTGCCCTTAAAGGCTTTTGTATTGTTTATGTGATAGTTTATACCAGCTGTCACCCAGAAACCCGCTAGCAACCCTTTAAAGGTCACTAGCGGGCGAATGTGAGTTGTTGGTTTATGCGTTTTCCAATGTCTCAATCATTTCCTCTACCATAACGCCCCATTTTTCGCGATTGGCACGCACTTCCATAGCCTCCTCTAAGTCATCCTTGAGCGTCTCAAGCTCTTTACTCAAGCTTTCCATTTCTCGATTGTATGTGATCCAATAAGCCAGCAGAGTAAACCGATCAGACATTGCCTTAGCTTCGCCGAACCCGCCGCAGTCTTCGACCATTTGCTCGGCCCCGTCTCTTTCAATAGTGCTTGCGGCATGATAAAGCTGTTCAGCTTTCGCATAGTAAATGACATCCTCACTGCTGTCTGCGCTTTCGTGGCAATAGTCGGAAATATTGTCATGTCCTGATTGCAAGAAGTCGGAAACCTCTTCGCCGATGTTAATATTTAGGTCTTTGAGTAGTTCTAGTGTTTTCATAATAGTTTTATCCTTTGAGTTTTGTTTTAGTTTAAGCTGCGCTTCTGTTTAGTTAGAGGACAAGAAAGCATTTATTGCACTCCTAACTTCAATAATAGCTTGGTCGTCACTTTCAGCGGTAATATCAAATTTAAAAGGCAAGCCAACCGCTTCCCATGCCCAACTGTCTGAGTTAAAATTAATATCAAATGCTAGTCCTCTATATACGTTCATGATGTTTCTTTCTGTTTAGTTTAGTTAAAAGCAACGCGTTCCGTGCGTTGCTACATCGCCATAAGATCAGATCAATAAATTTGAGTCAAGCTTTCTTTAAAAGAATCTTCATTTATTTTTACCTTCCCCAAACTTTCCTCCAATTTTAACGCTTTTCCTTTTCTTCCTAACATCGGAAGGCCGTGCAATTCAGCCCACAGGATATGCACTCAGAATATGCACTCAGAATATATCCACCCGCCGCAATTTAAATTAAGTATCCGCGCGCTGCATTTTACTTTGACTGTTCAAACTGTAGACTTTGGCCAATCAAGCAACGGGGGGAGGGGAGTCAAAGTGGCTTGTCGGCTTAATTATTGTATATATCAAAACGCCCTCTAAAAAATTTAATTGTTAATGGGTTTTCTGCTATGGGTGTGGCTATTTGGTGTAACTCTAAGGGGGCCATGATACGTGGTCAGTCATCGGGTAAAAATACCTCTCTCTTATGGGTGCGCTTTTCGACATTAGGGTGGTAGCCTAATGTCGATTATTGAACTTAGGGTTTGACGTATTGAATAGTGGATGGTGTAGTGAATGAATGAAAAAAAGCTTATTAGATGGTGGTGTTGAATGGAAGTATAATTCAACTTGCGGTGATGGTGTTGCTCGTGTGTGGAGTGATATGAAGTTAAGTTTACGGGCTAAGGGCGTGTTTGCTTACATGGAGAGCAAGCCTAAGAATTGGAAGTTCAGTAGTGATAGGATAGCTGGGGATTCAAAGGATGGAAGGCGTGTGGTTTTGAATGCTTTGAATGAGTTGATTGATAATGGCTATGTGAGCAGGAGGAAGTCTGGGGATGGTAGAATGTTCTATGCGCTTAGTAGTGATCCGTATGTTGGTATAGAGCCTGAGATAGTGCGTAGTCCTTTTGAGGGAGCTAAGGTAAACATAGAGCATGAGAGTATGTATGATGGTGCGAATGATTACAAAAATGCTGATGGTAGTGTTGGTACGATTGGTGAGCTTAGTCCTATGCCTTCCTTTGATGAAGAAGACTTCATTTGCATTAATGATTGTGTCATTGAATTGAGGAGTAATGGGATGAGAGATAAGAAGGCTCGGATAATAGCTAATGAGTTCTGGAAGGCTTGCGACGAAGGAGGATTGGAACAGAACCAGAAGCGTTGGGAGAAGTGGAAGAAAGTGTATATGCCCATCCTAGACTTTAAAGTAGTTGACATGGATGCATGAGTTAGTTTAGGAATTAAAGAACAAACAAATATGGAAGAAGAAACATCTTTAAATTTAGTCAGTTCAATGCGTAGTGTGTTAGCTAGTATATTGGCTGACGAGCAGAACAACGCTGAGCATTTGGGTGCTTTGGTTCATAAGAAGCCGGAAAAGTGGATGTATGCTGCCAGTGAGTTAATGCAGGGTGCTAGCATACGTAGCTTAAAGATTAAGACAGGGATGAATCACAAGCAGATAAAGGCCATACAATCTGCTGTATTGTTTCATGATGAAGCAAAGGAGTTAAAGAAGCACATGGCTATGAATGCAGCTAGCGACATAGCGGATGCAGCTGAATTGAAGGGAAGGATACTGGACAACATTCTTAGCGATCCAGATAGAGTAAATGAGTTAGGTACGAGCGAGTATAAAGATTTGTCTGTTAGTCAGAAGCTTGATTCAGAGCGATTGGCTAGATTGATGGGTGAGAATGTACAGCGTATTGAAGTGAAGCATGTCACTACTCCTGACGAAGCTAGAGCCTTAATAGACAGCCTTCCTGAAGTTATGGAGGCTGAAACAATAGAATTAGAAAAAACATTATGAGTGAATGGCAACCAGCAGAAACGGCCCCGAAGGATCAACTGATATTAGGTAAGTTCTATATGCAGCCTGAGCCTTTGCTTATTTATTGGAATGAGCACGATGAGAAATGGTGTTATCCTAATCTACATGCAGCGCCAGTATCTAGGGACGATGGTGTGTTTCGTGATGTTTGGTTCGAGAGCGAGCTAGAGCATGATAAGTATTTGATTGGTTGGATGCACTTACCAGAAGTTGATTAATGCCAGCTTGGTCTAAACATCCCATGCTCCCCATACCATCTAGGGGACAACTAGAAGCTCTCCTAGAAAAGGAGGGTGCTCAAGCTGTGAGCAATGTATGGAAGAAGCGCGAGGAAGCTATAAAGCTTTCAAATGAAGATCCATTGAATTATGGATTTGAATTAGAGAGTTGGAAGAATGCTAGAGAAAGCTTGGAAGTTGTTGATAGTCTGATAGTTAGCGGTGGAAACAGGTCTGGAAAAACTGAGGGAGCAGCTAAGTTTGTAGTGGAGGCAGCGATGAATAACCCTGGAGCAGAAATAGTTTGCTTTGCTCAAGATGCCACAGCTTCAGTTCGCACACAGCAGCGAGCCATTTATCGCTATTTGCCACCAGAGTTTAAACAGAAGACAAAGAGCTCAGTGGCATATTTGAATTACTCACAGCAAAACGGATTCACTGGAGATCAGTTTATTTTACCTAATGGATCGGCCATTTACTTTCACATGTATTCCCAGTTCCAAGCAAATCGTGGAAAGTTTGAGGGGTTGGAGTTGGGTAGCTTAAATCCAAAAGTTACTAACATTGGCTTATGGTTAGATGAGTATTTGGATGATGGTGATTTGGTTAAAACAATGGTGTTTCGATTAGTTACTCGTGATGCTAAGATGATTATCTCTGCTACTCCAGTGAAGGGCTACACTCCATTCATTGGCTCTTATTTGAAGAATGCAGAGACAGTAAAGACTAGACCCGCTCCGCTTTTAAATGGAGAAGAAGTTCCATTGATTCAGCGCAACCATGAGCAGAACCTAGACATTGTTTACTTCCATTCAGACCAAAATCCCTTTGGTGGTTATGATCGTATTGCTAAAGAGTTGAAAGGAAAGCCGAGAGACTTCATCCTTACGCGAGCCTACGGAATCCCTGTGAAGTCAATGACTACGCTATTTCCTTTGTTCAATACGGCAGTTCATGTGACTAAGGAGAGAGTGAACGTAAGCAATCAAAAGCAATGGACATGTTATCAAGTAGTTGACCCTGCTGGTCGCAGGAACTACGTCTCTATATGGGCTGCTGTAAATGAGAAGGGGCATGTTCATGTGTTCAGAGAGTGGCCTGATATGGGCACATATGGGCCTTGGGCTGAGTCTGGCGACCCAAAGTGGAAGCATGGGCCAGCTTCAGATAAAATAGGGCATACAGTACAAGGGTACGTAAATTTATTTAGAGAGATTGAAGAAGAGCACAATGTTGATCCCTATGAGCGCATAGGAGACTCCCGTTATTTTGCTAGAGAGAATGCTGACAATTCAGATTTATTTGAAGAGTTTGCAAACAAGGGAATGTACTTCGTTCCTTCGGATGGTAGAGAAATTGAGATTGGTGTAAATGCACTAGACGAATGGTTTTGGTATAATGCAAATAATCCAGTGGATGCTTCCAATCGACCAATTATTACCATTGATGAAAGCTGCGGGAACTTAATACACGCTCTCATCAACTGGGGTCATGAAGGAAAAAAAGATGAAGCACTTAAAGACTTTGTAGACGCTCTCAGATATTTACGCCTCCACAATGGCGGCGATGGCCCAGATCACGTCAACTCAAGGTCAATGGAAACAACAAGAACAGGAAAAGGAGGATATTAACATGCCGAAAAAAAAATTAACAGAATTAGCAGAGGAACTAGGAATCACTTACGAAGAGGCTTCAGATCGCGTGTTTAAGTTCTTGGATGAAGATATGGTTTCTGGAACTGGAAAAGCTAGATGGATCTCAGAAGATGGACAGGTGTTGCTAGATGATAACACACCTATGCCCATTATGTATCGTGGATTAGTTTTATCTGCGCTTCCAAATCCATCTTTCGTTTCTGTAAAGATACGAGAGCTAGGGAAGAAGGTTCCAGTTCGCATTACTCGTAAGCTGGTGGGTGATGCTATGATTGGAAAGATGATCTACGTTCAAGCTACAACTAAGGACGACAAGCAGGAATTCAAGTGGATCAAGCCTCCAATAGTTTGATTGCAATGATATAATTTAAAAACATGGAAGATTTTCAAAAAGAACTAACTTACGTGAGCAAAGAACCAAGCGTAAGCTTATTGCGTTCTTCTTACTCTAAAACCATCACAGAGTTGGAATCGTATTTCCATCTATGCCGCACTAGCTACGATGATCGACGCAATTGGTGGCCAGGAAAGAGCCAAGACATGCGTAAACATGGGGCTGATGCTTTTCCGTGGGAAGGTGCAGCAGACATGGAAAGCCATGTTATTGATGAGCGCATTGGTCGACTTACGTCTCTAATGACTGCTGCTCTTAGTCGTGCTAATGTTCGTGGCTTCCCTGTTAATTCAGACGATGTAGCACGTTCAAAGGTAGTTTCTTCTTTCTTGAAATGGATGGTTAGCAGTCGCTACATTCCTCGCTTCTACAAGGAGATGGAACTAGCCTACAAGGAGATGGAACTAGCTGCTAACTACATGTGTGAGCGTGGCATTCTCATTACCTACGTGGGCTGGAACAGAGAAGATCGCTCTTATTTGCAGAAGCTGAGTCTTGAACAAATCTCTGAAATCAACCCTGAAGTTGGAGAAATGGTTATATCGGGTGATTCCGATGATGAATTAGTGGAAATGCTTCAAGGCTTGTTTAATGGTGTTACTCCTAAGCGAGCAAAGAAGGCACTCAAGCAGTTGCGTAAGACTGGAGCAGCAGAGCTTCCTATTGTCCGTAGACAAGTAGACGCACCAATGGTAAAGACTCTAGCTCCAGACTCAGAGTTTTTCTTCCCGTATTACGTCTCCGATCCACAACGTGCTCCGTATTGCTTCTACAAGACCTACTACACAGCTCAAGAGCTTGAAGGAAAAGTGATCACTGATGGATGGGATTCTGGCTGGGTAGACCATGTAATTGAAACGCTTTCTGGTGTCGATGTATCTAGTCTTGATCGTGAGAATAGCGGTCAGCGTAGTCATCGAATGACAAATCATGTGTCTACTGCAGATGATTTAATTGAAGTGATTCATTGCTATCAACGACTCATTGATGAAGAGGATGGAAGTGAAGGCATTTACGAAACCATCTTCCACAAGTCCTTTGACGGAGAGAGCAGTGATGTTCAAGGATATGCTAAATTTGAGCTAATGAATGGCTACGAGGAATATCCCGTAGTTGTTACGAAGTTGTCTGAGGACAATATGCGTCTGTACGATACGCAGACCATTCCGAGTATGTTAAGGGGCATACAAAACCAAGTAAAACTGGAAAGGGATAGTCGTATTGATCGTAATAGCATTAGCACTTTGCCACCAATGATGCACCCAGTTGGACAAGCTCCTACGGATTGGGGTCCGGGTCGTAAGATTCCGTATCGTCGTAAGGGTGATTTGGAATTTGGCCCTACGCCTCCTTACAATTCTGGCTCAGTGGAAATGGAACGCACAATGGAAGAACAAGCTGACCGATTGATTGGCTTGGATATTGAGAACCAGATTAGCCAGTTCAAACGTCAGTTCATTGTGGACAAGTTCTTGTACCACTGCTCTGAAGTATTGGCATTGGCATTTAAGAACTTTCAACGCTTCGGCCCAGACAGTCTATTCTTCCGTGTCTCTGGTGATATGCAGAAGTTTGATAAGGGTAGCCCAGATGACAACTTTGACATCATGATTAGCTACGACGTATTGAACTCTGATCCAGAAACACAACAGAAGAAGATAGAGCAGATGGTTCAACTCACTCTGTTAGATCGCAATGGAAAGATTGATATTGATGAGTTGCTCACTATGGCTGCTAATTCGATTGACCCACTAATGGCTGATCGCGTACTACAACCTTCAGAGCAGGCTCAGGAGCAAGTGGTCAAGCAAGTCACTGATGATCTAGCTAAAATCTTTGCAGGGATTGAAATGCCTGCTCGTCCAAATGGTGCTCAAATTGCAATGCAAGTCATTCAACAATACGCACAACAACCAGACGTAGCTCAACGCTTGCAGGGTGATGAAGCCTTTTCTGCACGTCTTGAGAAGTATGCAGGCCAATACACGTTCCAGCTACAGCAAGCACAGAACGCACAGATTGGTCGTGTAGGCACAGCCCCCGCACAAATGGGAGAAGTTCAAACTCAAAATATACAACAATGACATTAGACGAAGCAACTAAAGCCCTTTCAATGCACCAGTCTTTCGCTAGCTTCATGAAAGAAGTGAGCGAGCTACGAGAAGAAAACATTCGTGCAATGTTTGAAGCTAGCACAGATCAAATTCAACAAATCTCAGGAATGGTCTTAGCTTATGACCAACTCCTTTCAATGGCAGATTGGCCTAAGTTGCAAAAGCAACATGGGGCAAGCTTGCAATAGGTGGTAATATATAACAATCGGAAGCGCTAACCGAAAAATAGCGGTAATATTATGTTAAATGAAATCCAAACAGCTAACGTCGAGGCTGAACCAAGTTCGATGGTAAAAACCAACACATCAATTCTTGATTTTGCTACTGCAAGAGCCCGTCAACTGGGCGCAGAAATTCCAGAGCAAGAGCAAGAGCAAAGTGTTCCAGAAGAAGTTACAGAGTCTGAGCAAGAAGTTCCTGAATTTGAGAGTGACGGAATGGAAGGTGGAGATGAAGTAACTACAGAAGATAATGTTCTTTCTAAAAATTTAGATGACTATTCAGAGGAAGAGCTTCGAGAACTGTCAGAAAAGCTTGGAAGTCGAGCAGTGGCACGTTTTGGTGAATTAACAGCAAAGCGTAAAGCAGCAGAAGAAAAGCTAGCACAACTTGAAGCAAGTCTGAATCAAAAGAATGAAGATCCATTGGAGCGTAAAAGCGTAACAAAGGATAATCCATACAAAGACATTGATAGCATTGAAGGCTTGCAAGATAAAGCACAAGAAGCTAACAGCATCATTGAATGGGCTGAAGACATTCTTTTCAACTCAGATGAATATTCAGCAAGTGATGTAGTAGTAGAAGTGGAAGGCAAAGAGCTAACTAAAGCGGAAGTCCGTAATAGTTTGAAGAATGCACGTAAGAGCCGCGATTTACTATTACCAGAGCAATTGAAAGTGATTCAAGCTCGCCAACATGGTGAGCAGATGAAGGAAGCTTTTAAGGCTCGCGCTAATGAAGAGCTCCCTTGGATGGCAGGAGAAGATAACGATACTCGTAAGCATTACGAAGCTATGGTTACTGATCCACGGTTTGAACAATTGAGCAAAAACCTAGAGCCAGACATTGCCGCACAGCTGCCTTACATTTTGGCACACGCAGCAAACAGTCTCTACGGTAAAAAGGAAGTACAACAAAAAGCGTCTCCTCGGTTAACGCCTCCGAACTCTTCCTTTTCCAATGCCGCTCAATCTTCAAGACCAGCAGCTAAATCAGATAAAGCAATTAAAGAAATGGAAAGTCGCTTCAAGCAATCTGGTGACAAAAAGGATTTCATTACTCTCAGAACCTTACAACTATCTAACAAAAAATAAAAATTCAATAATTACATATCATGGCGTTTTCAGGAACATTCAATACAACTAATCCAGGCGGCGCGGTTTCTAACCGTGAAAGCCTTTCGGACGTACTTACCATCCTTGCACCAGAAGAGACACCAGTTCTTTCTTCTGCTAATCGCAAGAAAGCCGGTGCCACCTATGAAGAGTGGACAGTAGATGCACTTAGTGCTCCCTCTACTACAGGTATTGATGAAGGTGCAGACGTTACTACATTCACTGACCAATTCTCAGGTCGTGCTCGTCTCGGTAACTACGTACAGAAGTTCCGCCGTAACTATCGCGTTTCTGATTTACAGGAAGCGGTTCAATCGGTTGGTCCTGCTAGTATTGCAGAAGCTGAGTCCAAAGCATTGCGCGAACTAAAGCGCGACATCGAAGCAACTCTTTGCTCCACTAATGATCGTGCTGCTGAAGATGGTGCTGGTCAGCCTTATCAACTCCGTGGCCTTGGCGACTGGATTGATTCTGCTGGTCCTACAGATGTCCCAGCAGGCTTCCGCACTCCAGCAGGTAGCATTCATTCTTCTGGTGCATTCTCGGAAGAAACTCTAAATGACTTGATTACTTCTGTGTATCGCGTTACTGGTTCCACTAACAACCTCACCTTGTTTGCTGATACAGCACTACGCCGTGAGATTAGTGACTTCTCTCGCACTTCTGCTGCTGCTGATGCAACTGTACGTAATGTAAATTACGACGGCAACTCGGCTCAGTTGAAACTGTCCGTTGAGTTGTACCAGTCTGATCACGGTATTGTTTCAATCGTCAATCTTAACCCAGATTGCGCTCCTGACACAGTTAACAAAGACACAGGTTACTTGATCAACCCAGACTACTACGGCATCCATGAGTTGATTCCAACTGGTTCAACTCGTCTTGAGAATCAAGGTGGTGGTGAGCGTGGTTATGTGGACTGCACATTGACACTTGGTGTGTACCACCCTGGTGCTCACGGCAAGATTACAGCAATTGCTTAATTGACTTAGGGAGGCTGGGAATGTAAATATCCTAGCCTCCCTTTCTTTTTTTTATATATTATGCAAATCATAAACAAACCAAGTCATGTAACAGATGAAGAAATTGATCGCCAACTAATGGCTCATTTCCAAGCTGCATTAAAAGAAGAAGAAGCAACAGAGCACTTGCGCGTAGCACAGGCAAGAAAAGAAGCTCAACAACAAGTGGGTAAGACCCATCCAACTTTAGGTAAATGCGTAGCCTCCATTCCACCCCGTGAGTATTTCCGTTTGATTAAGAAATACGGACACGCTGAGGTGCATTCAAAAAACTTCCTTCAATATTTCCAAAAGAAGTTCTCGGAATTGTCTCCGAATAAAATCTAGCCAATGCAAAGTAAAACCTACACGGATTTATACAACCTCATTACAGCACTGTCTGGGGCAGGTTCATTTACAACTGAGGAACAAGCTAACATTCTACAGTTTGTAAATCGTCGTGCATTTGAGGCTTACCAGACTAGCCAAATGTGGCCACGATTCTTAGTGATAGGAGAGCAGCGAGACATTGGAGCTAATCAAACCATCCCATATTCTGAAACAGGTAAGGATGACATTGCTGAGTTTATTAGAATCCACAGGAGCCAGCCTTTTAATCGGAATTCAGTATGTGAGTTTAATTTCTATGTAGATGCAAATGGTGCTCATTTAATTAATTTAAGTACCGAAGATTCTGTGTCAGCGTATGTGACTTATAAGAAACAGATGCCGACTTACACGGCAGTAAGTACAGACGTGCCACTTGAGTTCTTTTATTTTATAGCACACGCAGCCTTCTCTGACTTTCTATTGATGGATGGTCAGAATGAAAAAGCTAAAGTAGAAGATATGTACGCTAGGAATTATCTAATGTTTGAGCTAGAGAAGGTAGATGTCATATCAAATAACAATTCAATTAACAATAAAATGAGCACTTACGTAAACCGCCAAAGCCGCTCGTACTAGACAATCAACGTATAATATATATCATGAGTAAATCACGTAATAACGCCCTAGAGTTTTCAACAGTCGGCTCAGAGGTTTTGGAATCAACAGACGCAGTTACAGGTAAACGATACGGAGCATTACAAATTATCAATGACGCCACATTCAGTGCTTTAACTGCTGGAAACGTTACAGATACAAGTAAGCTAATTGGGCAAACCATTCCTGCGGGCATGGTAATTTATGGTGAGTTTAGTGCTGTAACAGTAAGTTCGGGTCTAGTAATGGCTCACAAATACTAGATAATGAAACTTAGTTTAAAAAATTCATTAAGCGACAGAGAGACAGCTAGCTTTCCTCCTGCTACGCAGTTTTATTACTTTCAACCAACCCTTTCATTTTTGTATAGCCGTCCAGATGGATCTTCGCTGTATATTAGACCTTAACATAAAACAGTATGCCAAATTTTACAGTATCAACACCAATTGACACATTCATGCAATCCGCAAATAAGGCGGAGATGCTGGAAAACACAGGGGCCGCAGCAGCCGACGCACGGCGGGAGTTTGCGGGCGGGGTGGTTGCGAGTCGTACTGGTTCAGCAACTTGGCTATTTGAGGATTGGCCACAGCCTGCGCTTGGTACTTCTGATTTTAGTTTTAGCTGGGAGGGTGCGACTGTTGATACGGCTACCAACACTAAAACTTTACTAAATGCCGCCAATGGCACTGCTGGGTTTGGCATTCGATTGGATCGCGATTCGGGGTCTGGATATGATGCGGGATCTGTTAATTTTTATATCGGAGCTACATCATTCGTGATCGACTACGGTTCTGACATATTTGAGTCATTGGCTCAATGGACGCTGGCATGCGACCGCAGCGCAAACGCTGTATTATACCGTAACGGCGTGTCGGTAGGATTGGTGGACATTAGCGCAGAGGTTGCGACATCATTGGATACTACTTTATATGACATCGGAATACGTCAAAATACAGGATACAAATTGCAGTCGATCACCCCATTCAACACAGCCCTCACCACAGCACAGGCGCTGTCACTCTACGAGCTAGGGGCGCAGGGGTTCTTGGCGGAGAATAAGGCGCTGGCTTGGGGTGGTGTCGTTAGCGGGAAGAGTGTCAGCTTCTCCAACTCCACAGACGGTGGCACGGCGAGTGTAAATAAATTTGATTTTGTAACAACAGCGGCTAACGGTTTGCAAAACGTAGTTGTGACACCAAGTAATAAAACATTCAGAGTCGGTTCTACTTTTAGAGTATCGCTTACCAATGTAGTGTTACCTGTTAGCGGCGAGGCCAGAATGAGAATCAACCTTGTAGGTGTTGATGTGAGTAATATCGTGGTGGTCACGGGGGATGGTGATTACGAACTGGTTACGACGGCTGACAGCGGAAACGGCGGTTGGGGTGTCAGATTGAGTGTAACGGAGTCGGGTGTCTCTTTCGCCGCTGACGTTGAAATCGAACAACTCGGCGCACTAGCCCACCTACCACTAACCGACGACTGCCGTCAGCTCAAGGACATCGGGCCGAACCGCTACGATGCCACAGCCTCGGCCACAGGCGTAACGCATATGAAACAGGCAGAGCGCCACAGCTTCCGTGACGACAACGCCACTGGAACAGGCAGCCCGTATCTAGTCGCAGCCGCTGACATCCTAGCAGCTAATGAAGTGGTAACGGGTGTGATTGTGGATGGAGATTACTACTCAGCCACAGGCACGCAGACGGACGCTTATCGCCGCATCCAACTGGTCATTAACGGATCTCACATTCTGGTTCGCAGGTCCAATGGAACATTGGTGGATACCATCGCTACCACCAGTCCTGCTAGCACTACAGCCTTCTCAATCACAGTTCTAACCAGCCGCTACTAATATGTACACTCTATCTAATATCTCAGCCGAGGGTTTCTACTTTCGCAAATCAAACTGCGAATGGGTGGTTGCTCTGCCCGATCCATTACCCATGGATGCCGTGGTTACAGAAGTGGACTTAGAGTCACTCAGCCTTACGTATGAGGTTGAGAGCGACCCGACTACCATCGTTTACACCCAGACTCAGATTGACGCAGCACTAGTCTCCATTACATGAAGATTGTTGGAATAGTTCTGCTAGCATTCACCATCACCTTTCTGGCTTGGTCGTGGAATTTTAAGAGCACTGGGTTGGAAATCATCCCGAATAGCGACCAAGTCTCTGCATGGTACGCAGCAATGCAGTATCAATATGAGCACGATTTGCCATCCATTGAGTACTCAGTGATCGAGACGACAGGCGCGAGTAACAACTGGCTCGGCACACCGATCAACGGTTACGTGGTTGTCTGGAATCATGCTACTTACGACGACCTGCGGAAAAACATGTTTGTTATTTATCGCTGGCCAGACGGCAGGCTTATCAATCACAGGCTGCGAGTTAAGACTGCTGATGGTTGGATTGCAGAGGGTGACGGAAACCGTAACGCTGATCCAATCTTAGTTACCAAGAATAATTTAGTAGGGATAGTCCTACACAAAAAAGTATATAGCTATTAATATGAATACCATTCAACGCAAACAATATAAGGCAAAAAAGAAAGTCGTGCCAATTAAAAAGAAGGTTATTAAGGTTACGCAAAAGAAGCCTAAGATTAAAAAGAAGTGCAAGTAAGAAAATTAAAATGGACTCCGAAAAAATAGTCTCAATATCACTTGGTCTACTTTGGGTAGTTGGACTAGCTGGTGGATACATTGTGCATAGTGCTACTCAAGATGTAAGCGAGCTAATGCAAAAGGTTCCAGTGCTTGAACGTCGAGCGAATGATGCTGAAAATAAATCAAAGTACTTAGAGTCTAAACTAGATAACGAGCAAGAGGGAATCGCTAAAGTTTTAGAGTCTATGCAAAAATTGTTGAGCAACCATGAGTCTCAGCTTGCAGTAATAGAGCAAAGGATTTCTAGGAGTGAGGTTGAGCGCAAGGAGTTGTCTGTTGACGTAAAAGACTTACTTAGAGTTTCTTACGCAATGGATGCAAAATTAAACACATTTGAAATAGCTGAATGATACAATTAATAGCAGA
>Ga0208303_1000669_pt1 | contig 14166 bp, 26 predicted proteins | sample CB_VirMetaG_2_FD_184537 | JGI IMG/M metagenome (GOLD analysis project Ga0208303, IMG submission 184537) | Freshwater to marine saline gradient viral communities from Chesapeake Bay - CB_1504_2 Viral MetaG (SPAdes) (version 4) | ecosystem: Environmental > Aquatic > Marine > Coastal | place: USA... | reverse complement strand
CAGTTACAGGTGTTTCTCCAGTCAAGGTAAGAGTCTCAGTCTGGAATGCATAGTTAGCATCCAAACCTTCTAGTGTAACAGTAGTTATGTCACTGCCACTAGTAGATACTACAGTAACAACACTGGCAGCACCGATTGCAGGCCAAGGATACAACTGTTGATCAGTAGTTTCCGCACCAGTCCAAACAGTTGACCAACCAGTACCGACAGTGCCGTCAATCGCACCAAACTTATGTACGGGTATGTAACCCGAAATATCACCATTTGATAATGGGATGTTAGATGCCGCTCCAAAGGCGTTTGATAGGTTACCGTCTTTGTCTGCCAACATAACCACTTCGTGAAGGTCTTTATTCCTTCTACCAAAGTGATTCTGTCTAAATGTTGAGTACTGTGCCATGTGGTTGTCTCCTTAACTAATCCTATTTCCTAGATTTCTGGTAGGCGTTGTATTCTTTACGTTTCTTATCGTTCGCTGCTTTCTCAGCAGGAGTCATTTGAGATACAGGTTTCTTTTTAGCGAACCTATCTTTGAATGCCTGTGCAGACTGAGAAGTGCCTTTGGGATAATCTGAGGTTTTTAGTGCAGGTACTTTTGTTTCATCAACATTTTCCTCCATAAGATAAGCATCAACACCGGCAGTAGACTTTAGTTTCCATTGCTTTGCCGCTTTCTGTGCCGCATCATATGAACTAGTTGCTTTAACTACAACCTTACCTTTCCTAGCATGAACTACAGTGTAGGTCATTTCCTTTGCTTCTTCGAGGTCTACCGACTCTCCCATTCGTTTACCTTGGGTAGCACTAGTGTTAGTGGGAAACTTATCTTTAGCAACACTAAACGAACTTGCTGGTGCCGTTTTAAGAGCTGGATCACCCCATAGTTTGATTGCTTTGTTGATTGCTTCAAATGCAGAACGGGCTTTAACTGACTGGGATGCACCTTTCTTTAACTTGTTGACTGGTTTTGTAACCGTAACTTTCCAATCTTGAACCGCTTCTCTCATCTGACTAAAAGTCATCATTTCCTGTACACTCTCCGTTTTCCAACTACCACCGGCAGCTTTATATTGTTTAGATGCCCATCCGTTTGCATATGCGGAGGGATATACGTCAAACTTTGCCTTTGCCTGTGACTTAAACTTAGACCATAACGCAGGGTTAGTAGGTACGTTTTTTTCTTCAAGTTCGACCGACTCTCTTATACCGTTTTTCTTTCTCCAAGCCAAAACAGTTGCAGCATCATTGACTTCGTCTGCGTACTTTCCTGCCTTTTTTCCAGTAGGATTTGCTTTCATGGCATCATGTGCATCTTTCCTAATGTACATCAATTGCGCTTTTGGTAAGTTCCAGAATCTATCGTTTTCGATACGAGCGCCGTTCCTTGGTCGTCCATCACCCATTTTCCAATTAGTTTTTTCTTGCATCCCTGCTGATTCCTTTTTATCTGTCTTAACCATAATAGGTTTGTTTCCTGTTCCCGGTCGATCTGTATCTGGGTCAGCACTTCTCTTTCTACGTGCACTAGATGCGCGATCCTTTTTACTCATTGAATGTGCTTTGTCTCGGGGCATACACTTAGGTTTGCCTTCTCCGGGATCTTTTGCACAGTCTCCCTTAATCTCTCCATCGGTACCTACACGAACCCAATCACCCTTCTTTCCTTTACCAAACCACTTACGGAGATCTTCCATACGCAGTCTAGGTTCTCTTCTATTGTAGTGTTGAGTCACAATAGAGAGATTTGATTTGTCGTTGTTCATAGGATTGTTATCCTTATGATGAACGTCCTTCTCGTCAGTCAGATCTTTACGACCTCGCATTGCACGACGTGCCGCATTTCGTGCAGTCCGTCGTTTAATCTGTTCGGGATCAGAATGATAGTTGGCATACTCTTTCGCGTAGTCCCTCACTTCTTTTCCTCATTAGTCTTAGGTTTGGTTTTACGGTTGATTGCGTTCGTACGTGCAAGTCTCGCACGGTCAAGGATACGGTCGTGTTTCTTCATATCCTGTTCCTTCTCACGATTGATTCTCTCTTTGGCACGATCTACTGCATCTTCTGTGACTATGGACTCTGCCATCTTTGCGACTTTACCCAGTTCACGTGCATCAACACCTTTGACATTGTACTTGCGTAGAATCTGTGCAGCATGGTACTCTGCACCGTGACGACCTTTGTCCTTCTCCATTTCCTTTCGAACAAACTTGGCAACTTCTCTATACTTCTTTGCCTTAAATGTTTTCGAAAGAAAAGCAGTGATAGCACGAGCGGTAGACATCTCATCAATCTCTTCCACCGACTCAATGACTTGTTCATACTTGAGTTCGGGATCAGGTGACTTGAATGCTTTCTTACGCATTATTGTTTTGTTAACAACTTCGAACTCACCGTTCTTCCAGTTGATCACGACAGGTAGGTTAAGGTCAGACTGCATATCCTTGAGGATTGCCTCTGAGTTACCGTGTTTCTTGATCTTCTTACCCTTGTTGGCGGCCATCTTCTTGAACAGACGTTGTAACTCTGCAACAGTAATAGCAGGTTTGTTACGTTTGTCATTCATACGGTCAGCAAAGTGACGTGTGAACTCGATGTCAACATCAAACTTATTCAGGAGACGATCAGCAAACTTCTCTAGGTCATTGAGTTCTTTCTGAGATACTTCTTCTTTGAAAGAACGGCGACGACTCAGGATGTTCTGTGCACGATCAATACCGGGAGTCATCTTGACTGCCTTCTTGACTGCTTGAGGGGTACCTTCTTCGGGTTGTTTCTTGGTGGTTATTACTACCCCTTTCTTAACAATAGGGGAGTTCTCGATCAGTTCTACGTCTTCTAACCATTGACGTGTTACGTTACCTTCGTCTAGTGCAACGATAACATAGTTAGTTCCTAGACGATGGATAGATCCGGTCTGACCACTCTTGACTGTTACCTTATCACCCTCAACAAACAACTCACCTTCGATATACTTCTCACGAGTTTCTGATACAGGTTCTAAGTTTAACTTATGGTAGAACTCACGGGTTTCTTTAAGACCCATACCTATGCGTACATCGTTGAATAGTTTCTTTGCATCGCGATTAGACATAGAGGTGGGAATGCCCTGTGAGAACAACGTGAAGTCGTTCTGTTTTGCATTGTCTCTCTGTTTAGAGGCGGACATACCTTCCAACCCCTCTGCGTCAGGATCACGATCACCAGATGAGATGATATTAATCTTCTCAAAGTTATAGAATCCGTGACGACCCTTGACGTTGTTGTACTTGTTCAGGAGAGTTTTAAACTCGGTGAGACGGTCTGCACCCACGACCATATTGACTTTGTTGTATCCTTCATCATATAACTTTACTGCAACATCAAAGACGGTACGAGAACCTTTGTCTGACATGATGCTACGTGCGTGTTTAGGATACATCTTACGTGCGTGTTTGATCTTCTGGTCGTAACTGAGGGGGTTCTTTCTTGCGTCCTGAGTCTGAGACAGGTAGATCTTATAGGGGGATTTACCCGACTTCGCAGACATGGCGTTCATTAACTTACCATGACCTGTCGTAGGAGGGTTCATTCTACCGTAGGTGAAGAAGACTTCTCTCTGTTCTTCAACCAAATATTGTTTAAATGAGGGTAACATTACGATTTTCTATCCTTATCAGTCTGACGAACACTAGGCAATAACTTACGTGCAATTGCCGAGACGCGAGTCTTCATTTTACCCACTCGCTTTTCAATTTCTCCACGACGTTGTGGAGTGAGGTCACCTCGGGAGGCATCCTTACTGAACTTTTTGAATAGTTGATTCCGTGCTTGTTTGGTTGCACGTTTCATGAGAGTGTCTTTAGTTGCCGACTTCTGCATGGATCGTTTACGAGCCATCTTCATTCTGGACTTGTTGCGTTTCATCGCACGTGCAAGGGCACGTCGTCCTTGGAAACTCAAGACTTCGTTTTGTTCAGAGTCCTCTGCCCAGAAGGGGTCTTTACTTTCCCCAGTGTTTCCAGTCGCGGTATCCTGTTTACGCTTCTTCGCGTTCTTGGATATCTGACCGTCTTGGCCCGGCGCATAGTCTACTGCCAAAAAATCTTTGAAATTAAGTGGTTTAGCCACTTCGTCCTCCGTCTCTACCATTGGTTTAAATATATAATGTGATAAGTCTAAGACAAGTACCACGTTCACTAACTGAGTTATGTATATTATTTATACAAGTTTGAATCTCAATCTAATACAACTTTGCAAATGGGCCAAACAAATCACCCTTTTTCTGTGCAAGAAACCCCAAATCTGTCAGGGCATTGTTTAGTTGTGTTCTATTTCGTATTGAAAACATCTCGTTCAAGATATCCAACTGCATCAACTTACTGAGTGCAACATCGGATCTACCTTTCTCGAATACTCTGGTCATATTCTTCACGAACTCTGCATCGTTTCGAACACCCAGATCAACATTACGTGTCGCTTGAAGTTTCTTGAATCTATCCACATGAGTCTCTACATCGTCTAGAAACTCTTGAGTGTTGGTCGGATAGTTTTTCCACGATCTCCATCGTTGACTCTCCAGTCCGACATTCCTAAACAAAGATGATGCCATATCTAGAGGTACCTTACCTAGACGTGCAGACTGTGCACTGAGGTCAGTTGCCTCCAACTTGAGGTTCGCATTACCCTGTTCGTTCTGTCGTATCTGAAACTTAATTTCTTGTTTGGATGATCCAATGAACACCAAGGAGTCTGTCTTTCGGAACTGATCCCCTTGCAAGGCGAAGGTGAGATCTGCTTTCTGAAACTGAAATGAGTACTGATCGCCATCAAACACGTCTTGTGAGTCAAGGTTAACCAACTCCCACTTCGCATTATTACCGGAGATCAACTTCAAGGAGATACCAACCACTTGACGTTTCTTAAACATGGATCGGAGTATCGCATTGAACTCCTGTAGGGATGTAGAATTGTCTCGTATCTTGGCGTCTAGTTCTCTCTTGACCCTTTCCAGATCAGATACCAACCAGATGTCTGCGGGGTTCCATGTGTCCTTCTTAGGGATCTTATAGAGGGTCTTACAGGTATCTGTGATGTAATCCATGAAACCACCGTCACGAGAGTAATGACCATATGACGTACTGCCCACCTCACGATAGGTTGTCAGTTGTTGTTGGAAGATTGCATTCTCCCACGTCTCGTTCATGTCTGGATAGATCTTCAACAGATCATTCCGGTACAACTGGTAGAACTTCTTCTGGTCTTGGTAACCGTTGTTCTCAATACTCTTTTGTATTGCAAACATAGTGGCGTTCTCTTGCATCGCCGTGGTCTTGGCATTGGAACCACCACCCCCCGTGAACTGAGACTTCTCTATCTCCGACCACTTGTACCCATTGAATAGAGGTACAAAGTTGGTGGAGGGTTTGAGTATGGTTTTGATCTGCGCTTCATTGGTCTGTGATACTGCACGTAACCAATCCTTCACTGTAGGAGAGTGGATGATTGTTTGACGAGTGCGATCCGTCATCAGAATCTCTTTCTCGGATTCGATCAATGCTGCAACCTTACCGATGTAGGGTTTCTCGAATGTTATATATTTTCCACCAGATAGTCCGGCCATGTACAGTTCCTCGTTATTGATACTATTTATAAGGAATCATACACAAAAAAAAGGACGCTGTCAAGCGTCCGAAGGGAGAGATAAATTGGAGCGGAACAGAGGTTTCGAACCTCCATCTTCGGGTTGGACACCCGACGTAATCGTTATACTAATTCCGCATTAAAAAGGTGAGGAGTGTAGGTATTGCACCCACATCAAGCGTCAAGCAACTCCTCAATAAAGGTTTCATACACATCCTTCTTGGATCGGTCACAAAGGTTGTCCCAAGTATAACGTGCGTCCATTGCACCCAACAGTTCAAGGGCTTCTATTCTCCATGTAGACCACAATGGTTTATCGTATTTTTTGATACTAGGCATGTTGTGCATGAGGTCACAGATCTTTACCATACGAACCTCTGGGGGTGCAAGTCCAAGTCTCGCACGATCTAGGGCTTTGCGTTGAGAACGGTTACCAACATAACTCTCAGGTTTGGTCAGATACCAGACTGCTTCTGCAACAGTATCTCCGAATCTCTGTACGATATCCTCCATGGTAACATCAGTATCTTCTACGGTATCATGAAGATATGCAGCTTTCACCATATCAGGGTTTGGAACGGCCATATACTCAAACACGTTCGCAGCGACAGCATAACAATGTTCGACATAGGGTTCCCCAGTGAACTTGCGTACCTGACCCTCATGGGCGTTGATAGCAAACATCTTAACTTCTTCTAAACTAACCATAGATACTGTGCCTAAAGAGTACTTTACCATTTTCGTACCCGCGAACAGGACGACCGTTTTGGGTAATCACCGCAGTGAGTTCCCGATTACTTGTTACATTATACTCCAGTTCTAGATCCAAGGCAACAGCTGCCGCCTTATAATTATCATAATTTTTCACATGAACAACACCATCACTACGTTGGAAGTGTAACTGGAATCGTTTCAACTCCTCTTCTTCTTGAGAATACTGATAGTAGTCCATCGCAAGTTCACTACAAAGTTCTAGGTTGACACGTTTAACACGTCGTTCCCCAGTCTCGTCAAGGATGAACCGGCGAACCTCCGCCGGTATTTGATCGTATGAGTGATAAGTGATCTCTTCCATTATGCAACCTCCGCCATTTTCAATGCAAGGTTCATCGCCTTGAGTTTCTTCGCTTGGTTGGAACCGAACCATGCAGACTGCATTCGAGTATCGTTTGAACGACCCAACTCGTGGTCAGTCATGTAAGTTACTGCGTTAACTGCGTTCCACCATGAACCCATCGCCATGTCAGCACCGGGTTGAGTCTCTAGTGCATCGAACGTACGTTGTGCAGAACGAGACAGATCAACATAATCCATAACCGACTTCTCTTTCACAGGGAAGATCGCGTTGAAGTATTGAACCAAATCTTCGTGCTTAGTCTTCTTCTTTGCGAGGAAACGTGCAGCTTCTTTGTACTGGGCAAACTTCTCATGGGCGATACCCAACTGTTCTTTGACCAGATCACCGTTGAATGCCTTACGGTGGTTAAGTGCAACTTCGTTCTTTGCGTTCGCATTAAGTGACATAGTCAAAGTGTTGTTACACACTACACGAATCGGAGTGAACCGTACGTTGATTGACTTACCGTACTGGTGAGGGTTAGAGAACAGAAGGTAGGAATCTACCTGATCTTCACCCAACACGTTGAACGACTCATTAACCTTCGCAAGTGCCCATACCATCTGACCATCTTTCAGTGAACCTGCGGTGTGCATTTCCATGTCACCCGCCATGCAGTACTCGTTAAAGAACTCGAACGCTTCACTGTTCTGAACGGGATTCCAACCCTCACCCACAGACGGAGCAAGAACACGGTTGTCGGTTGAACGAACTAGAGCGGAGGTACCAGTGATGATTAGATCACCATCATCGGGGGCAGCGTATGTTGGGATCTTCTTAACTTCCCAATCACAACCTGCTTTCTCCATCATTTGACGAGGCGAAAGGTCTGAGGGAACTCGCTCTCCCAGACCATGCCATGGAACTTGTCCTGCGTATGCCATTGTTTCAACTTGATGACTCATAATAATTTCCTTCTCTCAGTGTTTAATATAGGTATATTATACATTGTTTTCATAATAAAGGCAATAACATTTTTAGAACATTTTGGAATAAAAACCGACTTCGTTATAACCTTTAGTTAGGTAAGACTAACCCAGATACGACCTGTCGATATTCCTTGGATACTTCGGGCGCACACTTCACAACAAACGGCACCGCTGACTTGTTGAACTTAACCCGTTTGGGATCAACCTCACCACTCATACAGACCGATGGGAGAAACGCATACTGACCATTCTGTGTCGGGGTTAATAGACGGGGATCATCAATCTCATAAGAATCAACATTCTCAACTACAAACTTACCAACAAACTCACCCGTTAATGTACATACAGATACAATTTCATTTACATCAAAACTCATTCTTACTTATCCTTTATCCATTCAAATTGACCATTCGCAGGATCAAACTGAGCACACTCAGTTGATGCCGCATCAAGTCGCCAAGCAGATTGTACTGAACCTGCACCTAGTATAGCACCCACAGTGAATGCTATTAAAAACAATACTCCAATCGTTATATATCGCTGTTCTAAATCAATCATTTCAATTCTCTCATTTTTGACATGCGTTGTTTTGCTGCCATCCAAACTTCAAAGGTCTGGGGTTTACGTGCATCTCCATAAGACAGACCCTTCCTCTTAAACTCATTCGCAAGTACCTTCTTCTCGTGAGCACCCATGAAGGTACCGACCAGACTCAGGAGACACTGACGAAACGAACGTCCGTGGTGCATATGACCCAGAGTGTGAGCAAGTTCGTGTAGTAGAACATACTTGTTGAAACCAGTGATCGGACATAGAGTAACCGTGTGACCATTAGTGAAACCAGACATCTTTTTGGTTCTAGAGTTCATCTGAGCGATGACCGGTTGTGCGGTAAAGATACGAGCCACGTCACTCTCGATCGACTTCTCCCACAACTTAATCCAAGTCTTAGACTTGTAGATCTTTCGGGAGAACTTAGTCACCTCGTCAAGAGTGTCGAAGGTGGGGTTGTCGCACATACGCATGAACAGATTCTCTGCCGCATATGTCTTCTGACGTTCAGAATCACGAGTACTCGAACCTTTATTCTGTTTCTCACGATGTTTTACTAAGTACTGATTGTACTTGTATTCGTTCGAATCGTAGATAGGCATATCGTATGGGCTTCGTTCAGGATATCCTCTCACATTCATAATATATTCTCTCTTTCAATTCAATATAACCATTATACCACACGTTTTTGGCAATGTACACAACTATTTCACTTATTTTTATACCGTTGTGTTATATGCATATACCTAATAATTATATTGTGCGAACGATCTCTCTACTTCTCCAACTATGTGCGGTGTTGTGCTAATGAGTTGATATGTTTCTTCGTACAAGTAACCGCTGAATCCATCATGTTTGAGTAGTTCTCTTGCTTCATCAAATGTCTCTGCTTCAACTTCAAAGTAACAACCGCCATGATCAGCTCTTGCTATAAACTTTTTAATTGTTTTACTCATAACATATCCTCTATAGATATTGAAGGGAGAGGACACTCACTACCACTATGATTGTCAACTGAAATAAAAATCTACTTACTTGTTTCATTACACACCTCCAATGAAAGCGTACTGAGGTTCACGACAGAATTGTCCTATCTCATCAAAACCCATCAGGCAGAACCCGTTCATGGGATCAGTACCGTCTTCGTACTCAACTAACTCGTAACCAGATTTGAATGACTGGACTTTGTTGATATCATCAATAAAAATAACTTTCATAATAAACACCTTAGATTAATTGGGTAATAAATCCACAAACACTTATCACGTTCAGCGCGACAAGGTTCCACAACTTTGCGTTGATAGACTGAACAGACAACAAAGACAAACCAACTATCGCGATCACAGGATTCATGTGAAAGGCAAAGATTGCCATAAGAATCGCTCCGAGGAGACCGCAAAGGGTTGGGAAGTCTTTCTTCATAATCTAGTCTCTTTCAATCAATTAGGTAGCCATTATCTCATAATTATTGATCGTTGTCAAAACAAATAGGTGACCCAAACGAGAAAATTGGTCACGTCACATTACCGCCTTGATGTGTTCCATATCAATAATCGCTGCAGCATTACCCTCTACATCGACTGGCATTGCTTTAGTCCAGTCAAGGAATACTGCGGTACCTTTCTTAATATGAGTTGCTTCAGGCCCTACCATCAATACCAATGCCGGTTTAGCCCCCTTACTGGTATCACCGGTAAGAATGATTCCCCCACTGGTGGTGTTTTCCTTTTCAGTCTCAGTTACGAGTACGTTGCTGCCTATCATTTTCATATTCATTTCCTGTTAAGTTGTTTACTTTCCTAAATGAGGGAACTCGGCCCGTGCCTCTTCCATCGTTAAAACCTTCCAATTACTGACATCAGTGCGGAACATCTGAAGTCGATTCAACCATTCATATAGATTGGGCAACATGTCAGATCGCATTACACGTCCTCTACCATCGATTACGATACCCATTATGATACATCCTTTTCGTAGATTTCGATATTCTCAGCAGGAACGTTCAGCGCAATCAAGTTGCGTTTCATCTGATCGGGATCTGCTACGTTCCACACAATGTGTCTCTCACCTAAACTATCAGTCCATTCAAGATTCATCACGTACATTATCAAATCTCCTCTACAAAGTGAATACCGATTGGACTACCGTTCACAGAACGATGTCCCGCAGGTTTAATGTCTTTCAACTTCCACCATGTTTTGGTGTCGTCGTCTCCGATCCAATGGATGCAGACTTCTTGTTTAGGGTAGTTGATCGATAGGATCTTACCCTCTACAGTAGGATGCATCGCACCCCAATTAGCTTCTACCTCACGACCGAGGATTTCTTCGCGACAGTAGTCAAGGATATTGTGTTTACTCATAAAAAAACTCTCTCTCAATTCAAAATACATATGTATTATATCATGAGAGAGAGCCATAGGTCAACACTTTTATGTGTATTTAAGTGACCCGTTTAGGTCATTTGGTCACTAGTCTCGTGGAGGAGGTTCCATTCCAAGCTGTTCCTGCAACCTGGCACGGTTGATAAGGTGTTCACCTTCAACGTCATCCTTAGACTGACCGAAGTATGCAACGGCAATATGTTTCTCAACCATCATGGTGTTCACACTGCGGTATGAATCTGTCTCACTATCATACACGATGAACTCACCTAGGACACGACCATACTTACCTTTGCCATCCTTTCTAGTTCTGAGAGTAGACTTCTTACCCAACATCTCTTTAAGGTATTCCTTGGCAAAGAGACCATACTTCTTTTCTTCCGAGTCTCGGGTTCGACTCTCAGGCGTATCAATGCCATACAGACGAACTCTCTCCTTACGCAACCAAACACCAAATCCAAGATCGATGTTCACATCAACGGTATCTCCGTCAACAACTCTAACTATTTCAACTCCATATTCGTACATTTTATTCTTCTCTTACAATTCGTTTATGTTTACTCACACTCAGCACGACAAGTGCTTCGCATAAATCTGGTGGCGGGAGGTGGATTCGAACCACCGAAGCTTTCGCGTCAGATTTACAGTCTGATCCCTTTGGCCGCTCGGGAATCCCGCCTACAACTATCTAAACTTTTTCATTGACAACTCATCAGTTGATCGATGTCCTTTTTGTTGAACTTTCTAAACTTACGTCTAGTAGGAGACCATGTCGACTTCGGTGTCTTGAACCAAATCACATCGGTAGTGCCTTTACGAACATACCCGTATAGAGTAGTACCTTTAGTGATATAAGTGTGATTAGGATAGTGACCACCTTCCGTAATCTCTTCACGCCATAAGTATCTATACGGTTCAAATATCATATTTACCTTCCATATATGTTTCGGGTACGGAGTGATACGCAACCAGACGGTGCAGTTGGAGAACGATAGCGTCGTCAACCTCATTGGTAGGATACGTGCCATCAAACTCTTCAATTAGATCGACCAGAATCTGACGGGTCACAGCTTCTTTCTGGTCTTCAGTTATTGTAATATTCATAGATCAATTCCTAGGTTAAGTGTATATTGTACCACTTTAGATATCAGTTGGCAACGGTTCGTTTAAGTCTACACTTCTTCACCAAAACGACGAAGAAGTGTAGACTTGCCTTAGAGACCAAGGATAGGTGCCAGATCCGGTTCACTGAAGGTAGATGGTTTGAGGATCTTACCAGTCACCTCATCACGGAGGGCAATACCGTTAGGGAACTTAGACATATTAGAACGCTTGACTTCTTCCCAGATGTCATTGAAGTCCATACCTAGAGTTGATGCCATTCCCATGATCACCCACACCATGTCTGCAAGTGCGTCTGCAACTTCAACAACATCTTGTTCCTTATATGCTTCTTGCAACTCGTGGTACTCTTCGGTGATCAAGTCCATATACAGTTCGATCTGTGGGTCAACAAAATCTGTTATTGCAGGGGCATCCAAACACGATACTACCGGGTAGTCTTGTCCTCCAATACTCATAAATACTTCTACATCATCTTGATACATTATCTTCTCATCCTTACCCTTGTTGGCGGCCATTACCGGGTAGGATTGTCCTCCAATACTCATAAATACTTCTACATCATCTTGATACATTATCTTCTCATCCTCGCATGGTCAAGAGCTTCCTCTTGGCTTATAATGGGTACCGCATTAGACTTGTGCATCGTTGAGATGCCTTTGACTAGGGTTCCCGTGTATTGGAGTCTTTCTGTTTTGGTGGTAAAGGAAGTACGGGTTTCGTTGCTCGCGTAGTTGCCGGATTCTGCCATTCGAATATCCGCATACGACGGAGTCTTTGTAGATTCGATTGGTTCAAACGATGCCTTGTACTTCCCATACACTCTTCCCTGTGGTTTCTTTCTTTTGATTTTACGACCGTGTTGGTCGTGGTTTAATGAAAAATATTTCACAATAATACCTCATCAAGTCTTTTCTTCGACTGGGGAACAATCCTCTGGGATATCCATCGTACGTCCACGCCTATGGTATTCTGCAGCGACCTTCTCGAAAGTGCCCCATGTTCGTTCGAACTTGAGTTGGTACATCTGGTGGATACCGCCCATGAGATTCATTATCTTATCAGCATGTTCACCTTTCATACCCGCAAAGAACTCATCATCACCAAAGTACTTGTATAACATATCGATATCATCAACAACTCCCCAACAATCCATGAACTCTTGTTCTAACTTGAATATATTCATTTCAGTAACCAAGAGATGGTCGGACGCGAATCGCCCTTTCCATTCCAATCGATATCACAACCACACTCCTTTATTATGGGCAGAATTGCCTTCAGGTTCTCTACACCCGTTTTATCTCCGTTGAAACAGAACGTTGAATAATCCTGTATTTCCGGTGGGTTGGTGGGATATACACAGTAGGAGTCCTTGTCAAGTTGTTCACCATCTTCGGTGATATAGTACAGACCCGTGCCGTTACAGTCGGTACAATCATCATCAGTCTCTTCAGACCAACCCTCACCATGACACGCCGCACATTCATCGGCATCATCTAACTCGCAATCTTGTTCATGGTTGAACAAAACCTTCGTTAGATCGACCTCAGTGCCGTCTGGCAGGGTATCTGGTACGTCCATCCACGCACACGACTGACAACAGGCCAGTCCCCATCCAACATACCAACCCTCTTGGGTCAGTCTTTCTTGTAACTTACGGAAACCGTTCATTCTATACCTCATACTCAAATCTGATTTTGTGAAGGATGCGTCCATCTCGAACAAGATCTAACGCAGGGTTGTCTTCGGAGTCGTGGAAAAACAATTGACCGAAAGTCGGATACTGTTCTTCGGCGAGTTGCACGATACGATACTCCATTTCATGGGGCGGCCAATTCTCTTCGATCAATGTCGTAGAAAAATCATCAGGGGTTGCACTATGGACACACAATCTCATTGGTCACGCTCCTCATATTCTTTCATTAACTTATCATACACTTGTTCACGTATTTTGGCAAGTTCTTTTGGTGTATATCCGCCGTCATAATCTCCTCGACTTTCCATATACTTCGTAGTTTCATTACTAATTTTTACAGCATGTGGTTTGTAATCAGGATTAAACTTTGGTGGTGGGTTATCATGCCAGTAATCAAATATTGTCATTGGTCACGCTCCTCTCTTCTTCGTTCTCGACGTAAATCTTTCTCTACCTCAAGAAGGTATAGACTGTAAAACATGAAACCACAAAAAACATACGTGACACATTGGAGTAGAATATCAATCATAACATTATACCATTTTTTCAAAAGGGAAACAATCGAGAAAGAGTTCACGTTCAAGGCGATATGCTTCTTTCTCCCATGGTTGGTTAGTGTATGCGTAGTTGTCAGCATTGCGACCTTTCCACTTCCACACACCAACCGCAGTCAACTCACCGCGAAGGAACTGGCGAGCATGAACCATCTCGTGAGCAAGTGCCTGCATCTGCTTCAGAAAAGATTGAT
>Ga0208303_1000668_pt1 | contig 14211 bp, 13 predicted proteins | sample CB_VirMetaG_2_FD_184537 | JGI IMG/M metagenome (GOLD analysis project Ga0208303, IMG submission 184537) | Freshwater to marine saline gradient viral communities from Chesapeake Bay - CB_1504_2 Viral MetaG (SPAdes) (version 4) | ecosystem: Environmental > Aquatic > Marine > Coastal | place: USA... | reverse complement strand
AATTTGTTTATTCCCTCGAACACCTTAGTTTTAGCGTCATCACCAAAACTCAAGTTCTTGACAATCTTATCAGTCATATTTAATTTGATTTAATTTAATTTTATTAAGCATACTGCAAAGCAGAGCTTAAAGTATCATTACACATTTTAAGCGTAAATTACTCTTCAGTCGGTGGTACTGGTTCTCCAATAGTTAAAGTAACTGTTGTAGGTGTAATTAATGAGTCAATCTGAGATTGAATGCTAGCTTCGATAGAAGCAACTTGCTCTGCACCCATAGCTGATTGTGTCCAAGTAACAACTTGTTCGTTTGTTAAATCCTCAAATGGGATAAAATCTGTTACATCACTGGTGTCTAGTGTTTGTGTTCCAATGTTGGTTGCATTGTAAGCAGCGCCTTGAGGGTCTAATTCGCTTGATATACCGGTAACTATCCAATGCACGTTGTACACTAAGTCAGTATAATCTCCATCTTGTGGATAAGCATCCACTGTTTTGCAATTCCAGTTGTAAGTTGTTGCCATTTTTCTAATTGTTTAATTGTTTAATTATTTTCTATTGTTTGTATTCTTAATTCTAGTTCTTCTATTTTATTTATAGCTTCTTGTAACGCTTTTGTAAGTACTGGAATCAATCTAGATACCTCCAGTGTTTGAGCATTGATCGACCCGTCTTTTTGCAGAGCGTCTTTTTCACCGTGAACAGCCTCAGGAACTACTTCTTGAACTTCGTGAGCTATAAAACCATCTATAACCCTGTTCTTCTCTGCAGCAAAATTAAATCTACACGGCTTGAGTTTTTTGACTCTACTTATACTGTCACTTATTTCTTTAATATTTTCCTTTAATCTGTAGTCTGAAGTAGTAACAAAGCTAGTGCCTGAAGCACCATTATAATTAATACCACCTATTGAACTTCCGGTTTGATTGTTAAAACGTGCTATGTTACCATAAGTACTACTACTAGTTCTAGCGTGAAGCCAACCAATATCCCAAGTAGGATATGCATTGTCTGTTATTGTTTCAATAGCTCCTCTATAAGACGCTGAAGAAGAGTGTGTAAATCTAGAGATACCAACAACGTCAAGTTTATTATCGGGTGAAGTATTACCGATACCTATATTACTACTAATTGGATGAACAACAAGTGCCTCTACACCTGTCGTCGCGTTTTTTATACTGTATCTGTTGTTTATACCACCACCTGTGGTTCCAAAAGTACCAAGTTGCCAATGAATACTATTATTCTTTTGCTCTAGCAATATAATTCTACTGCCGTCTGTTTGTTGAAGTATGTCTGAACCGTTGTTAGATGTACTACTTAAATGAAGCTTTTTACTTGGACTAGTTGTTCCGATCCCTAAATTACCATTATGATCTAAATACATTTTAGGAGTTGACCAATCAGATGAACCACTTTTACTTGTATGCCATTTTATTTGATGATCTTCGGTTGCTGCAACCCCTATGGCTCTCCAATGACCTGCATATATTGCTAAATCATTACCAAACGTCCTGATCATCCCGTCGTAATTATTAATTATACCAAGCTCTAAACTGTCGTAATTATTAGCTCCCCCGACTTTTATAACTCCTGTGCCGTTTGAACCACCCGCGCCAGTTCCACTTATAACATTTAGTTTTCTAGAAGGACTAGTCGTTCCGATACCGACGTTGCCAGAGTTATTTATCCTAAACACAGAACTATCTCCTACTCTAGCATCAAATACGCCTCTATCATTTTGAGATGAAGTACCTGCGTTGTTAACAACTAAAGAAAAAGCATCATCTAAATTGTTAAAATATGCTAAACCATTACCTCCAATGGCCCCGCTTCCGCCGTTTACTTCTAACTTAGCTCCAGGATCCGTCGTCCCAATCCCGACGTTACCATCAAAATACGAAGTACCATCAGAATTAACATTCATTATAGGTACACCAGATATGTCAGCAACTGAGAATATATCACCAGATAAATCATCTGTAACTGAGAATAACTGACCCTGTGTTCCTTGTACGTCTAACTTAGCGTTAGGAGTTGATGTTCCAATTCCAACGTTCCCATCACCGTTGATACGCATTTGTTCAACTTGAGAAGTAAGAGATCCTTCATTAGTGTAAAAAGACATAAATCCTTTTACATTTGCAGGGGTTGATTCAAAATCACCTTCCTTGCCACCAACTATTTTAGCTCCTACATAACCACTACCGCCATCATTACCATGTGCAAATTTAATAGAAACAGTCTCATCCGTGCTGCCAACTACTGAATTGTAATTTTGTAAATAAATAGCAACATCTCCACCAGCTACATCTTTTCTTAAACTTAATAAATTTGTTGGACTAGTCGTTCCGACACCTACGTTGCCAGATTGATTTATAAACAATCTAGAAGAACCGTTAGTACGTAAATCTAAACCATTATATCCTTGAAGCTCAACATTACTAGGACCTCTTCTTATGTAGTGAGCTGAGTTATCAAAGTATATATATTCATTTTGAGGTATATGTATATCACCATTAACAGATAGTTTATACCCAGGAGCAGTTGTCCCGATACCTACGTTACCTGAGTCAAGTATTATCATCTTAACATCGCCGTTAGCTGAGGTTGCGTCGTCTTGAGTAAAAAATCTTAAATCAGAATTTGCATAATTATCTATATTCCATCTTTTAGCCCCAGTGGAGGAAGCTCTTAAAGTTAAATGCCCTCCCTCGTTAGTCCCACCAGTGTCATCAGATAAAATCTCTATTGTGCCATCTACAGTTAGCTTGCTTGAAGGACTAGTCGTTCCTATACCGACGTTGCCTGAATTAGCTGCATTACCTATTGTTAATCTAGTAGTTGGTGTTGCGTTACCTGAACCTAATTTAAAATGAACATAACCATTAGCGCCATCATTTTGTATAATTAAACCCGCTACTTCTGATGAGCCATTTGAACTATTTATTGTAAAATTCTTTATATCATCAGCACCAGATGTTTGTATTGTCACATCACCAGCAGAATTAATACGCATCCTTTCTGTGTTAACATTATTTATTGCTGTAAAGAAAGCCAAATAAGAGTCAGCTAATGGATCTGTTGAGTAATTTGATTCTCTACCAGATATAATGCTTCCTGCCCATCTCAAAACATTACCACTTCCAGCTTGCTTAAATAATATACCAGTTGCACCGCTAACATCACCACCTCCAGAAGCTTCATGCCCACTATTAATTTCTATATAAGAATTACTAGCAGAGGTTGTAAATGGAGTTTGTATTACAAGTTTATTACCAGGACTAGTCGTTCCGATCCCTACGTTACCTATGTTGTCAATAAACATTCTAGAAGAACCATCCGTAAGTAGTTGTAGTGATGTTGCATTAGCCTGTAATCTTACGCTTTGATTGCTGTTACCAAACAATCCTCCGTTTGTTCCTCCTGTAAAATAAACATAATTATTAGAATTATGTTTTATACTAGCTACCGAATAAGCTGTATCTGTGGTTATTGAAAAGCTCAATCCTCCTGTCAAAGGAAAACCTGAACCAGCTGAAAGTGGCAAGTAAGGACCGCCTGGTAAATCTCCTGAACTCGCAAGTCCAACAGTACCACTTGAATTTGTTGATAATATACCTGCAGAATAACTATTTAATTGTAGTACTCCAGTGTTTAAATAAAACTTAAATCTTTCTGTTAAATCTGTTACAGCTGTGCCTACCGCTGTGTTTTGAGCAGGAGCGTGAGCCATAGAAAACTCATTGTTGTCTAGCTTAGCATAAGTTCTTTCACCGCTAAAATTTGCGTAAGTACTTTTCCATTCTGCAGAATCTTCTTGCTTTAAACCGTAAGATAAATATACTCCTCCAGAACTTCTAATCCAACCTATATTAGCTAAGTGGTTTTCGCCGTCATAATCATCTTGTATTGCTAAAGAACCACTAGTACCAGTTCCTGAACCTTTAATCGTTACAGCGCCCTGTACGTCTAATTTAGCCCCAGGACTAGTCGTTCCGATCCCGACGTTACCGTCTCCCTCTAAAGTCATAATAGTAGGTGCTTCAGCTGCACCTGCCCAATTATAACCACTTTCTGCTTGTCCTCTTACTTTAAACTTTAATCTAGTTAAAAGTGTTGTGTTAGATGTTCCTTCTGCACCAATCCAAGCGTGTCTTCCGTGTCCTGAACCATTAGCTTTACCTACTAATTCTAAAGCAGCCGCTCCTGTAATTGTACCAGAAGTACTTGAATTTGCGTTTATTTGAGAATATGCAAGTTGGTCTGCTACTGAACTTGAAAAATTAGTTAGTTGTTCATCTGCAGATATTAATTGAAGTTTTACTCCAGGGTTTGTTTCATTTATACCTACGTTCCCTGAACTGTTTATTGTTAAATAAGTGTTCGTAGCTAAAGAAGCATCGCTTTTTGCAATTCTAAAAGTGTCATCAGAGTCTTTTAGTCCTATTCTAAAAGTATCCCCACTGGCAGTCGTGAAATTTAAAGCAGAATCATTTCCGTTTAATTTAGTTTCAAGCGTTGCTACATCTGAAAAAATTCCACTAGTAGCTGTAACATTACCTGCAAAAGTTGCGTTTTGTGAACTGTTTAATTCTAAAGCGGTAAGTACAGTAGAACCATTACTAGTTTGGAAATACATATTACCTAAAGCATTGTCGTTAGTACCGTTGTGAGATACTTCTATTTTACCTAAAGAATTATCAGCGTGGTCTTTAAAAACTATTTTTGATTCAGCACCTCCATTGGTATGTTCGTCTGTAGTATTTTTTAAAGTTAGTAATGGAGAGTCTTTACTAACGAGCAGGTCACCTGCGAAAGTTGTGTTATTACCACTAACTGTTATCGGTGCGTTACCTAAAGTCTCAGAGTCTGTAACAGAACCAACACCTTCCCATAAAGCTACAGTTTGCCCTGTACCTACACCTGACAATACAGATGAGTTATCAATTTTTTGCCATTGACCAGTACCACTAACATCGTTATATATAACCCAGTCACCAGTGTCCCAAGTATCAGGTTCAGTACCTGTACCATTAGGCTCGGCAGTACCAGCAGCACTACAGATATAATAGTACCCAGATGTTTGTGTTACACCACTTAAATCAGGTGAACCATATCCACCACCACTTGGATCCCAAGCACCTCTATATATTGTAGCTCCAGTAATTAAACTGTCTACATAGCCTTTTGTTGTTAGAGTCGATGAGTCGTCTCCAGAGGATGTGGCTGCACTAAATCCTTGACCTACAAAAGTTGCGTTACCAAGTTGATCAAAACTATGTTTACTTACTCCGATAAAGTCAAAACTAAATATATCGTTAGCCGCCTCTGTATGAAATAAACCGAAATTTACAGCTCCATTTAAAACAATCATTGGCATTTTAGATGCAACAGCATAAGGAACTCTTACTGCACCTCCAGCGTAAACATAACTTGGTGTTGAAATAAAGCCTGTAAAAGTTGCGTCACCAGTAACACCTAATCCATTGGTGCTTCCATTTATTGAGCTGTTGACAGTGGTTCCATCTGAATTTAAAAACTGTATATAACTTAAATTATCGGAACGTCCAATTAGATTTATAGCCTGAGCATCTGCAGCTGTTTGCACTGTCAATGGGCCTGAAGGACTACTAGTTCCAATTCCTAATTTACCATCGAAGTAAGATACTCCACTTGAGTTGACATCCAGTATCGGTACGCCAGATATATCTGACACAGCGAATATAGATCCGCTTAAGTCATCGGTTACTGAAAACAGTTGCCCTTGTGAACCCTGTATATCTACAACAGTTCCACCTGATGCTCCTGTTACAATTAGACCTTTTTTTACTTTAAATTCGTTTGCCATATTATCTTTTTTTCATTTTCCAAAAAGTTGTTATTTTATTTTACCCAATACCAAATTATACCTGGTTGTGGTTTTTCTGATGATAGGTAAGGAGCTGGGTTGTAAGTACCGTTACTTGAAGCTAATGTTCCCCACCAAGATCCTGTATCATTCCAAGTAGTTAGTAACTGTGTGTTATTATCTATCCAAGGCATTCTGTTTGATAGAGCGTTATTTGTACCCGTAGTACTTGTATTTATGTTCCAAGTATTCCACTTCACAAGGTTAGTAGCAATCGCGTTAGACATAGAGGTTGCTGTAAATGTATTGTCAAAATCCGCCTCCCATACGCCACCCCAAGTACCAAATGCTTCAGCATCTATTCTATAGTTTAGTTTACCGTTTAAATTTGTTTTTAAAGAATCAGCTAAATTAAGTATAGAGTAGTTGCTTGTTATACTAGGCGTTGAGCTATTCATTGATAGTACCGTGGTTGTATTCCACGCAGACCCTTGTGTTTCAGAACAAACTATTAATGTCCAACCTCCTCCAGAAGTAACCATATCTACGTACATTTTCTGAGCAGAAGACATAGTGGACGTTTTTATCCAATAAGTCCCACTTGACACAGATTTATTATTCTGTAAAATATCATACCCAGATTTTGCTGGGTTGTTTTCATATACTCCTAAGCTTGGTCCTACGAACATTATATATCAAATCTGTTTTTAAAAGCGTTAAAATTTTGTTGAGACTCCGCTGCTGTTAAGGCTCTATCGTACATCATTATTTTAGCAACAGTACCGTTTAGATTCCAACTACTACCGTAAAGAAACCAGTTTAATTGAGTCCAGGTACTAAAGTTACAGTTCTTAGCTTCCCACATATGGTAATCTCCGTTTCTATAGTTTATAGGCGTATTAGGATTAATTGTAGTTAATGTATCCACGTAATAAGTAGGACTTCCTACATTTTCGTTATAATAATTTCCGTTACTATGACTTGCTGCTACGTAAAACGAACCTGTATTCCCCTTTACCCATAACTCCATCTGATCTGTTGTTTTATAAAAAATAACGATAGTTCCCGTAGCACTAGTGGTAGGCATAGAACCTAAATTAAACCCTTGTGTTTCATTCATAGTAAAAGCACCATTGGCAAATGTTGGACCATTAACAATTCCGTGATCATTACCGTTACCACTTAAATCATACCACGTTGTACCCGTGCCTGGATAGCTTCTTTCGCTACCTGCATCTAATGATAGTACTAATCCATCTGTTATTATATCTGGTCCTCCGTACGCTCCCATATTATTCTGGTGGGTTTGGGTCAGTCCATTCTGGAGTAGCCATTATTACTAATATCTCTTCGTGGGTATAAGGTCCTTCGTAAGAACTTAATGTTGATACAAATGAAGGTTCATCACCTTCCCACTTTAATACTGTTTGTAAACCATCAACTGATAGTCTAACTGTTTCTTCCGATGTCTCCATAACTTGATTGAAATCAACCAATGCTATTTCAGACATATTTATTGTAATGTATGTTATCATAATCCGAATCTTGATTTTTGTGCGTTAAAATTTTGTAGTACTTCTTCTGCGGATAAGGCTTTACTGTAGACTCTTGTTAAAGGTACTAATCCATCAATTTCGTGTTGTTGATTAATAGCACCAATCATTACTTCTGTAGTAGAAGCTACTGAAGAACTATACGCTCTTGTATCTTCTTGAACCCCATTAACGTAGTGTCTAGCTGTCCCAGAATCCATTACGCAAGCTATATGATACCAGGTTTGAGCACTGAAAGTGTAATTATAAGCTCCCCCTGTGTTACCAGCGTAAGAATATCCCGATCCGTTTGATTGTATACCGCTATACAAATAACTTGCACTGGGTTGCTGTACTCCCATTAAAGAATAACTATTTCCCCCAGCAGAGGTTAAAGTGTTATAATAAACCCAAAACTCTAGTGACCTGTCACCTGCTGGAATTGTAAAAGTAGTATCAATATAATCATCTATTCCGTCAAAATCAAAAGCTCCTCCATTTTGGCTAGAATATGCTACGCCATTAGATAAAGCCCCTGTGCTTGAACCTACTAAACTCGTGGTTGTTGTTCCAGATCCTGGATAACTTCTTTCGCTTCCTGCGTCTATAGCAAATATTAATCCATCTGTTACTATATTTGGTCCTCTATAAAATCCCATTATATTGCTCTTATTAATGATTTAACACTCCATCCACTCGTAGCTGCATCTGCTAACAACCTCATATTGCCTGCTGATATATCAACGCTTAAAACAACGTCTGATGTATCACCTATATCGTTTGTCGATGTCTCCGTATACTCTACAGACCCTCCATCGTTACAAGCAAAGACAGTACCTGCTCTTACGTTACCTTCTTTTTGAATTACATAATCAAAGAAAGCTGCTCTGTAAAAACTTAAAGAAACGTTAGCTACTAGTTCGAGTCCACTTACATCTGAGTTTGATTGCTGATAAATACCACTGTTACTTATATATAAAGCTCCATTAAGCTCTATATTCCCAACAACATCTAACTTCTGAGAAGGGCTAGCCGTACCAATACCTACGTTTCCACTTTGCGCAGCCCACAAAACAGTGCTTGTTGCATTTTTCACCCATAAAGCAGGGTCATTATTACTTACTCCATCTGTATCTATCAATACACCCCACCCCGTTGCGTTGTCTTGAGAAAAACTTGCAACATATCCATTATCTGTATTTGTGTATACATCAAGTTTATGTCCAGGACTAGTAGTCCCGATCCCGACGTTGCCGTCTAAGGTAATGCGCATTCTTTCTGATGTACCACCTGTATTAAATACAAGCGTACCTTGACTTCCCATAATTTGGGACTGATAGGTTTGGTCTATAAAATTAATAAGACTGCCTGTTAATGTATCACTATATAATACAATGTTTGGATTATCCCCCTTTATGTACAGTTTATCCGTAGGACTAGTCGTCCCGATACCGACGTTGCCTCCGTTTGGATTTAAAAGTAAATTATATGTTTGTGATAAATCTGCTTTGTCAGTAGATTGAATCCAACCCGGAGCACCTGTAGCATTCGAAGCTCCAATATCTAAAACACCGCTATTAACACCGTTTTCTATTCTTATACCACCGTTTTGTGTAGTTCCTGATGTAGCAGGAAGTGAATTTGTACCTATAAGATGTAGTTTTAAAACAGGACTAGTCGTTCCTATACCTACGTTACCGCTTTGATCAATAACCATTTCAGTTGTAGGTGTTGCAGAACCATTCAATCTCACGCCAAATCCTAATCCAAATCCATAATCACCATCATTAGCATTTGCTTTAGCTGCTCTAATGTAAGGAGATCCTCCTAGTATTGCACCTGCGCTATTATATACTCCGCTTAGAGATATCGCACCTCCTTGCCCTGCGTTTAAACCAGTACTCGTATCTACTAAACGTAAAGTTGAATTAGTATCACTTATAAGCCCAGTTCCTAAAGATTTTCTTATATCGAGAGTAGTAGTAGGACTAGTCGTCCCAATACCTACGTTACCTGCTGCTGTAATTTCAACTATATTTAAAGTATCTGAGTCGTTCCTTATTTGCAGATTACCAACCCTGCCGGATACTCCGCTACCTATAGAAGCTATATCCCATCTATTACCGCCTGTTGAAGTGTTATCTATATGTATGGCTGTTTTGGTTGTATTACCGTCACTAACCTCCAGCCTAGCGCTGGGACTAGTCGTTCCGATACCTACGTTACCGTTAGCTCCATTAATACGTACTCTTTCTGCATTGCCTGAGTGAAGTGATAATGAATTACCATAGTCCTCTGCCTGCATTAGAACACCTAATCGAGACTCTAATATAAATGGGTTTGCACTGTAATTAGAAGTTATCTTTGTAAAGTATCCATTATCTAAAGCTCCTTGATTTGTTGTAATTAATAGTCTACCAAATACTGAAAGACTTTCAGTTGGACTAGTCGTTCCGATACCCATCCTACCATTAACCTCATCCAAGTGTACAACAGTAGATTCTACCGTGTTACCGTCACCCACCCATATCTTACCTGTTGTAAGGTTAGGTACATCATTAGTACGCATAATAGATGATACAGTGATAGAACCAGAGTTTCCTCCAGATACCTTACCTATAAGACCTAAGTTCTGTATACCGTTCGTTACGCCTGTTGGCTTTGTTAAAGTTAAGCCACCACCTGATTTTAAAAATACTTTTTGCCCTGTTACAGGAGTTAACCCGTCGATAGGGTCTGTTGTGAAGTTTAATAGTTCACCTGTTATAACTACATTACCAAATTCGTTTATAGCTAAATCTTGTTGTAGCAAACCAATAGCTGGTTGGTGACCTAGAGAGATTAAAGCATCGGCAGGTGCAATCTCTATAACGTCAGTTGCTCCAACTGTACCAGTTTGATAAACAGGTGTTCCTTTTGATATAGTAGCTGAGTGAGTGTTTTTACATGCTATTACTACAAGCTTAGAAGCTGCGGATATTATATCATCTTGAGCTATCCAGGAAGTACCTGTCCCCGTGGAAGACAGTAACTGCCCTGAGGTACCTGTTGAACCAGATAAATCCTCAAGACCAGCCTGTAGCTCTATGTCATTTTTAAACTTCATGTATTGTATTTAATTATTAACCTATTAACTGGATCAATGCAATAACGTCTGTTGGTTCAGTTACTCCGTAGTCTACGGAAAAAGTAGTTGTACTTAATCTAGTTACGTCCGCGTAAACGGTTTCACCTGTAGTGCTATCGACTAGCTGTATTAAAACATCATTGGTAGATCCAGCAGTTATACTATTTGGATATGTATATGTAGTAGAAGTAGGAACAGCAATGCTTCCAGATCTAGCAGCAACAGCTGTCAATGAAACTGTAGCTGTACCGGAAGTATAACTAACATCAATACCCGTGCCAGCATTTACGTTACCAATACCAACTGTTGTTAGATCAGCAAGATCAACATTGTTCTGAACAGTTGTCCAATCAGCCAAAGTTGTCGGGGTGTCTATCTCCGCAATAAGCACATCACCTACTCTAACTTGCTCTGTAAAGAATAATCCGTCAGCAGTTACTGTATATGTAAAACCTTTATTAACCGCTCCTGTTGGAGGAGAATCTAGGTTTGGAGTATTAGTGGCAGCGTTATACCCACCTTGATATACTAAACCACCAGCAACAGAATCATCTACGTATTGCTTAGTAGCTGCATCTTGAGCGGCTGTTGGATCTGCAACTTCAGTAATCCTATTGCTACCCATGTCTATGGCTGCACCGGATGCAATGTCAAATGCAGTACCGTCGAACTGAGCATCTCCAGTGACTAACAAGTTGTCTACAACCTCTAAATTACCTGCTACTACAACGTTAGTTGGAAGCCCAACTCTTAATTCAGTAGCACTGATTCTAGTTACGTCCACCTCTGAAGCTGTACCTGATATAGTTACATCGTCTGTATTTGTACCGTCTGTCAATCTTACAGCAGTTCCAGTTGGAGCCGTGGTTAAGTCGTATGTTACTAGGGCCGGCATCGTGAAAGTAGTCTCTTCTGAGTCTGTTACGTGACCAGTAGCGTTCGTGGTTACATCTGTGTAAGCAGTAAAAGTACCACCATAAGTCAATGTCTCTACCGTTGTTGAATCTGTTCTTGTTGTAAGGTCGTGGTCTATAATAGGATCAGCAGCTGTTCCAGAGTTAGTTAAGTACGTTCCAGCTGTTAAGCTCACAACACCACCACCTACCTCTACCCAAGCGCCGTTAGCGTAAATTTTTAGTACATCGTCTGATGTGTTAAAATATAACTGACCTTCTACAGGTGTTCCGCCTACAGCGGCGTCGTTTGGTTGGTTTTCTACTTGAGATCTTATTAACTGCGCGTCTTGCAGTTCGTTTCTGTTAAGATCGATGCTATTTAAATAATTTATTGCCATTGTTTTTTTAATTTAGGTACGCTTTGCCTGAAAAGCCAGCTGAAAAGTTTATTGTTAAGTTGTTTAAGTCCGTATACGTTGTTTCTCCATACATTAACACATTGTTGTTGTTTACAACAGATACCGATGGAAATTTATTTAAGTTATGTTCTATATTCCACGAAGTAGAAGGCGTTGGCTGCGTGAAGACAAAATTCTTGTCAGTCTCTACACCGTCAATATCCACTTGAAGACCATAATAGTGCAATGCTTTAATAACTCCACTGCCTGACTTATAAGATAGGTCCATATAGTACACAGAACCTGATTCTTGAGTTAATGTTGTTAGAGTAAAGATGCCATACCCATCTAAATTGTTTCTATCGCCAAATATAATGTCTTTTCCTATAAGTCTTGTTAGGTAGTTTATTGAAGCCGTGCCATTTGGCATCTGTGTGTTTATATATAGTCTAGTAATAGCGGACCAATTAGTGCCTTGACCACCGAAGTTCTCAAAAGATATAGTACCTTCTGCTCTTTCAACTGGATCTGGCTCTAATATAATGAATTGCCAGCTAATATTCTTAAGGTAAGTGTTTATCGAGTAGTTTGATAATGCTCCTACAGAGAAATTTTTAGTCTGCCCATTTTCTACCGATGTTCCGATTACTATATCAGAGCCATCCGGTTGTGATTTTAATTGGTAAGACGATATTCCACTCATTAATGAACTATTTTAAGCAAATCACCTGTTCTGTACACTGTACCTATAACTTCACCTCCAGCTAATGCATCAGCATTGTCATTATATTCAGATACATCTATGATTGTTTTACCTGTAACGGTTAAGTCATTACCAACAGATACGTCATTAAGGGCTATAACATTATTGTTTCCAGTAATATTACCTCCAATAACAGCTGATCCAGTAGTATTTAAATCAGAAAGGTTAGAGGTTCGTGTAACACTAAGATCTCTGCCAGCTATTAAATCGTTTGAAGCGTTTAAATCACCTGTTACGTTTATACTAGAAGCAGTTTCACTCATTAAAGAATCTGTCAATGTATCTGCATCAGACCACTTAGGAATAGCAGCTGCGGTACCAGAGCCGTTAGTAAGGCTCGATGTTGTAATTATGTAACTAGATAAATCACCTATTTCTAGCGTATTTGTTCTGTTTCCGTTAGATATGTCTACTACAGTTAGTAAATCACCTGTAGCTAGAGCACCTATTTCTGGGTAGCTGTAGTTTATTGCCATTTTTTATTTTTTAGATTGTGCTTTTTCGGCTTTTGTACCGTCTTTTAAGTTTTCGTTCTGTGTTCCACCAAGATTATGTGTTGCAGATGTAAATCTCCCGGTGTTATGGTCGTAGTGTTTTCCGTTTAACCAATTTGGGCCGTGTTTTTTAGCTGCTGCTCTTCGTTTCTTCTGGCTGTCTGCTCTTTTTGCTTTCCTGTCCGGTGAGTTTGCTGCTTTTAAGTCTCTAACCGCTTTAGCTTTCGCCGCTGCTGGACTTAGTTTTTGTTTTCCCATGCTCTTTAAATTACATAGTCTATATACTTACACAAAAGACACTCATTTTACACACATAGAAATTAATAGGGGTATGACAATAGCCCCTTACTCTATAACTTATAAGGCTAATGTCACTGTTTTTAAAAAGTTGTTAAAAATATAGGGGTATGGTGTAACCCCCTATCTCTCTGATTTCCAACGACTTACGGAAACACATTTCATTTTGCCGGGTCCCCCAACTTTATTTACGTTTTCGCATATATATACGTGGTTTTCAGCGTGTTACATCTTAGCATTAAGCTTTTCTCCTACTATTTTTATCTTTTTTCTTTAGAAAAATGTATAGCATACTGCCGCTACACCCGAGACACTTACAAAGATAATACGCTTGTTGTTAGATAATATAACTGTAACTAAATAATAATAATAACTAAATAATTAAATTATGTCAACATTAAAAAGTAAGAGATTCGTAGTAAGAAAATCATTAATCGGAAAGAATCAAATCATTGAAGTAACATTCAAATCTGGAAAACAAGTAACATACAATCATGATAAAGTATATGATATCATGAAAGACAAATTAGAAACTATGAACTGTTTCATCAAATATAAGTCTTACACTTCATCAACAAGTATTCCAGTAATCTTGAGAGACAAAGAAATAGTCTAGTCTCTCAAATCTAAATCAATATAACATGTATAAAAAAGAAATAATCACACGACCTGATGGTACGAAATGCGTAAAATGTACTCGTATTAATGTAGTAGAAAAACCTATGACTGACGAACAAAAAGGTATACAAAGATGGTTAGAACAATACAAATAAAACAGTGACAATAGCCCCTTACTAGGTCTTCCTTAAGACCCTAATGTCACACTGTGTGCCGCATAGCTTCTCGCTATGTAT
>Ga0208303_1000665_pt1 | contig 14240 bp, 10 predicted proteins | sample CB_VirMetaG_2_FD_184537 | JGI IMG/M metagenome (GOLD analysis project Ga0208303, IMG submission 184537) | Freshwater to marine saline gradient viral communities from Chesapeake Bay - CB_1504_2 Viral MetaG (SPAdes) (version 4) | ecosystem: Environmental > Aquatic > Marine > Coastal | place: USA... | reverse complement strand
GACACTCTCCTCACGTACCTTCTTATCATCTCCAGCTCTCATTGCTTTCAATAAAGATGGCCACTTGTTAGCCTTAACTGAGCCAGTATTAAAGGCTATGTTAACCAACACATCCTGATACTTCTTAGGTAAGTCATCGAAGTCTTCAACATCCTTCCTCACTATGTCAGAATGTTTCTTGATGTCAGCCCTGAATAACTTAATAGCATCAGCATCACTAATACCATTCTTATAAGTACCAGCGTCTTCCTCTGCCTGTGTTATCTTATGGCCATAACCTATAGTATCTAACCCACCTTCAGGTGAGGCATGAGATGACCAGAGATCATCCTTAAACCCTACCTTCTGTGCGTTCTCTACCTCAGCAAGGGACTCTTCAAACGAATTGAATGCCACCTCAGCCACCTTCTTTAACTTAGGTGTAGCCACGGGGACTTCACCTATCTTAGTTAGCCCCCCACTCGGAGCAGGTGGGACATCGCCCACCCTCTTTAAGTTCCTATCTACACCACCAAGTTTTGACATTACTGAATTGCTCCACCTATTACTGTGAATTGATTACCTTGATCATCTTCATAGACACCATCTTCTAATCCAGATACATCAGGTTGTTCTGCTGTTGACCCTGCCTGTGGTGCAGCCGGGCCTTCAATTGTTACTAACTCTTGTAGATCACGGATGTCTGCTAATCCAAACTTAGCATACTCAGTGTACGCCTTGACAAGTGCAGCTATCTCACCTTCAGCAGTATTCTTACTAGGCTGTTGTAACTTAGTACGATCACCACCAGCTACACCTCTACCTGCAAGGCTAGCTATATCACCATATCTGATTGCAGTAGCGGCAGCAGATGATGGCTGTAGTTTGTCTTGATTAGATACAGGCAATCCATTCTCATCCAATGAGATAGTAAGGTTCTTAAATCGTGAGTCTTCAACAACACGTTTAAGCTGTGCTCTTAACACCTGACCTACCTGACCCTTGGCGGCAGCTTCACTACCATTCTTACCCTTAGCAGCCACACTTACTTGTCTAGCCTTATCTCCAAAAGAGTTAATTGATTCAGTAAACTTAGTAGTATCTTCTAAGTTAATACCAGCTCTGTACTTATCAACCTCTGTTAGCATAGCATCAAACGATGCACCATCTGTAACAGTTGCGTTATCTATAGCCATAGATCCTGTAAGAACAAGAAGCTCTGGATTAACTAAGCCTCTATCTACCATGTCAGCTACAGATACATCACCTGTGAATTGCCACACAAGCTGATCAACTGCTGCCTGTTGCATCATCTCAATAGGCAAGCCTGTCTGTAATGATTCAAGGTTGCGAACGAAAGCTGGATCAAGCATCTTCTCTGCTGTGATCTGGCCACCTACACCACTGGCACCACCACCTGAGAATGCAGCATTAGCTGAAGAAGACATAGGTCTGTTAAGATCTACTAGAGTTTGCTTAATCTTTAATGCTTTATCTAACTGATCACCTGCACCGAATGTTGCCATCTGGTTAGGTATAGTCTCTAAGTAATACTTACGTTCTTCATCTATGTCTTCCTTCATCTTAGTTAATACGGAAGAGTCCAGACGCTCACCTCTTGATCTTGCCTCGGCTATACGCTGGTTGTATATACCTTCCATGTCACTGAGTGATGACTGAGCAACCAATAGGTAGTTGTTCTTAGCCACATCGGTCATTACACCTCCACCCTTTTTGACAGAAGTGAGCAGTGCCTTCACATGTGTAGAGTTAAGAGCAGATGAGATGTTAGCAATGCTACCTTGTAGTTTCGTAACGCTTGCAGCACCTTGAGCTGTCTTCTGCTGCACAAAAGCCTGATTACCTAGAAACTCTCCTTTCTCTTGGACACCGTGGTTGCCCACGCCATGAACATTATCTAAATACTTATTCACTTGTGCATCCTGTGAGTCAACAGGCTCTTGGAACGTAGCAATGCCACTACCAAAGATCGAATTGATCTCAGGCTGGAGTGCTAGGTTGCCTACGTTTGATAGGCTCTGCTTCCACATAGCATTATAACGTGTGTTATAAGCTGTCTCGTTTAACATCCCACTCTTGCGTGCTTTATCTAGCTTAGCTTTCTGACCCGCTAGGTTGTCGAGAGTGATCTTCTCCTCTTCAGTAACAAGATCATCACTATAGATGTTAGCAATCTGTCCTGTAACATCAGCTTCTTCAGCAAGAAGGTTAGCTCTCTCATCTTTTAAATTAAGAATAGAAGTAGTAGCCTCACCAATGGCCTCACCCTTGGCAACTACTGCCTCCTGTTTTCGCTTCTTCCCTATCTGACCGCCAATGAAGTCCACTATACCAGCTAAACCTGATATAGCATCGGCTTCTGGGGTGGCTTGTGAGCCACGTTGTGGCCGAAGCGAACGAATATCCGGTTCATCTAAAAATTTAGGCATTACTTATCCTCGTTATTTTGTAAGAGAGTACCTGTTGACAGCGGCATAACACCACCATTGCCTAGATAATCTTTTGTGAAGGCTGAAGCCTCTCGACTAAATGCAGACTTACCATCGAGAACACTCTTGTTAAAGTTCTTCATGATCTTAGTGCCTGCTTCTGTGTTATCGTAAGGACTCATGATAGCAGCCCGTTGCTTACGGTATAGTTCTACATTACCAGTGATCATGAATTGATTATAGATGTGTTGGAGGTCATCCTTCACAGCTCTCATCTCATTCTTATTCTCTGTATTGTAGTCGTATGCCTTCCATAGGGCAGTTTCTTTATCAGTTTCAAAACCAAAAGCTCTGGCCATAGATGTTTGCCAATTAGCACCAAGCTCTTCGTTTGTCATCATGACAGTACCACGTTTACTACGCAATCCCATGCCATAATACTCAGCATAGTATGCCTTACGAGCGTTACTCCATGTAGATGTCATAGAAGCTAGACCATCAATAACATCTATCAACTCATGGCCTACTGTAGCTGCCGATGGGTGTGTCATGATGTTCTTAGCAGCCTCATACATGTTGATTGCAGCATCCTTACCACGCATGATAGAGTTACCACCTGCACCTAATGCCACCTTAGAAATCTCAGCATTAGTATCTACTGGATTACCAGAGAAATGGTCATAGAAAGCACCGATAATTGTAGCAGCGATGTTGTCATCAATACCTGCTAACAAGTTACCACTCTCAGAGAAGTTGTTCTGAACCCCAAAGGCTTCAAAGAACATGCCCCACAAGCCCTCTTGCAGGCCCTCTACGAGCATTGGGTTCTCTTCCTGTGCGCTAGCACTACCAAGACCTGCCATCTCACTAGCAGCCGCTACGAGATCCTCAGCGATAGGTACACCAACTGATCCGTATATGATGAACTGACCAGCAAGGGCAGATGCCTTCTCTTTAGCAGTCCACTTACCTGTACCACCCATTGTCTTAGGTAACAGGTTCTCTGCAAACTTAGCAAACACCTGTACAAACTGAGTTGGTACACCTAGCACATTGTTCTGCCATACAGCAGAGTTCTCTGCCTGTAAGTTCATGTGCATCCTGATCGTTTCATCTGTCAAGGATTTAGTGGTGATTTCCTCACCTGCTTCCTTGAGATTACTACGAGCAACATCCCATGCAACTATACGAGAAGCAAGTTCACCCTCTTCATAGAAGATACGTCCGGCTTTAGATGCCTTACGTAATCCGTTCATTGAACTCATACCGATACCAGATACGTTAGCATCAAAATCCGCTGTACGTACAATAGCATCCATGATACCACTGTCCTTGAACAACTGAATCTCTTTGACAAACGACTCTTCCTCTAAACCCGGCGTAGATCTAGCAATAGATCTCCACATGTCCGGGTTGTCACTAAGGATTGCAGCCCGCATAGGCAGCATCTTAGCTACAGCTTTAGCACCATGTATTGGGTGCATACTGAGAGCTAATGAAGCATTCTGTGCCTGAACCCATAGCTGTCTTACGTTGAACCAGCCTAAGTGTAAGTTAAATGTTGCACCTTTCAAGGCTCTCAATGGGTTCTTGCTATGAAGGTTGTTTAATATCCACTCATTAGCCTTACCACCTTTCTCACCCCAGTTACGTTCCATTCCTCTGCCAACACTGGCAACAAAGTCTGCGAACATAGACTCATCATCCGAAGGAATCTTCAACACCTTCTTCAGATACTCACGAGAGTCGTTCATTGTGGCTAAAGACTCAGGACTTAGATCTAGTGGTGAATCTAGTGAACGACCACCTACTCCGAATCCTGCTCTGCCCTCTGCCTTAGCTATTTGCTCAACAGTATTCATCCACTGTTCAACCATAGACATACGGTAGGTATTGATAGGCATTATATCAGAGATACCTTGAATGTAACGCTGTGTTGCATTAGCTCCATTCAATCTCTCAGGTCTAATATCCCCATCAGCAGTCTTAACCATAAGGTTTTGTGACTTACGAGCTGATGTGTACAATCCACCAAACATGTCACTTGAATTAGTTAGCTTCTCAAGGTCAGAGAACTCTCTATCTTCACGAACAGCTAGGTTCTTGTACTCACTACCCTCTTCTGTCATGGTTTTAGTAGCATATGCTTGTGCTTCGGCTTTAGATTTAAAAGCATACAAGGTTTCTTGTGATGCACTGTCCATGTTCTTCACATAGAAATAGCCGGGACGGTATATACGAGGTGTATATCCTGCACTGTAGTTCAATACCTTCTTAGGTAAATTCCCTACCTGCTCATCACGAACCATAGCCCATGTAGCCTTGCCTTTGCCATCCTTGAATCGGATAGGCTCCATCAATTTAACAGGCTTGTACCCTGCTTCAATCAACTTATCCATAACATGTTTGTTCTTCTCAACAAAGCGTACTGTAGATCCTTCTAAGTTACTAGGAACAAATACAGTTGCTTCATCTAGCTGAGTACGGATGCCTTGGAGGTTATCATATGTCTTACCAATAAGGTTAGCGGCTACACCACCCTTATCTGTATACTTAACATTCTTGAATCCCATAAACTCAAGCTGACCACGCATCATGTCATTACGGAATCCATGTAACTGGTCGAAGAAAGCACGTTTCTTAAAGTACCCCTCAATAACCTCATCAGAATATCCTTTCTTAACACCTTGTGCTCCAACATGAAGCTCAACTGTTCCAGCTTTAAGCTCTTGGTATGTGAACACAGTACCTGCTTCATCACCAGCTTGTAATAAAGTATCTACTTCGATACGTGCTGTCTTAGATAATCCTTTCTCTATGTCTATGTATCTCTTTGATAATGAATTAGCCAGCTTAGCAGACTGTTGACCTGCGAATGTGATGTTCTTGATGAAACCACCTAGCATCTCTCTCCATATAACATCAGGAGAGAATACACTTTTCAATGAAGATGCTACATTACTCTTCGCTAATGAAGGATCACTTGTTAATGTACCGGCATCGGACAAAGTATAATCAAACTCAAACTCAGATGCTTTACCATCATTAGTTCTCGCAGTAACTTTGAATCCTTTATCTGTAGTCGCTGTAACTTCTACACTATCAACCACCTTACCTGAATTAGTAAGACGTTGTTTCATTTTCTCGGTTGCTTTGTTACGAGCTACTAGCATTTCTTCAGGAGACAGTGCATCTATCGATTCCCGACCTGCTAATGCAGAAGCTCTTTGCATAGGCGATACAACAGAATCTTCGATAGTCTTAACTAAGGCCGCAGGCATACCGAATGCTTCAGGACTATCCATCAATTTAGGATCGCCTGCTATTTCAATGATGTCTTCTCTAGCAGGTCTTGCTGCACTGTTAGCATTTACAATAGATGCATCTAAAGCGTCTACCTCTGATTGCTTAACAACACGAGATACCTTTGACATCTCTTCGTTCATTAAATTATCGAACTGTGTCTTCAGCTTAGCGGGGATTATACCCTGCTGTAATCTTGAGATGTCAGCATACGCAGCTTGTGAGTCCACATTACGGGCTACCGTAGCATTTACTTCATCTAGCTGTGCTTGTAATCGTGCTATGTTTTCTTTTATGACAGACTTCTTAGCAACACCTGTCTTAACCTGCTTCTTAGTAACCTTACCAAGGCTTTCAGTTGCTACTTTAATATCATGTTCTAAATTTCTTTGTCTACCTTTCAGCTTACGAGATTCTCCTCGGCTCAGCTTGTTACCAGCAGTAGGAAGAAGATCTTCTACTAAGTGATTGATTACACTCTTACGTACTTCTTGTACATCAGAAGCAATGTCATCCATAGCTCCATTCAATACAGATGTACCTTCCATACGTGTGGGGTTAGCAGTAGATGCTGCATCAACCTTGTTCAGATCGATTGTTTGACCCAGCTCTTCAGCACTATCTCCACCAGACATTGCTGTTTCTGCACCAGCTCTCTCGGGGTTATCTAAGTCCTTTAATTCTTTAACAGCCGATCTACTTTTAGCTACATTCTTACCTAGTTTGACAAGACTACCTGCAATAGGACCAATATCAAAAGCAAAAACACTTACATCCATTGCAGCCTTTATCTTAATATCTTGTACAATATCATCTGAGTAGTACAGCTCAACAATAGAACGTGCAACAAAAGGGTTCTCATCAGCAGCCGCTATGATAGCAGGCATTCTAGTTTCTAATACAACCTTCTGCTCTTCAGGATCCAGTGTCTGGAAGAATGCCATTTCATCAAGCATACCATTCCAATCAGTGCCTATCAAAGTAGCATAATCATTCATGTCTTTGATTTCATCAGGCGCAAGCATGTCTGCTAAGAAATTACCAGCAGTCTCCAACATGTTATTGTCTTCAAAGCTCTCTTCCATCTTGTCTATGATGAAAGACTTGGTAGCTACACCACGTTGGCGAAAGTTATCAAGAGTCTCACCAGCAAAGATCTCACTGTACATCATGTTGATACCATCATCATCAAGAACAGACTCTTCTATTAAAGAATCTACTGCGATAGTGTCATGGATAGACTGTTGAACTTCAGGGTTTAGATTAGATGCGTTATCAAAGATATACTCAGCACGTTCTCTGTTCTTCTTAACTAAATACTCATGCTTCAAAGCCTCTTCAGCATCTTTAGGATTAACACCTAGCTTGAGAGAGGAGTAAGCATCATTGAAAGACTCTCCTAAATCTGCATCATTTACTGTAGCCTTTAAACGGGCAATACGGGCAGCATCCTTTCTCATCTTTCTATCAGATGAAACAATACCTTGGATGTCGAACATCCCTTCTGTACCTTCTGCGCCACCTTGATCAAAAATGTTAGACATTTAATTATTCCTATGAATTATTGTTACGTGCTGTTACAAGCTATCGAGGCACAGGTGGACCTACCCATCTGGCCCTACAGAAGTGCCCGCGCCACCGCCACCAAACTGAGCTCCTGCTGTAATACCTGTGGTCACTAGGCCACCAATAGCTTTAATCTTCGCTGCCTTAGCCTGAGCTCTGCTTGCTATAAGATTCTGTGCACCTATTGATTGAACAAACGATTGCTGGTTATCTAAGAAACTTATATTGCTTGACATCTCTCCTGTGATACCCGCGCTTATTTGTGCGGTCTTAGATGTCTGAGCAGTTCCCTGTGCAAAAGCCTGATTCGCTACTGAAGCCTGAGCTTGTCGGGCTTGTCGAAGCTGCTTGCGTTTCTCTCTAGCCATCTGTACGTTTTGGCGCTTCTGGTCTATCTCGGCTGCTTTCTCTTGTGCTCTCTGAGCCTTTCGTGCCTGCTTCTGAGAAGCTGCCACGGTCACGGCTGATGTTACTACTATAGCTGTTACTACTGCCATTAGATTATACCCTTCTGATAAGATGTCTCGACATGTCTATACCCCATTCTCTTGTACACACTTTCTATCTGTTCTGGCATAGAGCTTTGCATTGAGACCATGTTCCAATAGGAGCAACCTAGTTCTTTAGCTCCCTCCTCCAAGGCTTTTAATAACTCCAAGCCCTCTCTGCTTTTTCTGTGCTCAGGATCTACCCACCATGCTATCTCAGAGCCTGAATAGGTACTCTTACTTCCAAGCAAAGGTGCAGTAGCTCCTGCTGTGAAGCCTACGACCTCTCCATCTACTTCAGAAACAAACAGTAAACCTTGTTGGTAAGCAATGTCCATGTACATAATTGCAGAACCATCTTCATATGGTATTCCTTCTTTATGATAAACAGTCTCTTCCCAAAATCTCTTAGCATGTTTCTCTATAGCTGGGTAATCTTCTTTGGTTGCATCTCTAATCATAGAAACAAGTTAGGACTAATCGCCCATCCTCCGCTGTTTTGCCAAAACCATTAACAGGCTCTGCCCTGTGCATTAGTGTAGAAGGGAAACTTACAGCTCTGTTTGGTACAAGATCAAACATGTGTGTAACTTCCCAAGCGTCATAGATATTGTAATCTCTTTGCCAGATAGCTAACTCTTCTTCTGTCTCAGGTTGTTTATAAAGACCTGTTTCTTTGTGTCGAACAAGGCTTGTTCCACCCGGCCCCTCACATAAGTAGATAAGAAGAGTGTTATCTGCCATTGAAGCATCGTTATGTGCTTGGTGAGGTGCCTCCACTCCTTCGGGAGACAACCTCAAGAACATAAACCCACCGTCTGTGAGATATTCTACTTCGTCTCTTGCTGGTATGTCTGTGTTGATGTAAGGATACAGTACATTGTCCACAGGATTAACTTCACCTGCATAAGACAACCCAGTTACATGCTTCCTTACATCAGAGTAGTCGAGAAAGAAATCGTCTACGACTATAATGCCTTCCTCTAACTCTTTTATCATACCGTTGTTTCTCCGTGTATCGGCATACCCCAGCCTATGATCTGACAATCTTTAGCTGGTGATGTTTCAAACTTAAAGGCTACAGCTCTGCCTCTTCCTCTCACCTTAGTCTTAGATGTTATAACCTCGTGGCCATAATCAAACTCATCATCTACATCTTGAGGTATAAAGTTTCTAGGTAATCGATACCCTTCAAAAGGTCTACTCCATTTACCACTAGATGAACTGCTTGCAAAATCCCACCGAGCTGTTACAGAACAACTTGAAGGATTTATAGCCTCTAATTCACCATCGATTTCAACGAATCCTGATTCTGATCTATTAAAGTGCATAGACAAATACGGGATTTGCTTCTCTCTCTGTGTATCACCACCAAGTTCTGCGCCTGTTGTCAAGTATGCAGCGGAATCTACCTCACCCCAGTCCTTAAAGTCAAGGCCACCATACAGTCCAAAAGATAACTCATAGTTTCCACCAGAAGCAGAAGGTGTCATCATTAAATACTTAGTTACTCCAGCACTTCGTCCCTTGGTAGGGACTGTGATAACAACATCTTCTCCATTAACTACTACTTGTTCTCCATCTACAACAACAGCCTGTACATCATTCACTGTTACGAAGTTCTCTGTCTCCAAGTAGGCAGCAATCGTTGTTCCATCTGGCGATGCCCCTATCTCTCTAGGATAGAATGCTTGTAACACTGTATCTAATACCAACTCTTTGTTGTAAGCGTGCTTAAAGTTTATACCATCGTAGTCGTCACTATCGTTATACATCCAAGTTATCTTACGATTGACTGCATCGAAACGACCTTTAGCTACATTCTTGCTAGTAGATGGAATGGCATTAAAGAAAGTTTGAATAGTTCGCTCTGAAATGTTCTGTGCATTCAGCTTACCACTTATATTATCACTTACTAAAGCGTAGACACCACCTTCACTCCAGTAGTATACAACATCCTCTGCAACAATAACACTATCTGGACTCTCACAGCCTATGTTTGTAACTTGACTAATACTATAATCATCTGCTTGGAACACCCCATCAGGTCCAGTGATTTCCCATATACCATTCTTAGCTATAACAACTAAAGATGCACGAGACACCACTAGCTTAACAATTTGAGAAGCCTCGGCAATCTTCAAGAAACCACCATCAGTTGCTAACAACCCAATAGGATCTTCCTCGGTAGGGTCTGCGGCTTGGTAGCATTTTTCAAAATCCCCAAAGTTCTCTACACTCTTTGAGAAAAAGAGACAGCCAGTGTAATCTGGACTACGATCATCAGGATCGCTTATTCTACTTTCTATGCCGCTGTAAAACAATCTGTTAGCGTATGTTGCAACAACAGATATATTACTAAGCTCCTCATCTATCGGAACATCCGTTACATCTGATTGCGCTAATCTCGAATTCCCTCTTTTAAAAGCATCGATAATGAACCTCCCTCTAGGAGCAGGGGTTGTTGTCGTTCCTGCTGTATTTAACAGACTTGCCTTCCATGTAGGGTTTCCATCATTATCTGTAGTCCTCCCTATATATCTTATATCAGAGTTTGATGGATAACCTGTTGAAGATTGAGCTGTGTATACTATCCTCGTTCCATCATCGATAGGAGATCCATACCTATCTGATATTTTCATAATCTCTTTTAGTCTCCGTATAGCGCCTCCAAAACCACCACCCGTTCCTTTAGTGGTGAGTCGTCCGTTTATGTAGCTCTTAGGGTACAACTCCTGAAGCGTTATATTTCTTGCACCTCTAGCTAGGTTCTTACCGATGTTTGATGTATCAATTCCCCATCCTTGGTTTCGTAGGTTGTACTTGTGATCGTCCAACAGTGTTTCCGGTCTTTCGTCTATAGGAAGGCCGTCCTCTGTGCCCCATAGATCCCTCACCTGTATTGAAATAGTATCAGCTCTAAGAACTCTATCTCCAGTTCCTGCTTCCTCTCGTGTGTACTCTATGTATAGAGGGTGGTCCATTTCTGAACTAGCAATGACCAATACACCATTAAGAGCTGTAAAAGATACAGGCTCGTTTCCCGATATTACATTAGGCAGTACGTTGGTGTCTAATAATAGAGGCTGTGCAACACCGAACTCATCTTTGTTCAGCATAGCAGCAGACAATGTATCAGCAGAGAGGTCTGTAAACCATAAAGCATTTCCGATCTGAACTACACCTAAAGTTATGGTTGGATCGTTGTCCACATTGGTCCAATTGTAAGATGTAATAGCATGGTTGGACGAAGCATTAGCATCTCTAAGGGTATCCAGTCTTGCGCCAAGAGGCTCTTCAATCATACCAAACCTGCGCTGAATACTCCCATCCCTGTTCAGCTCAAAGTTACTTATCTCTTTGGCAGCGTTTGGCGGGAACGTCAAAGCGGTGGTCTCTGTGATGAGTCCACCTGTAAAGTTAGTCTTTTCTAAACTTGTTTTTGCTATAGCCATCTTTAGGTTTTCTCTCACGTTTGATTGCTTTGTATCGATCTACTGCATCATTAGCTTCTTTAATGCCAGTGTAGTATCCTGACAACATATCAGGAAGTTGTCCACCGCCTTCATACTTTATATAGAATCCATATGGTCCTTGCATTACTTTTAAGTCTTTCATTTCACAGGAGTCCTTGCGTAGTTAGGCATACGGATACCACCATGTGCTCTCCAATTCTTACGGGCCATAGCATGACGTTGACGTTGAGCTTGTTGCTCACTCTTGTTGTCAGTCAATTGCTTTAGTCTACCGAAGCACGCAGCCTTAGCCTCAGCCAGTAGGCGAGAGAAGGCTTCTTCAGGTAAGTCTGGTATGAAGCTATCGCTAACAGTCCATGACGGGTTACGTGTGGCCACACACTGCGACTTAGAGTTCTGTAGGTTAGATTCTACAGCACTGTCATATGAATTGAATACAATGTACTCATCATCAAAGCTGGTCCAGTAGGTAGGTGCTGCATCATTCTTAATAGCAAGAGAAACACCTGAGTAATCTACCACTGTGTCTACATTGTCAGCATCTGTATTGTAATCGTTAACCAGCTTTAAGTATTCATCAGGATATTTATATTCAACATCATGAATCTTAGCTTTAGTTTCACCTGCCTTCTTCTTGTCATACTTCAAACCTTCTAATGCTTTAACATTAACAGGTAGTTTCATGTGAGTAGGCTTAGCAGATGTACCACTATCCAATGCCATCAGGCTTCGTAGGTGAGGCCATCCATCTCTGCTATCTATCATATCATAGAAGCTACTCTTAATGATACCAACAACCTGTAGGCTATCTGGTGTATCATTGATGCTATTGACCTCATCACTATCCATATCGGATAGGATGTCTTGGGTCATATCTAGTAATGTTAATTTGGGCATTATCGCTCCTCAACTGTGATCGTACTGGTCAGAGATGCAGTGACATTCCCTGTGCCTGTGTTGTTCTCCACCTCTAGGTAGATGTAATCGTTAATGTCTAGTATTACAAAATCTAACATTGAGAAATCAGCATAGTCATTTGCGCCTGTCAAGTTCAAGATCTGTCTAGTCTTTGAATCTATTAGGGATGATGTTGTTGCACTGGCATCATACTTCATTAGACGTACAGTAATATCATCTGCTGCTGTACCCTCTACTTGGACGTATACACTAACACGATAGTCACGAGGATCATCACCTATATGACGTAGCTGCCCACTCGCAGGAACATCAAAGTGTTCAAGGGTAGAAGCTGTGTATGTACCTGCCAACAATACGGGTGTGTTGATTGTTACTATTGTAGTGGCAACCTCTGTTGTCAGAGACAACTTACCACCTACGAATGTATTAGATAATCCTTTGTTGTTTCTAAACTCAGCGTCTAAGTCAGCGTGTCCAATACCTGTAAAGTAGTTTACATCATCAGGAGCATTAGCACCTGCACGAGTAACTAAGCATTCATGGAACTGAAACAAAGATGAGCCTGCGAATACAGTATCATCGAAATCACATATACCACTTGTACCTGCTGGTAGATCGACATTAAGATCAGTAAGGAATCGTGATGCCATAGTAAGGGAAGTACCTTGCTGAAACAGTACACCAGAGAAGCCACTGTCTAAGATACGAACAATAGATGTGGACATTCTGTAACCACCACCCCATGCACCTGATAAGATAAGATTAGGAGTTCCACCAAAGCGGGCTGTGTTAATCTCTAAGCCTTGTCTGAATCCTGTAAGCTCTCCGAGGCTAGTGCAGTTCTCATAGTTTATACCTGAGACCTCTATAGCAGAGAAAGAAGAAGGACTTCCATTCCCTATCATGTCATACACTTTAGATGAAGTACCTGAAACATCAATAGTGAAATCATTCATCAACACATTACCTGCTGTGCCGCCATTGAACATGGTGTAAGATGCTTCCGTAGAAAACAACTTAGACTGTACACTGTTGTATCCTCGAATGGTAATACCACCAGCGGGAACAGTGATCTCTGTAGTACCCATGTCAATAAGACCATCGATAAAATACTCTACTGAAGAGTCAATGGTTCCACCTAGAATAGCTGGTCCTGTTGTAGGATCTATAATAACTCTATTTGAGAATCCACCATTTGGTGTCCATGCACCACTACCTGCTCCATCTGATACATACACTTGTCCTGATAGAGCTGTGGCTGCTCCCTTGGGTTCATGAATCTCACCCGCGCCTATACTATTATGTTCTATTGCCATCTCAATTTCCTACATGATTGATTAATACAAACCTTTTAATACTTATATTGCCTACGCATAAGCAGCATAACTATTAAAAGGATAGGAGGCCCGAAGACCTCCCTCCAGTTTTGTTACACTTTTAAGTAACGTACTACGATCTTACCTTTACCACCAGTTGCACCAGCAGTTGTACCAGTTACTTGAACAGCAGCACTTGTATCAGCTGCAAGAACACCAGCCCAAGTACCGTTAGCGGCAGCGCCTGCGTAAGCACCAGCAGCACCAGTAGTGTTATCAAAATCAACACCATTAGTTTCAGAAGTTGTAGCAGTACCGATAACAATATCGTTATCCGCATTACCCATAGTGATCGCTTCTACGATCTCTAATGTTGCATCTAATACACGTGAGCCAGCTGGGATAGAGAGGCTTGTTACAACCTCAGTAGCACCAAGCTCGTCGCCTGTAAAGTATACAACAGCTTCATGTACACTACCTTGTGCTTCAACTTTACCACCACTAACAGCAGCAGAGTCTTGTGTATCACGAACTCCATATTGATTGTTTACGCCCAATCCAGCACTATTTTCGTATGACATAATTATTCTCCTATTATGCAGTTGCAGTTGCTGAAGTAACGATAACACCCAACGTATCTAAACGCTGAACACCATCACCCCATCGAGTTTTAGTAACAAACTCATCACGACCTTTTGAGATGTCACGATCAGTTTCAGTTGCTGGAGTTTGTCTCCAAGCTAC